>CDTY01027994.1_pt1 | contig 11812 bp, 13 predicted proteins | sample 557731 | NCBI WGS metagenome assembly CDTY01 (sample SAMEA3182101, study PRJEB8094) | gut metagenome | biome: human; feature: gut; material: Stool; isolation source: human stool | place: Canada | collected 2013-02-12
CCAGCAGGTCGATGACCTTGATGCCGGTCTCAAAGATGTCCACCACAGGGCGCTGATTCTCAAAGGCGGGGGGCTGACGGTGAATGGACCACTTCTCCTTGGACTTCACCGGGCCCTTCTCGTCGATGGCGTCGCCCAGGACGTTGAACATACGGCCCAGCACACCCTCGCCCACAGGTACGGAGATGGGGGCGCCGGTGGCGGTCACCTCCATGCCGCGGCCCAGACCTTCACTGGGGGAGAGCATGATGCAGCGGACCGTGTCGCCGCCCACATGCTGCGCGACCTCCATCACCTGGCGCTTGCCGTCCAGCTGGACCTCAAGGGCTTCCTTGATCTCAGGCAGGGTGCCGTTGGTGAAGGCCACATCTACCACAGGTCCCATGACCTGTACAATGTTTCCTTTGTTTTCGTTCATATTGCAATCCCCTTTCGGGCGTTCATACACACTTATGTTGAAATGGTGCTTACAGAGCGGCCTGGGCGCCGCCCACCACTTCGGTGATCTCCTGGGTGATAGCGGCCTGACGGGCCCGGTTATAGGACAAGTTCAGATTTTGCAGCATAGTCCTGGCGTTGTCGCTGGAGGACTTCATGGCCGTCATACGGGCGTTTTGCTCAGAGCAGTAAGACTCCACCAGAGCGCCGAAGATGTCGCCCTTGACGTACCCGGGAGCCAGGCGGTCCATGACCGCTTTGACAGAGGGAACATACACCACGTCCCGGTTATAGGTATCCCGATTTTTCTCATATTCTGGGAACACATCCGGGTCCAGCGGCAGCAGCTTGTGGATGGTGGGCTCCATCTGGAAGGAGTTGACCATCTTGGTGAAGATCATGTAGACCTCGTCCAGCTGGCCCTTCAGATAGAGATCCATCATCAGCTCAGCGATGTCCCGGGCCCGGGCCACGGTGGGGTTCTGAGCGGTGTAGAGGAACTCCACGTCGATGGGCACGCCGTGCTCCTGGAAGTAGGAGCGACCCACCTGGCCCACCACAAAGAGGCTGGTGTGAGGGTTTTGACTCATTTTTTGCTCGGCCAGCTTCAAAATGTTGTGGTTGTAGGCGCCGGCCAGCCCCTTGTCGCCGGTGACCACGATGTAGCCGACCTTCCGGTCCTGAGGCAGGATACCGGGGCGCTTATCGAAGAAGATGTGGTTGATCTCCGGAGAGTGGTGCAGAATATCGGAGATGGTGGCCTCAATCTTCTGAAAGTAGGGCTCCACATCGGTGAGCTGCTTGCGGGCCTTCCGCAGGTTGGAGGAGGAGATGAGATACATAGCATTGGTGATCTTCAGGGTCTGCTCCACGCTTTTGATGTGGGTACGGATTTCCTTTATGCTTGCCATGTGGTACTCACCCGCTTTTTGGCGTTGTCCAGCACCGAGCGAATGGTCTCGATGGCGGGACCGCTGAGGTTTCCGGTGGATTCAATCTCATCGACCACGTCGGCGTGCTCCTGCTCCATCTCCTGAGCGAAATCCAGCACGAAGGAGCGGACCTTGTCCAGAGGCACGTCGTCCACCAGACCGTTGGTGGCGACATAGAGGATGATGGCCTGACGACTCACCGACATAGGGTGATAGAGGGGCTGCTTGAGCAGCTCCAGCAGCCGGTGGCCGTGGTCCAGGGCCTGCTGCGTAGCAGGGTCCAGGTCGGAGGCAAACTGGGTGAAGACCTCCAGTTCGCGGAACCGGGCCAGATCGATACGCAGGGTGCCGGCGGTCTTCTTGATGGCCCGAGTCTGGGCGGAACCACCCACACGGGACACCGACAGGCCCACATTGACAGCGGGGCGCTGGCCGGCAAAGAACAGATCGTTTTCCAGATAGATCTGACCGTCGGTGATGGAAATGACGTTGGTGGGGATGTAGGCCGACACATCGCCGGCCTGGGTCTCAATAATGGGCAGGGCAGTCATGGAGCCGCCGCCGTATTCCTTGGTCAGACGGCAGGCCCGCTCCAGCAGGCGGGAGTGCAGATAGAACACGTCACCGGGGTAAGCCTCACGGCCGGGGGACCGCTTGAGCAGCAAGGACAGAGTCCGGTAGGCCACAGCGTGTTTAGACAGATCATCGTAGATGATGAGCACATCCTTGCCCTTGCTCATAAAATACTCGCCCATGGCAGCGCCGGAGTAGGGGGCGATGTACTGCAAAGGTGCGGACTCGCTGGCAGTGGCGGACACGATGATGGAGTAGTCCATGGCGCCGTGCTTCTTCAGGGTGTCCTGGATGCGGGCCACGGTGGATGCCTTCTGTCCGATGGCCACGTAGATGCAGATCACGTCCTGACCTTTCTGGTTCAGAATGGTGTCAACCGCGATGGCGGTTTTACCGGTCTGGCGATCGCCGATGATCAGCTCGCGCTGACCCCGGCCGATGGGTACCATGGAGTCGATGGCCAGAATACCGGTTTGAAGGGGCACGTTGACCGGCTCGCGGCTGACTACACCGCTGGCCTCATGTTCGATGGGACGGGTCTCAGTGGCCTGGATGGGACCCAGGCCGTCAATGGGCTGGCCCAGCACATCCACTACGCGGCCCACCAGGCCGTCGCCAACAGGCACGTCAGCAGCACGGCCGGTGCGCTTGACAACGGTGCCCTCACGGACGCCAGCCTCGCTGCCCAGCAGCACGACGCCCACACTGTCCCGGGCCAGGTTCATGACCATGCCCTTGACGCCGGTGTCCAGCTCTACCAGCTCACCGTATACCGCCTTGTCCAGTCCGTAGACGGTGGCAATGCCATCGCCTACCTCCAGAACGGTGCCGGTCTCATCCCGCCGCACGCGGGTATCATATTCTTGAATCTCCTCCCGCAGGATGGAGACGATCTCTTCAGGGTTGCTTTTCATGCCATTCGCCTCTCTTCTAGTTGCCGGGTTAGGCCGGCCAGCGCCCCGCGGACGCTTTTATCATATGTCACGCCCTGGATCTCCAGCGTGAAGCCGCCCAGCAGGGATGGATCGATGCGCACATCAAATACCACATCCTGCTTGTGATGCAGGCGGCACAGGGCCTGACGGAGCTTTTCCTGCTCCTCTTTCCCGGGCACACGGACGCAGGTCAGGCGGCAACGGGCCGCTCCCCGCTGGGCCAGGGCCTTATCGTGAAAGGCCTCCAGAATATCGGGCAGCAGAGCCATGCGTCCCTTGCTGGCCAGCAGTTGGTAGAAACGCAGCAGTACACCGCGGCCGCTCAAAACGGGCAGCCGGGCCAAAATGCGCTCCTTCTCCCAGGCCTGGACAGCGGGGGAGCGGAGGGATTCCCACAGAGCGGCGTCCGCCATCATGGCTTGGGCGGTGGTGCGCAGGGCTTCCTCATCGGGGGAGAGGTCATAGAGGGCCTCTGCATAACGGCGGGCCAACTCATTCATGCCTTTTCCCCCACTTCTGACAGGAACGTATCAACCAGGGCCCTGTCGGCCGCATCGTCCATGGAGCGCTGGGCCACCTTGGCAGCGGCCAGCAGAGCCAGGGATGCCACCTCGTTGCGGGCGCCCTGCAACATGGTCTCCCGCGCAGAGGCGATCTGCGCCTCAGCCTCGCTGCGCAGCCGCTTGGCGTCGGCGTCGGCCTCGGTCATCTTGCCCTCATAAACCCGCTGAGCACGGTTTTGGGCGTCGGCCACAATTTTGGCCGCCTCATGCCGGGCGTCGGTCAGCTTACTCTCATACTGGACCTTCAGCTTCTCAGCCTGGCGGTTGCTGTCCTCAGCAGAGGCGATCTCGCTCTTCACCAGGGCGGCTCGCTGCTCCAGCACAGCATTGATCCGGCCAAACAGCAGCTTCTTTAGAATAAAGAAGAGCACCAGCAAGTTGACAATGGTGAAGATAATGGTGGAAAGATGGAACTCCAGCATTGGGGACGCCCCCTTTAACCAACGAAGATGATCAGCAGAGCGGTAATGAAGCCGAAGATGGCGGTACCTTCTGCCAGGGCGCAGCCCAGCAGCAGAGCGCTGTTGATCTTGCCGGAAGCCTCGGGCTGGCGGGCAATGGCCTCACTGGCCTTGCCGGTGGCATAACCGATGCCGATACCGGCGCCGATACCGGTGAAGACAGCGACAGCTGCGGCGATAATAGCAATAGACATAGTGATTTCCTCCTCAGATTTCTTTAGTCGGTTTACTCCTCGTCCTTGATGCCCTCGCCGGTGAATAGCGTGGTGAGGAACACAAAGACCACGGTCTGGATCAGACCGTCGAACAGGTCAAAGTAGATGCTGAAAATGGCAGGCAGTACCACCGGCACCACGAACTTGAGCATCTCCATAATGATGTATGCACCCAAAATATTGCCGAACAGACGCATACACAGTGCCAGGGGCCGTATGACCACCTCCATCAGGTTGATGGGCAGCAGCAGCGGCATAGGTGCGGCGAACTTCTTCAGTCCACCCAACAGCCCATTGTAGCGGAACTGGGAGCCGTAGATGAGCAGCATGCTCATAATGGCCAGTGCCGTGGTCACGCTGATATCCTTTGTGGGCGGCGTCAGACCAAGAATGCCGATCAGATTGGAAATGCCGATGTACAGGGCTACCGTACCCAGCCAGGGGGCGAAGGGCCGCCAGTGGGTGCCGATGTTAGTCTTGATGAAGTTGTTGAGAAACTGCACCGCCCACTCCAGGGCGATCTGCACCTTGCCAGGGCTGCGCACACTGAGCTTCCGGGTCAGCAGCAGGGAGAGCACCACCAGTAAGGCCATGATGATCCATGTGACCACCACTGAGTCGGCCACCGGGATACCGCCCAACACCGGGATGGTAAAGGCGGTCTTGTTTCCCAGCTCACTGACCAACGATTCCTTAAATTCTTCAAGCAAACACATCACCTCGTTTTCGCGAGGGCTATTTTACGACCGCCGTGACAGTTTTGGGAAGCCTTTTGAAAGTAAAAAAACTATTGAAAACTGAGACGGAACCGGCCCCTCTTCCAAGACGCTTGTGAATGGGGACTCCGCGCGCTATACTAGGGAAGAGATCACAGTAAGGAGGCCTGTCCATGTCCGCCCACCACAAACGTTCCATTCATGCCCAGCTGCTGCAGCTGAGCCTGTTGATCGTGGCCATCTCCTCGGTGCTGTCCCTGGCGTGCGCCCTCTATGTCACCCTGAGCGGCGAGCAGCGTTCCCTGGATGAGAACCTGCTCAACTCCGCGTCCATCCTCTCCCAGTCCCCGCTGGTGCGGCAGGCTCTTGAGGGTGAGGCCTCTCCGGCAGAGCTGGCAGCGTTTCTGGATGCCGCTACTGCTAACACTTCCGACATCGACCTGATCCTGGTAGGAGATCTGGAAAACACTCTTTTTTATGCCCCAGACCCCGCCCTGAGGGGGACCTCCTACTCTGGGGACGCCCAGGACCCAGCCCTGGCCGGTGAGGGACCCTACACCTCCAACGAAACCGGCCCCCTGGGTTCCGAGCACTCAGCCTATGCCCCTATCCGCAACGGCGCGGGAGAGGTCATCGGCTTCGTGGTGGTGGGACTCTACCTGCGCAGCCTGGCCCATGTAACGCTGGTCACTGTCCTTCAGGTGGTGCTGCTGAGCCTGCTGGCGATGGTGGTGGCGGTGCTGCTGGCCCAACGCCTGTCCCGGCGCATCAAAAACGCTCTGCAAGGCTATGAACCAGAGGCCTTCGCCCGCCGCTTTCACCAGCGGGAGGACATTCTGGATGCTCTGGAGGAGGGGGTCCTGGCCATCGACAAGGATGAAAAGATCATCTTTTTCAACACCGCCGCCGCCCGGCTGCTGTCTCTGACCTCTGATGCTGTGGGCAAACCACTTCGGGCCGTCTATCCGGTCTCCACTCTGGGGCGCATCCTGCACACTGGAAAGCCGGAATATAATGTGAGCATGAAATCTCTGCCCAATGTGCGGGTGCTGTCCGACCGGCTGCCCATCTATGAGAACGGCCAGCTGGCCGGTGCGGTAGGGATCTTCCGCAACCGCACCGAGGTGACCCGGTTGGCCGACGACCTCACCGGGGTGCGGCATATGGTAGACGCCATGCGGGCTTACACCCATGAATTCATGAACAAGCTCCACGTGATCCTGGGCCTGCTGCAGATCGGCCAGCCTGAGCGGGCGCAGCAGTATATTATGGACACCACCCGCATCCAGCGGGAGGCGGTAAGCCGCATCATGCACCAGATCAAGGAGCCGTCGGTGGCCGCCCTGCTAGTGGGCAAGACCAGCAGAGCCAACGAGCTAGGCATCCGCCTCACCCTGGACCGGGAGAGCATCCTCAGCGCCGAGAGCTCTTGCCTGCCCCCGGAAGCCTGTATTACCGTGCTGGGCAATCTCATTGAGAATGCTATTGAAAGCCTGAATCAGTCCCGGCAGGGGATAAAAGAGGTGTCGGTCAGCATCCGGGAGGAGGGAAATGGCCTGCTGCTGTGTGTGGAGGATACCGGTCCGGGCATTCCTGCCGCTCTGCGGCGCACCCTGTTCCAGCAGGGGAGCACCACCAAGGAACAAGGCCGGGGGACTGGTCTGTCCCTGGTTCGGGAAGTGGTGGACGCCTATCAGGGAGAGATCCGAGTGGAGTCGGAGACTGGCGTGGGCACATCCTTTTTTGTCAGTTTCCGTCAGGAGCCCCAGATTGGCCCGGAGAACAAGGAGGAGAGTTGAATGTATCGCGTGGTCATTGTAGAGGACGACCCCATGGTCTCCCTGATCAACCGCACCTATGTGGAGAGGGACTCCCGTTTTCAGGTGGTACAGACTTTCCAGGATGGCCAAACGGCTCTGAACTGGCTGGAGCAGAACCCGGTGGATCTGGTGGTCCTGGATGTGTATATGCCTTTGTTTACCGGAGAGGAACTGCTGCGAGCCCTCCGCCACCGGCGAATCGATGTGGACGCCATCATGGTCACCGCGGCCAACGATGGCCCCACAGTGGACGCCCTGCTGAAAATGGGCGTGGTAGACTATCTGATGAAGCCCTTTACCGCGGAGCGGTTTCAGCAGGCGCTGGACACCTTCTGCCGTCACCGGGAGGCGCTGGCCGGGGGATTGGTGGAACAAAGTGCGCTGGATAAGCTCTTCACTCCCGCCGGTTCCGGCGAATGGCAGCTTCCCAAGGGGCTCCAGGAGAGTACGCTGGAAAAAGTGCGGACCTGCCTGCGCTCCGCCCTTACCCAAGGCATGCCCAGCGAGGCCATCTCCCGGCAGACCGGCCTGTCAGTGGTGACAGTGCGGCGCTATGTCAACTATCTGGTTGAACGGGGAGAGGCCAGCTCCACTGTCAACTATGACACTGGCGGACGGCCTTGCCGTCTCTACCGCATTCCTGCGCCCTAAACTTGTTGGAGTACCGGCCCGGCGTCCCATTTATTCCATGCTGAAAGCCCTCCCGGGTATAGCCCGGGAGGGCTTTCGACTATGGGGCCTGCGCCCGGATGGTACGGGAGGTCTGCTGGCGGTCAACGGCAACCACGGCCAGTACCTATAATAGCTTCTGCCCAGTTTTGGAGAGCTCCAGCCGTCCCGGCGAAAGTCCATCTGTTCCAAGTCAAAGGCCAAGGGGCCTACGGGTAGAGGAGAGGAGACTTTGGGAGCGCCTTGGCAGAGTGGGGCATTCATCCTGGCCCGGCCTCCGATCCGGCGACTTCTGGCCTTGTCAGAGCTATGGCAACTCCCCGTTCCAGGGCCTCATCGTCCTCCAAAAGAAAAATGTGTTTCATGTTCAGTCACCATCGTCTGTTGCTCCTATTCAGATCAGTTGCCGGCCATGATGAGCTATGCTATGATAAGGCGTACAGAACAAACCCGATTGGCTTTGTTTCAATGTAGGGGTTTCAGACAATACTGCCCAGGCCCCTTGCACTTTCCCCTGAAATGCTGGGGCATTCCGGGGGGAATACGCATTGTCACAATGTGGGGATTTCGTAAAACAGCTAAAATGAGCTTCTTTTATGAAATTACGCCGCCCTTGTCACGGGAATAAACCGCTCGGCGGTTTATTCAGTAGGCGTTATGATAGGGGTTACTCATCGCGGCCAACCGGACTGGATTTGACGAACAGAATGGAGAACCATATGAAAGAAGTAGATCCCCAAAACACCTCCCGGGCGCTGGCCTTTGCACTCTGGATGAAGGCCCCCATGCCCATGGTGACCCTGATGAAGACCCTGGATGTGACGGCCCTGGTGCGCCTGAGCCGAAAGCGGAATTATAAATTCAATATGCTTCTCTGCTGGTGCATCGGAAAAGCGGCGGCGGGGATGGAGGACTTCTACCTTCTTCCGGTGGGGGGCAAGCTGATGCAGTACGACCGCTTGGCGGTCAATACGGTGGTGACCACTAAGGGCGGCGGTATCGCCACCTGTGATATTCCTGTTTCCACGGATTTGGAGCAATTTAACCGGGATTACCTGACCCTGACCCGGCGGGTCTGGGAGACTGGCGAAAGCTATGAAGCAGGAGAGGAGTACATGGTGATCGGAACCTCCGCCCTGGCGGGGTATGAGATCGATGGCGCGGTGAATATCTACGCCGGATGTTACAACAACCCCTTCCTCATCTGGGGCAAGTACCGGAAAAAGTGGCTGCGCACCATCCTGCCTGTGTCCTTCCAGTTCCACCACACCCAAATGGACGGAATTCCTGCCGCGGAATTTTTGGAGCGGATGCAGCAGGAGATCCGTCAAATTTAAGATTTCCCCTTGACTCTGACGCTCCGTCAACTGATATCCTATCCTCAGGGAGGGATGTTTATGGAGTATTCCATTCAAGAGCTGTCGCGCCTGTCCGGGGTGACCACCCGCACCCTGCGCTGGTACGATCAGATCGGCCTGCTGAAGCCCAGCCGGGTGGCGGAGAGCGGCTACCGCTATTACGGCAGGGCGGAGGTAGACCGGCTGCAGGACATTCTCTATTATCGGGCCCTGGGGGTGGAGCTGGCCCGCATTAAGGAATGTCTGGACGATCCCTCCTTTGACCGTCTGGCCGCCCTGAAACGTCACCTGGCCGCTTTGGAGACGGAGCGGGAGCGGCTGGAACAGCTCATCCGGTCGGTGAAAGACACCATCGGAGCGGAAGAAAGGAACGAGATCATGAGCGATGAGCAGAAATTTGAGGCGTTCAAGCAGCGCACGATAGCCCATAACGAGGAAGTTTACGGAGCGGAGATCCGCTCCAAGTACGGCGACAACGAGGTGGACGAGGCCAACGCTGCAGTGAGAAATTTGACCCAGGCGCAGTACCAGGAGTGGACAGACCTGGGCCAGGAGATTCAAAAGCGGCTGGAGGCCGCCGTCCAGGCGGGCCTGTCCCCGGAGAGCGAGGAGGGAAAGGAGATTACTGCCCTCCACCGCCGGTGGCTCACCATCACCGGAACTCCCTACGACCCGGCCAAGCACCGGGGAATCGCGGAGCTGTATGTGATGGATGAGCGGTTTACCGCCTACTACGATAAACACCTGCCCGGCTGCGCCCGCTTCCTGCGAGATGCTGTCGTTTATTGGGCAAAATAAAGATGAGACAGGCCCCCGGCTTTTCGCCGGAGGCCTGTCCTCACTCCGCGACCGGATCTCCCACAGGAAGAAAAACGGGATCTTCTGCCTTTATGCAGTTCTTTCGGATTGTCAGATGTGAGTACTCATGTTATGATGAGGCTACCAACTGCGGTATATATCAGCACCAACAGCGAAAGTCTACCGGATAATTGAGCCCGGGAAAGGAAAACGATATGCAGGACAACTACGTAGGAGATATTGGAGACTACGGAAAGTATGGCCTGCTGCGTGCTGTGACAGCGTCCGGCCTTCTGCTGGCTGTCAACTGGTATTGCGCAGTGCCACGGCGCCCCAGTAAACAGGAGGACGGAAAGTTCACTTCTTATTTGGAAAAACCGGAAGCATATCGGCATTATGACCCGGAACTATTTGACTGTTTGGCCTACATTGTAAAGAATACACGCTCTATCACAAGCGTGGAAAACAGCGGTATTCTCAAAGCACAGTTCTTTGAAGAAGTCCTGACCGGCACGCCCCGGCACCAGTGGCACGAAAACGCACTTGCTGCAACTGCCGGTGCGGATATTGTTTTTCTTGATCCGGACAACGGTTTGGAAACCGCAAAGATGCGCCAGCGTGGATACATAAAGGATAAGCACGCCAAATGGCAGGAAGTGAAGGACTACTATGATCGGGGACAGAGCGTGATCTTATATCAGCATCGTCCGCAGATGACGAAAAAAGAAACCTGTATCCAAGGTGTCCTCGATTTTCAGAACTCCTTTTTAAAAGCTGACAGCACCTTGCTTTTGGAATATCCCCGTTATACAAATCGCTATTACTTCATATTTGCACATGACGTACATCGGGCTATCTTGGAAGCTTTGTATCACTCAGTGACACAAAGCTGGAATGGTCTGTGCAGCCCAGTCGCTCTTAATCCAACGAGTGGCCAGTAAAAAACAAAATCCTCTTATGCTGTGCTTTGTTGAGAGAGCCACACAGCATAGGAGGATTTATTTTTACAGTAGACAGGAATGTTTGCCTGCGTACGGCAATGATCCTGCTCACCATAAAGTAATCATTTCAGCACGCTCAGAAGAGCTATTCGCCCTGCCGTTATTTCTCATGACTTTTGTCCCTGGGCCGCACGCAGGACTCGATGATGTCGGCAATCATCTCCACCTCATCTGCGCAGTCCTGCCGCAGCCACTCCTTGACGATTGCGATGATACCCTCTACATAGTAGGCGATGTAGTAGGGCCGGTGGGAGGGCGGAATCTCAAACCGCTCCAGAATGGGGCCGAGGATGTGCTGCTTCAGTTCCCCATACCGGGCATAGGCCTGCATACTGCCGGGATTCCGGAAGGCAGCCCGATAGACCTTTTTATTGTCCCGGATGAAGCGGAGATAGGGGAGAAGATACTCCCGGGTGACCAAAACCAGCTCTTCCCGCTCCCGGTTGCCCATATTTCCCAGGACCTCTTCTTCCTGTTGGGGGAAATAGGAGAGAAAGCGCTGGTTGACCATCTCCAAGGTCTCATTCACCAGGTCGGCGATGGTCTCGTAGTGCAGGTAGAAGGTGGACCGGTTCACACCGGCCTGGTGACAGATCTCTTTCACCGTAATATATTCCAGCTCTTTCTCCTCCAGCAGGGCCAGGAGCGCCTCGTCCATTCGAAGGGCGGTATTGAAGTATTTGCTTTCGGACTTGTTCATTTGCCGCCCTCCTCACGTGTTTATTCTGCCGATTCGCTGATCTCCTTGGCCAGCTGCATGATCTCAAAGGCATACTTTTCCTTGCCAGACCGCAGGAGCTTCTTGTAGACGGGATAGTTCAGGCCTATACCGATGATGCCCAGAATTCCCAGGAGGATCCCGGCACCCGTCATCAGGACGCCGCCTCCTCCGATCACCTGTATGGAAAGGCACATCCCTAAGCCGAGAACCAGGGCCATCCCGATACCGAAGCCATAGGCGAAGAGGGTCGCGGAGCGCTTTGCTTTCCAATCCAACTTTCTCAAAGCGACGACCTTAGAGGTGTCCTTGGGGGCGTATTCGTTGGCGATGGCTTCCGCAAAAATTTTATCTGTGTTCATAGTGATAGTCTCCTCTTTATGATCGATTGATTGCTTCTCTGCAGCTGCTGAGATGATCATAGAGGATGCAAGGCCAAAAGAGAACGACATCTTTGACCCTTTGTGCTGATTTCAATGGGAGAGATCCGTAATGGGTGGGACTGCACTTTTGGAAAACGTTTTATGCTTTTTTCCGCGTCAAATAAGCTCCAACGATTGCTGCGATCAGGACAATGGGAGCCGACCTGACAAACAGCCATTCAAATGCGTGAAA
>CDTY01008932.1_pt1 | contig 11738 bp, 7 predicted proteins | sample 557731 | NCBI WGS metagenome assembly CDTY01 (sample SAMEA3182101, study PRJEB8094) | gut metagenome | biome: human; feature: gut; material: Stool; isolation source: human stool | place: Canada | collected 2013-02-12
ACGATTCCTAATTTCATCAAGGAAGTCTCCTTTGCTCTTTTCTAACGAGAAATTGTATCATGTTCCGCCCAAAAGCGCAAGGCCTTCCGCCCTCTCACTGCCGTTCCAGATACCAATGCAGAAGCTCCGCTGCCTCTGCCCGAGTGGCCTTGTCGCCGGGCCGCAGCAGTTCCTTATCGTTGGCAGAGACAAAGCCCAGCCGCTGGAGGTACTGCACCTCCGGACGAGCCCAGGCGCTGACCCGGAAGCTGTCCTCGTACACCGGCACTTCCCCGCTCTGCGGCGCCTGCACGCCCTGGCTTTGGAGCAGCCGGGCCAGGAGCACATACAGCTCCTGCCGGGTGATAGAGTCATTGGGGGCGAACCGCTTCTCCGTCTTTCCCTGGATCAGGCCCGTCTCCCGGCCCCAATCCACCGCCTGGGTATACCAGCTATACGGTGAAACATCCAAAAAGCCCGCCTTTGTCTTTGCCTGCGGTGTGCCGCAGGCCCGCCACAGCGTGGTGACCGCCATGGCCCGGGTCATGGTCTTCTCCGGGTGCCAGCCGGTGCGGTCTCCGGTCATGATCCCCTTTGCCTGGACATACTGGATATCCTTTTGGGCCCAGGAGGTATTCTGCTTGGCGGAGGCAGCCGCCGGCGCTCTCTTATAGATCACGCCGTCTTTCAGGTCCACGCCTCGCAGGCGAAACAGTTCACTGACTGTGACAAAATCAAAGCCCTTGGCCCGCAGGGTATCCAGAATGGGTCCCACCGCGTCCAGATTGTACTGGGTGGTGTCATGGAGCAGGATGATATCTCCGTCTTTGGCGCTGGAGATGACCTGCTGGGCCATCTTGTTCCCGGGCACCTGTTTGCCCGCTGCCGGATCGATACTCCACAAAATCAGCGGCGCCCCCAGATTCTTCAGCACCGAGTCCTTCCGCACGCCGAAGGGCGTACGCACCAGAAAATCCGACAGCCCTGTGTAGGATGACAATGCCTCCCGGTTCTTTTGGATCTGCTCCCGCACCTGGGAGGGCGTGGCGTCGGTCAAGTTCACATGGTCATAGGTATGGCTGGCAATCTCATGGCCCTCCGACACCATCCGGTCCAGCAGCGCCTGCTTCCCCGGCAGCCACTTTCCCACCATGAAGAAGGTGGCCTTGACGTTCCGCTTGTCCAGCTCATCCAGCACCTGGGGCGTATACACCGGGCTGGGCCCGTCATCAAAGGTGATGGCCAGCAGCTTGGCCGTATGTGCCGGCCGAACCAGACTCAAAGACAACACCAACGCCAGCAGCACCAGCGCCGATACTCTGCATTTCATGGGACAGCTCCTTTCTTTTGCCTTGCGATGCTCCCCCGGCTACTCTCTGGGCGAACCGCTCCCACATTGGGAAATTTCAAATGGTATACATTTGTCTACTAAATCATAGCAAAGTGGTAGACGGATGTCAACCTCTTCTTTTTTCGACAACGTTCGGCCTCTTCTCCCAGTTTTCCCATGTTTTCTCCAGAATATTCACGACATGAAAAAGAGGGGCCTGCCGCTTTTGCGGCAGGCCCCTCACTGCGTGCAGCATCTGCAAAATGATTATGGCTCTGTGGCGGTACTTTCCACTTTTTTCAGCAGATACAGGTCCTCCACTCGGTTTTCTGTGTCGAAGAGGTTGTTGTACTGGACCTTGTCGTAGTCTGCCACCAGATTGGCATAGGGGGAAGTCTTGTCGTCGATCAGGTACCACTGGCCATCGTCGCCCAGATAGCCATTGGCATTGATGACGGGGATCTTGGTGTGCAGCTGGGACAGGTACTGCTGGTAGTCCGTCAGGGGCAGGCCCGCCACCTCCATCAGGAGGGTGGACAGGTAGTTGGCGCTGATGGCGTCGATCTCCTGCTCCTCGATCTCATAGTTGGCCCAGATGATGAACGGGGTCTGATACATCTTCTGCCGCTCCTCCAGGGTCAGGTTGTTGATGGACTTGCCGAAGAGGTCCTCATAGAACCCGCTTTCAATGGAGGGCTGATGGTCACCGAAGATGCAGATAATGGTGGGCTCATTGACCTGGCTGAAGTAGGACGTGAGCTGCTGGAAGGCGTCGTCAGTGCGCTTGACCAGGGACAGATACTGGTCGGCCTTGGGGTACTTGCCCTCCATGTCGCCAGTGAGCCAGACCTCCTGCTGGAAGTTGCTGGAGGTGCTGGTATAGCTGGAGTGGTTCTGCATGGTCACGTTGAACAGGAAGAAGGGCCGGCTCTCGTCCCGCTCCTCATACATCTGCTCCACCTGACGGAAGTCGAACTCATCGCTGACGTAGCGACGCAGGAAGGTCACCTGGTCGGGATACATCTCAGAGACCTCCTGGCTGTAACGCAGGAAGTTGCCGTCCTCCCGGTACTGGGCCACGTTCTCCTGGCCGAAGAGGTCCTCAATGGAGATATAGTCCTCAAAGCCCAGCAGAGGATAGACCCGCTCCCGCTGCCAGTTGGCACCGTAATAGGGGTGGAATGCGGTCTTGGAATAGCCCAGCGTGCCCAGAGAGGACACCAGAGAGGGCATGGGATTGTCCACATAGGACTCGTAGGCGCAGGCGCCCGCAGGCAGGAAGGCCAGGGAGTCACCGGTGAGGACCTCAAACTCGCTGTTGGCCGTTCCTGCACCGTACACGGACACATACAGGTGGCCCTTGACGGTGTTGTCGGACAAAGAGCGCATATAGGGCATGTAGTCGACATTGGTGGTGAAATCCCCCACCACACTCAGATCCGACAGCGTCTCATCCATGATGCAGATGATGTTGGGCCGGTCCTTGGTGGCGCCAGAGGCGCCGTCGTTGCCCGACTGCTCCTCACCGGAGTTGACGATCTGCTCCACCTGGTCGCTGGAATAGCCCTCCGGCGGGCTGACAATGAGATACTTGGAGTTGATCCAGAAGTGGAAGAGGGAGCCATTGTTGCGGTAGCCCCGGGCCTGGTTGAAGAAGTCGGGCTTGATGCCCTGGTTGGCAAACCAGTCGGAGGTATACAGCAGGCCGCAGAACAGCGCGATCACCGCCAGGGAACCCAGGCGGATGCCCAGCTTCAGGCGCTTGCCGGGCTTGAGCACCGGCAGCCGGACGCCCAGGGCCAGCAGCGCCACAAAGAACACCGTGCCCAGCACCACATACTTGTCCGGCGTATAGTCATAGGTACCTGCCACAGTCAGGCCCGTACCCACACTGGCAAGGTCCGCCGGCAGCAGCGGAGTTCCCCGGAAGGAGAGCACATAGTGGTTGGCCACACCGAAGATGTAAAAAATGGTGTTGATGACGAACCAGGAGATTCGGACACTGCCGCCGATGGCGTAGATCCCCAGAAACAGCAGCGCGGCAAAGATGTAGTTGCGGAAGAAAGTCAGCGGGGACCAGTCATAGGTAAACACACCGCCTAAGTACTCCATCATGGTCAAAGAGGCTACCGGCAGCAGCAGATACACCACGCCGGTACACCAGCAGGCCACCCGCTGGCTGACGTTCCACTCCAAACGGAAGGCAGCCACCGCTCCCGCCGCCAGGGCCAGCAGCACCGACAGCACCAGCTGCAGGGGTCCCACCCAGACGATGGTGTTCCCCGTGGGGGACACCGTTCCGGTGACGGCGTCACCGGCGGTGGGGTCTCCATGGGTGACGAAGGCCTGCAAAAAGATCAGGATGAAAAGGATCAGGGCTCCGGCGATCACCGCCCCGGTGATACGGCTTTTCCGAGTGCTGGACACCCGGGGCCATTCCAGCCGGAGCCGTGGCCGAACCATTTGAGGGTCACGGATTTCAACGGTAGAATTCATATTTGCTTTGTTCTCCTTATGCACAGGGCGAGACGACCTAGTTCCTCCCGCCGGGCGATTCGGATCAGCGTATTTTTTGTCGAACCGCCGTCAGTAGATAATAGCACACTTCCTTCAAATTGCAAGTCCCTTTTTACAGAGATCTTACCTAATTTTTACGTACAGCCCTGTAAGGTATAGACGTATTTCTGAGAAGAAAAGTTTCGCCCTCCCTCCTTTTTTTGTCAAAGTTTGCAAAATCGCAGAACCTTAGTGGATGCCGGAAAAGCGCTCCACAGTTGTGGAGCGCTTTTCCGCAAAACAAAAGAAGAGGAAGAAAGAAGATAGGATCATCTATTTTTACGCCGCGGTGCCGGTGCCGCTAGAGCCGCTGCCGGACCCGGAACGATTACCAAAGAAGTAGTCGAACAAGTCGTCGGGATTATAGTAGTTGGAATTGTTCTGGGAGCTATTCTGGGTGGTATCCTGCTGGGTGGTACTCTGCGCCGGTTCGGAGCCAAATGTCAGCTTCACGGTGAGGGTATCGCCCTGGCGGTAGAGGGTGAAGGTAGCAGTGTCACCGGCGGTGTAGCCCTTCTTGGCGGCACTCAGGTCCTCCATGGAGGTGATGGTGGTGTCGTCCACCTTGGTGATAACGTCACCGGGCTGGATGCCCGCCTTGTCGGCGGCGCTGCCCTCCTCCACGGAGTAGACATAGACGCCCTCGGTCAGGCCGGTCTGCTGGGCCATCTGGGCATTCATGGTGGCGGCAGTGACACCCAGGTAGGCCTTGTTGGTCACATAGCCGTTGGTCATGATGTCCTCCAGCATGGACATGACGTCGTTGATGGGGATGGCAAAGCCCAGGCCCTCCACCGTCTCATTGGAGTAGCTGGAGTACTTGGCGGACACGATGCCCACCACTTCGCCGTACTCATTGAACAGAGGGCCACCAGAGTTGCCGGGGTTGATGGAGGTATCGGTCTGGATCATGTTGAAGGGCGTGCCGTCCACGTTGATGGGGCGGTTCACACTGGAGACCATGCCGCCGGACATGGAGAAGGTCAGCTCACCCAGGGGGTTGCCCACCGCCAGAACGTGGTCGCCCACATTGAGGCTGTCGCTGTCGCCCACGGTGACAGCCTGGAGGCCGGTGGCGTTGATCTTCAGCACTGCGATATCATAGTCCTCATCAGAGCCCACCACGGTGGCGTCATAAGTCTCGCCGGAGTACAGCGTCACCTTCACGGAGGTGGCTCCGTCGATGACGTGGTGGTTGGTGACGATATAGCCGTCCTCCGTCAGAATAAAGCCGGAACCGGAGGAGGCGTTCTCCACCGTCTGGCCGAAGTAGTTGGTGGTGGCGGAGCAGTTGATGGAGACCACGCTGTTGACGTTGGCGGCGTAGTTCTCCGCGTCGGTCATCTTGGTCTGGCCGTCCACGGCCACCTGCTTGACCTCCACAGGCTCCCGCTTGCTGACCTGGACCTCAGCGGTATTTCCGTCGCTGCCAGCTGCCCACATGACGCCGGCACCGGCGGCACCGCCCAGCAGGGCGCAGCTCAAAGCCAGAGCGGTCACCTTCAAAGCAGCCTTGTTTTTCTTGCCGCCCTTCTTCTTGGGCTCCTCCCAAGGCTCCCGGTAGGTGGTCTCCACCACGGGAGGCTGGGCCGACTGGGGCTGCTCTGTGCCATCTTTACGATAATTATAATGATACAGATTCTTCTCGTCGTTATACATATCGAGTCCTCCTTGCGTACTCGTTTTTCACCGGAAAGTGTTGGGAAAGGGGCGCTGCCTTTTCGCATCGCGCTTCGCTCTCTCCCGAACCTTTGACTGCAGTATACGGCGTCTTTTTTAAAACAACCTTAAAGCTCCCCAAAAGTTTATGACTTTTCTGTAAACGAAATGCGACATTTTTTCTTCTTTGCGATCTTTTTCTCATTGGCGTCAAAAAATCCCTATTTCCACCCCGCTTTTTTCTCACAATCCGCCCCCTTCGGGAGCAGACAAAGCGGGGAAAAGTATGCTATACTGATAGAAATTTGTATCTGACCGGCCTCCGCCCCGGCGGGGCCCCAGGAGAAAGGCGTGGTCTGCATTGCTGAAAATCGAAGGGATTCGGCTGGAGCCCGGCCGGGAGGCCCAGCTCTCCCGCCGGGTGGCCCGAATTCTGCGCATCCCGGAAAGTGAGCTGGTGTCCTGCCGGCTGCTGCGCCGGTCCATTGACGCCCGGGAGGGGGTCTTTTTCGTCTGCTCCGCCCTGGCGGAGGTCCGCAGCGAGGCAGCCGTCCTCCGCCGCGCTCCGGCCCATGTCAGCGTCTACACGCCCCGGGTCTGGACGCCGCCCCAGCCTCTGCCTGCTCCGGCGGTGCCGCCGGTGGTGGTGGGTGCCGGGCCCGGTGGGCTCTTCGCCGCCCTGGTGCTGGCTCAGGCGGGCCTGCGGCCCATCCTGCTGGAGCGGGGCCGGTGCGTGGAACAGCGAAAGGAGGACGTGGAGCGCTTTTGGCGCACGGGGCAGTTGGATCTGACCTCCAATGTCCAGTTCGGCGAGGGCGGCGCCGGCGCCTTTTCCGACGGCAAGCTCAACACCGGCACCAAGGACCTGCGCCACCGTTTTATATTGGAGCAGCTGGTGGCCTGCGGCGCCCCGGAGGACATTCTCATCGACGCCAAGCCCCACGTGGGCACCGACTACCTCCACATCGCCCTCAAGGGGCTGCGCCGGCGCCTGCTGGAGCTGGGGGCGGACATCCGCTTTGAGACCTGTCTGACTGACTTGGAGATCCAAGACGGCGCCCTCACCGCCATCCTCGCCCAGGGGCCGGAGGGGGAGGTGCGGCTGCCTTGCCGGCAGCTGGTGCTCTGCCCGGGGCACTCCGCTCGGGACACCTTCGCCATGCTCCACCGCCGGGGCGTGCCTTTGGAGGCCAAGCCCTTTGCCGTGGGCGTGCGCATTGAGCACCGCCAGTCCGCCGTGGACGCGGCCCAGTACAAGCGCTACGCCGGGCACCCGGGCCTGCCCGCTGCGTCCTACAAGCTCTCCTGCCACCTGCCCAGCGGTCGCTCCGCCTTCTCCTTCTGCGTCTGTCCCGGCGGAGAGGTGGTGGCCGCCGCCTCGGAGGCCCAGGGCGTGGTCACCAACGGCATGAGCGAATTTGCCCGGGACAAAGAGAACATCAACGGCGCGCTGCTGGTGAACGTGACGCCGGAGGACTTCGGCGGCCAAACCGATCCCCTGGCAGGCGTGGCCTTCCAGCGGCGGCTGGAGGCAGCGGCTTTTGCCTTAGGCGGCGGGGACTACCGCGCCCCGGCCCAGCGGGTGGGGGATTTCCTCGCCGGTGTGCCCTCCACAGGCAGCGGCGCTGTAACCCCCTCCTACCGTCCCGGCGTCACCTGGTGTGACCTGCGGCAGTGTCTGCCGCCCTTTGTGACCGAGACACTGCGGGAGGCCCTGCCGGTGCTGGGCCGGAAGCTGCGGGGCTACGACGACCCGGACGCCGTGCTGACGGCGGTGGAGAGCCGCAGCTCCTCCCCGGTGCGCATTCCCCGGGACGAGACGTACCAGGCCCCCATCCGGGGGCTGTATCCCTGCGGAGAGGGCGCCGGCTGGGCCGGCGGCATTCTCTCCGCCGCCGCCGACGGCATGCGGGCGGCGGAACACATCTGTGCATTTATTCAACAGGAGGTCAATCATCATGAGTCGTAACATCTGTGTATATCTGGAATTCCTCACCGACGCCCACCGCCAGGCCATTGAGCAGGCCGCGGAGCAGACAGGCTTCTCCGTCCGCTTCTTCTCCCCTGAGGAGCTGGAGGAGGCCAAGGCCTATGTGGCCGACTGTGAGGTGCTCTACGCCCACTCCCCCGAGCTACTGCGGGCTGCGGGGCCGAAGCTGAAGTGGTACTGCTGCTCCTTTGCCGGAGTGGACCCCTACTGCAAGGACGAGAGCTTCTTTGCCAATCCCGACTGCCTTTTGAGCAACTGCAACGTCTACGGCGTGACCATCGCCGAGCACGTCATCATGGTGACACTGATGCTGCTGCGCCGGATGCCGGAGTACGGCGAGATCGTCCGCCGCCGCGGCTGGTCCAATCAGCTGCCCATCCGCTCCATCCGGGACAACGAGGTGACCATTCTGGGCACCGGTGACATCGGCACCCAGGTGGCCGAGCGGATGCGCGGCATGAACATCGGCCGCGTCATCGGTCTGAGCCGCAGCGGAAAAGCCCACCAGCCGGAGCTCTTTGACCAGCTGCTGCCCATCTCGGAGCTGGACAAGGTGCTGCCCCAGACCAAGATTTTGGTGATGGCCCTGCCGGACACCGCCGAGACCCAGGGCATCCTCAGCTGGGAGCGTATCGCCCTGTTGCCCTCCGACGCCATCGTCATCAACGTGGGCCGGGGCCCTGCCGTGGATCAGGACGCCCTGATGGAGGCCCTGAACGCGGAGAAGATCGCCGGCGCGGCCCTGGATGTGATGGTGCCGGAGCCCCTGCCTCAGGACCACCCCCTGTGGGAGACGAAGAACCTGATCCTGACCCCCCACGTCTCCGGCAATATGACCCTGGGCTACACCTGCAACCGCAACGTGGAGCTGTTCTGTCAGGACCTTCTCAACTACGCCGCTGGCCGGCCTCTGGAACACCTGGTGGACCGTCGGCGGGGGTATTGATTCCCAGTGCTCTTATCTATATAATGTAGATATCTTGATCCCTCTGCAGGGCGGACCTCTCATCTCCGCCTTTTAATCCACACAAAGGAGATATGCGGTATGGACAATTTTGATTTCTACTCCCCTACTTACTTTGCCTTCGGCGACGGTCAGGAGACCCGGGCCGGTGAGCTGGTGCGCCGCTTCGGCGGCAGCCGGGTGCTCATCGTCACCGGCAGCGGCTCTGTCCATCGCAACGGGGCCTTTGACGCCATCGCAGCCTCTTTGGACAAGGCGGGCATCCCCTATGTGGAGCTCTCCGGCGTGCAGCCCAACCCCCGCAGCAGCAAGGTCTACGAGGGCATCGAGCTGTGCCGCCGGGAAAACCTGGATTTTCTGCTGGCCATCGGCGGCGGCAGCGCCATCGACACTGCCAAGGCCATCGGTGTGGGCGTGCCCTACCAGGGGGATTTCTGGGACTTCTTCTGCCTCAAGGCCCAGCCTACCGTCACGCTGCCTGTGGCTTCGGTGCTGACCATCGCCGCTGCCGGCAGCGAGGGCTCCAACAGCTGCGTTATCACCAAGGATGAGGGGATGCTCAAGTGGGCCATCAACCTGGACCTGATCCGGCCTAAGTTCGCCATTCTCAACCCCAAGTACACCTGCACCCTCCCCGCCTATCAGACCGCCAGCGGCGCGGTGGACATGATGAGCCACATTTGCGAGCGCTATTTCACCAACACCACCGACGTCTCCCTCACCGACCGGCTGTGCGAGGCGCTGCTGCGGACCATCATCGAGGCCGCTCCCCGGGCCATCGCCGACCCTGATGACTACGCCGCCCGGGCCGATCTCATGTGGGCGGGCATGCTGGCCCACAACAACTCCTGCGGCGTGGGCCGGGTCCAGGACTGGGCCAGCCACCAGATCGAGCATGAGCTCTCCTCCTTCTACGACTGCGCCCACGGCGCGGGCCTGGCAGTGGTGACCCCCGCCTGGATGGAGTATGTCTATCGCAACGACACCTCCCGCTTTGCCCAGTTTTCCGTTCGGGTCTTCGGCTGTGAGATGAACTTCGCCAACCCGGAGGCCACCGCTCTGGAGGGCATCCGGCGCCTGCGGGAGTTCTTCCGCTCCCTGGGCATGCCCGTCACTTTCGCCGAGATCGGCGCCAAGGCCGAGGATATCCCCGACATGGTGGCCCACCGGGCCCAGAAACCCAATGGCTTCCCCTTCGGCAACTTCGTCAAGATCCAGCCCGACGACATGGCGGAGATCTGCCGTCTGTGCTGCCGTTAAAAAAACTTCCCCCCTGTCAGAGACGGAGCGTTCCGTTTTTACACGGACAAAAGCCCGCACCTTTCGGTGCGGGCTTTTGTCTGCCTAAAGGGGGAGAATCGGAACAGAAGGAAGAAAAGAAACCCTGCGCTCCCCGCCGCGAGAGCGCAGGGAATCCCAACTCAAATGATATTTAGAGGACCATATCCACGTCAAACTTTCCCTCTAAATTTTCGGCGTCCTCATGGTTCACATAGCTTCCCGGGGTACGCAGCAGGGCACCCAGCAGGCCGAACACCAGGGCGGGCACCACCCAGCCAAAGCCCAGGGCCGCCAGAGGCAGGCTCTTCACCAGAGGAATGGACACACCGTACTGGCCCAGAGTCTCCAGGATGCTGAACAGCAGCGCGCCCAGAGCAGCCATACGGTAGACGTTGTTGTTGCGGATCCGGCGGCCGAAGTAGGCCAGGATAATCAGCACCAGGGTGGGAGGATAGACAATGCTGAGGATGGGGGAGGCGATGGACACGATCTGATCCAGGCCGAAGTTGGACAGCACCGCGCTGCACACGCAGATGAAGATGACCAGTACCTGATAGCTGATACGGCCCTTGAAGAGCTTGACGAAATAGGAGGCAGCGGCGCTGGTAAGGCCCACCGCAGTGGTCACGCAGGCCAGGCCTACCACGATGCCGAAGATCACCAGACCAGCCCGACCCAGCAGGCCCTCCACAATGGCGAGGACCAGGGCGGAGCGATCGATCCCCGCATCAAAGAGAGAAGAGGCAGTGGCGCCCAGATAGGTCAGCCCCAGATAGACCACCAGCAGACCCACAGCAGCCACGATACCAGCACCGGCCACCACCGTGTAGCTGTCCTTGGTGTCGCGATAGCCCTTGCTCTCGGCGCTCTTGAGGATGATGAAGCCAAAGACCAGCGTGGCCAGCACGTCCATGGTCTGATAGCCATTGAGGATGCCGCTGGCGGGCACGTCAGCGATCTTCGCCTCCGCCGCGATGGGACCCAGAGGCTGGAACACGCCCACCACAATGAGGAGCAGCAGTCCCAAGAACAGAGCAGGTGTCAGGAACTTTCCCACGATGTCCACCACGGCGGACTCGCGGATGCACAGCGCCAGAATCAGCGCGAAGAAGATGATGGAGAACACCACTGGGCTGACGCCGCTGAACAGAGGCTGGATGGACAGCTCAAAGGTGGTGGCGCCAGTGCGGGGAATGGCCAGCATAGGGCCAATGCACAGCACGATGGCGGTCATCAAAACGGCGGAGGGAATCCGCCCCACACGGCGGGTGATGCCCTCAGTGCTGCCGCACTTGAGCATCGCAAACAGCGCCACCAGGGCAAGTCCAATGTCGGCAAGGTAATAACAGGCGAAGCCCATCAGCCATTGCGCCCCCGACTGCATGCCCAGGTGCGGGGGGAAGATCACGTTGCCCGCGCCAAAAAACATGGAAAACAGCGCAAATCCGATGATGAAAATATCCTTCGTCTTTCCTTTCATGCCGTGAGCCCTCCTGTCTAAAATTTTGACCTTTCCTGCTCCTTTTGCAGAAAAATGGCCTGGTTTTCTGAACTATTTGCAGGGGTTTTGTTTGCGTTTCAGCTTGTTTTGTGTATTTTTATTATATATTTTTCAAAACCGCATGTCAATATTGTTTAGTTTGCACAAAGGCAAAAATGGCGCCTGTAACGAAAGAAGTACCCGCTTTTATTTCTTCACAAGAAACAATCATCCTAAATTTCTAAAGAAAATTTTTTTCAAATTTTCAGTGTTGTCTGCTCTCTGCTTGTCTTGTCTGTTTACATTGACCAGAGATTTTGGCCTCGATTTGCCCCGCTTTCTCCATCGATAAGGGCATCTCAGCAAAACGAGGCCAGGCCGGCACACCGCCTTTCTTTCCGGTCAAGAGACCAAAAAAGGCCCCGGTATCCTCAGAGGATACCGGGGCCTTTTTTATTTTTAGAAGTCGGCGTTGCCCACCGTGCGGGGATGGGGCAGG
>CDTY01016846.1_pt1 | contig 11737 bp, 9 predicted proteins | sample 557731 | NCBI WGS metagenome assembly CDTY01 (sample SAMEA3182101, study PRJEB8094) | gut metagenome | biome: human; feature: gut; material: Stool; isolation source: human stool | place: Canada | collected 2013-02-12
GTGCCTTGTATTTTGAAATATGTCAGACATATTTTAAAATATCTCAGACATATTTTTGAGAGTGTTCGGGAGGGGTGGAAAACCGGGCGACCCGGGAAAATCGCGGCACGCTTTTTGCTGCGCCCCGCGCACAAAAAAACGGGACGCCGCCGTTGCCGGTATGCGTCCCGCTGTGTAGTGTGTCGTGTTGTATCGGTCTTGATTCTTTTATTGGGCGAGCACCTTTTGCAGGCGTTCCACAAAGCTGTCGGCCTGGTCAACGGAAAGGCACAGCGGCGGGAGCAGGCGCAGTATGTTTGTGCCCGACGCGCCCGTGAACACATGCTCGTTGAATATCAGGCGCCGGCGCAGTTCTTTTATTGGTTCGCCGAACTCCAATCCTATGATCAGGCCGCGTCCGCGCACTTCGGTAATCTGCGGTACGGACTTGAGGCGCTCTATCAGGTGGCGGCCCACTTTGTCGGCGTTTTCAACAAGCTGTTCCTGCTCTATGACGTCGAGCACGGCAAGGGCTGCCGCACATGCGAGGTGGTTGCCTCCGAATGTAGTGCCGAGCTGTCCGTACACAGGCTTGAATTTGGGCGAAATAAGCACGCCGCCCATGGGGAAGCCGCAGGCTATGCCTTTGGCAACGGTTATGATGTCGGGGCGGACGCCGAGGTGCTGGTGGGCAAAGAACTTGCCCGAGCGTCCGTAGCCGCATTGTATCTCGTCGCAGATAAGGACGGTGCCCGTGTCGTCGCACGCCTTGCGCAGGCCTTGCATGAACTCCGCTGTTGCGAGCCGTATGCCGCCCACGCCCTGTATGCACTCTATTATGACTGCGCATACGTCGCCTTTTCCCAATTCCGCTTTGAATGCGTCGAGGTCGTTCATGGGCAGGAACGTGGTGTGCCCGTTGCTGTTGATTGGCGCGTTGATTTTAGGGTTGTCAGTCGCTTCCACGGCGAGCGATGTGCGCCCGTGAAAGGCGTGCGAGGCCGCGAGCACGCGGGTGCGCCCGTTTTGGAACGAAGCCAGCTTGAGGGCGTTTTCGTTTGCCTCTGCGCCCGAGTTGATAAGGAACAGGCTGTAGTCGTCGTAGCCCGAGGCTTTGCCTAACCTTTCGGCGAGTTCCTCCTGCAACTTGTTGATTACGGAGTTGGAGTAGAAGCCAAGGCGGTTGAGCTGCCGGGTTATACATTCTATATAGTGCGGGTGGCTGTGTCCAATGCTGATAACGGCATGGCCGCCGTAAAGGTCGAGGTATTCCTGTCCGTTGGAATCCCATACGTTGCAGCCTTTCCCGCGTACGATGTTTACATCGTAAAGCGGATATACGTCAAATGGTTTCATAATGTTCGTTTGTTGTTAGCCGTTGTTTTTTTCAAAATCCCACGGCCTTGAGTTTCAACCCTGTGGTTTCGGGGATTCCGAACATGATGTTCATGTTCTCTACCGCCTGTCCCGCAGCTCCCTTCAGGAGGTTGTCGATAACCGACGTAACGAGCAGTCGGTCGCCGTATTTCTGTGCATGCACGAGAGCGCGGTTGGTGTTGACCACCTGCTTCATGTCTATGTCGCGCGGCACGTAGTGTGTGAACGGCTCGTCGGCATACATGGCGAAGCATTCGTCTATTTCCTCCTGGCTCAGGCCGGAGTGCATGTAGGCTGTGGTGAAAATGCCCCGGGGAAAGTCGCCGCGGTAGGGCACAAAGTCGAGCGAGCCTTCGTATCCGGGCTGGAGTTCGAGTATGCTCTGGCGTATCTCGTGCAGGTGCTGGTGGTTGAACACCTTGTATATGCTCATGTTGCCGGTGCGCCAGCTGAAGTGCGTTGTGGCCGACGGCTTGACGCCCGCCCCGGTGCTTCCGGTAATGGCGTTTATGTACACGTCGCCGTTCAGTGCTCCGGCTTTGGCGAGCGGCAGCAAGGCAAGCTGTATGCAGGTGGCGAAGCAACCGGGGTTGGCCACGTGCATTGATCCGGCTATCGCGCTGCGGTGCAGTTCGGGCAAGCCGTAAACGTAGTCGTTGCCCGGAGCTGCGAGACGGAAGTCCTGCGCAAGGTCGATAATCCTTACGGTGTCGGGTATGGCATGTTCGCTGAGGAACTGCGTGCTCTTTCCGTGCCCGAAGCAAAAGAATACCACGTCGCATTTGTCGAAAGGCAGCTCGTCGGTGAAGCGCATGTCGGTTTCGCCGAGCAATCCCTCGTGCACGTCGCTGAGCAGGTTGCCTGCATTGCTCGTGCTGTTCACGAATGTTATTTCCGCCTCGGGGTGGTTAAGAAGAATGCGGCACAGTTCGCCGGCGGTGTAGCCTGCGCCGCCAATTATTCCTACTCTTATCATGGTCTTTCGTTTGGAATGATTATCCAGCACAGTATGTAGAATATTATTCCGGGCAGTATGGCGAAAAATACTGTTAGCATAGCGTAGGCAAGTCGCACTAATGTCGGGTCTATCCCGAAGTATTGCGCGATTCCTCCGCAAACGCCGGCTATCATCTTGTTCTCGGAACGGTAAAGTTTCTTGTATTCAGGCATACGTGGGATGTTTTTATCGGTTTGTTTGTTATGTTGTCAGCGTTTCTCGTCCTTGTGCTTTGAGTAGTAGATACGCAGCGGCGTTGAAGTAACCTTGATGAATCCTTTTGCCTCTTCGGATGTCCAGCCCCGCTGTGTTTCGCCGTATTCGCCGAACGGGTTTTTAACAAGGTCGTCCTTGGAATCTACGCCGACGGTTTCGAACGAGTAGGGGCGCAACATGAGGGTGACAACGCCGTTCACATTCCTTTGCGAGCTTGAGAGCATTGCTTCGATGTCGGTCATTACGGGTTCGAGATACTGGCTTTCGTGCAGGAACATGCCGTACCAGTTGGCCACTTGGTCTTTCCAGTATTGCTGCCACTTTGAAAGCGTGTATTTTTCGAGGAATCGGTGGGCGCCAATGATAAGCATTGGTGCGGCTGCTTCGAATCCCACGCGTCCTTTCAGACCTACTATGGTGTCGCCTACGTGGCAGTCGCGCCCTATTGCGTAGGCTGCGCCTATTTCTTCGATTTTCTGTATGGCTTTTATCTTGTCGTCGTATTTTATTCCGTCTACCGATACGATTTCTCCCTTTTCGAATCCTATTTTCAGCTCACGCGGTTCGCTTTGTGTGGCATGTTTCAGGTAAGCGCTCTCGGGCAGTCCCTGGTTGCTGTCGAGTATTTCGCCTCCGCAGATTGAAGTGCCCCAGATTCCTACGTTGTACGAATATTTCAGTTTTGTAAAGTCGGCTTTGAAGCCGTGTTCGTTCAGGTAGTCTATTTCTTCCTTACGGCTCAGCTGCTTGTCGCGCGTGAGGGTTATTATTTCGATTCCCGGGGCCATTACGAGGAATGTCATGTCGAAACGTATCTGGTCGTTTCCTGCTCCTGTTGAGCCGTGGGCTATTGCGTCGGCGCCTATCTCGTTTGCGTAGCGTGCAATGGCCAGCGCCTGGAATATGCGTTCCGACGAAACCGATATGGGGTAGCAGTTGTTGCGCAGCACATTGCCGTAAATCATGAAGCGCAGGCTTTTTTCATAGTATTCCTGCGTTACGTCGAGTGTGACGTATTTCGTTGCGCCCAGCTTGTAGGCGTTTTCCTCGTTTTTCTGCAGCTGTTCCTTGCTGAAGCCGCCTGTGTTGGCGCACGCGGCGTAAACTTCGTAGCCCATTTCGCGCGAGAGGTACATCACGTTGTACGATGTGTCGAGTCCTCCGCTGAAAGCTACTACAACTTTCTTCTTGCTCATTTCTGTTCCTGTTTTTGTTTGTTGTTTACTGTTCCGTTGCCGGCTTTTCAGCGCAGTCCTTTTTCGGCTGCTTCTTTGGCCATTTTCACGACGTCGTCGGGCAGTTGTACCGGCAGCGGGTCGCCCTCGTGCTCGGCGGGGTCGTAGAGCATACCTGTGCAAACGCAGTATTTGCGTTTTGTGCGTGCCAGTATGTCGCAGTTTATGCAGCACGGGTTTTCGGGTGTGCCGCAGCCTTTCCAGTAGTCGTCGTCCTGTGTAAGTTCCGAGAAAGGTACGGGCACGTAACCCAGCCTTGTGTTTATTTTCATTACGGCTCCCTGGCTCGTTAGTCCGAACAGTTTTGCCTTGGGCCAGCGCAGGCGGCTCAAGGTGAATGCCATTTCTTTTATTCGTGTGGCCAGGTGGTGTTTCCTGAACTTGTCAACTACGATAAGTCCCGAGTTGGCCACGTAATGTTTATCCTCCCAGCTCTCGATATAACAGAACCCGGCGAATTCCTCGCCGGCGAGGGCTATGATGGCTTTGCGCTCGCGCATTTTCTTGGCCACGTACTCGTGTGTACGCGAGGCTATGCCCGAGCCGCGCACTTTTGCTGCGTCGGATATTGTTTTGAGTATAGTGTCGACATATCGCTCGTGCGAGGCATCGGCTACCATCACGTTTATTCCGTCATCGTAAATCATTATAAAAGTAGTAAGCTGTTTTTATGTTGTTAGTTAATAAGTTTCTGCACGTTTCGTTTGCCGTGCCGCGGGTTGTGCTTGTTTATTCTATGCTGGATTCCAGTTCGGGGATGATTTTGGCCAGGTCTCGCAGCACTTCGTTGCGTTCGAAGCCTTTCTTGCTTATTACGAGAATAGTGTCGTCGCCCGATATTGTTCCGGCAATGCTTGCAAAATGGTACGAGTCTATCCCTACGGCCAGCGGCATTGCGAATCCCGGCATGGTGTGCAGCAAAAGCAGTTCCCCGCCCACGTCGTAGCGCAGGAAGCTCGAGTTGCCCGACAGGGATGTGTAGTTTGTTCTCCTTATGCGGTGCACGTATTTCGGGTTGTCGGGCAGCACGTATTTGTAGCAACCCATTGAATCCGTTGTCTTTGCGGCGCGCAGCTGCTTCAAGTCGCGCGACAGGGTGGCCTGGGCGTAATCGTATCCGGCCTTCTGCATTTCTTCTTGCAACTCTTCCTGGCTGTGGATTTCCTTTGTCAGCAGGATGTTGCGGATAAAGTCGAGGCGATTGCTTTTCTTTGACATTGTTTAGTTGTGTTTAGGCATTATATCGTCGCAAAAATACGGATATTTTTCCGTTATGCAAAATATATTCACAAAAAGTGCGATATTTTTTCTTTCGAACGTTGTAATGTGCGGCACGTCGGCTTCCTTTATCTGTACGGGCTTTCTTTGCTGCCTGCATTGCCTGTTTCGTGCAACCGGCTGTGTCGTAATGCCTATGATAAATATTCATTTTCGACGGTGCATGCTTTGCCCCGCAATTTTTACACGTTTTTGTGTCTTTGTTGCGGGGTGTGCAAAGGTGCAGGTGGGAGCAAAGAAAAAATAGGTCTGAGAAAATTAAAAAAAGGTCCGAGGAATTTTAAAATATGTCCGACCTTTTTTTCGCCCCCTCCAAACCCGCATGGATAAAGCGTTTCCGAAAACCCGCAGTGTGCAACAAAAATCCCCGTTCTTTTTGTCTGCGTTTTTAGCCTTGCGGAGCTCATGTAATTATCCAAAATAAACTATTTGCAGTTTTGTTGCGCGTTTTGCAATCTGCGGATTGCAAAATAGATGTATACGTGAAAAAATATCACAATATTATTTGGATATTGTTTGTTAGAAATAAAATTAACCGTATTATTGTAAACAAAGATGATGGCCGCTGCTGCCGATGTGCTACAGTGGAATCACGCATTAATAAATAAAACTTTAAACAAATTACTTATGAAAAAAGAAGAAATTAAAAGCGAAGAAAAAACCAATCTTCGTAAAATTGAAAACGAAGCCCAACTGGGCAATGTAATGAACGAAGACAACGAACTGCTGTTCGGCTGCGGCTGCGGCTGCGGATGTGGTAGCGGCTCAGGCTCAGGTTGCGGAAGCGGCTGTGGGTGTGGCTGCGGTTGCGGATGTGGCTGCGGTTGCGGCTGTGGTTCGGGCTCGGGTAGCGGCTCCGGAAGTGGTAGCGGTACAATATATGACAAGGTAATAAAGTCCGGCAGTGCAAAGAAAGATATTTCCGAATCGACCACGGGTAATTATGTGGTGACGGTCTCGGGTAAAATAGAGGTTTCTGTAAAACAAGTTGTATCAGTAGAAGAAGACGGCAATGTTGTTGGGGCTCCGCGTATAATAGGCAGCATATCAGGATTTTTAGAAGGAAAAGGTGGCTCCAAGAAGATTAATAATGTTACGTATACTACGACCGATTTTGGCAAAATAGATGTTAGCAAGGGTGTTGGTAGTTGGACAGGAGGTGAGGATTATCACGTGTCGGTCTTTTGTAGTAATACTGTGAGCGGCGGAGGTAGTGCCACTTTGACGATAAACGTACATTATTCAATAAAGCCTGGCAGTTCGAACGGCAGTATAGACGTAACAGTATCAGGGTTGTCATGAAAACGAAATTTTTGTTGTTAGTGTTAGTGCTGTGCTTAATGCCCCTATGTGCGGCGGCGCAGACAAACGGCGGTTCGGCATTCAATCCGCCGGGTATGCCGGCGAATACGACCGGTACATATATGGATGAAAATCTGTTCCCGATACCGAAGTACGAGTTCCCCGTGCAGAAGCTTGTGCTCGACGGCAAGGAATTCGAGGCAAGGACAAATGTCCTGTACAAGTACAACGGGGAAAACAAGCGATATGGTCTTTTTGTAGCCGTTGTATCCTTGAAACCGTTGGACTTAAGTGGCATGGGCACGCCAGATTCGTTAAGGAATCACGGCGGTTGCGGCACGTATGTCTACCATGTTTGCAATGACTTGAAAGGCCCGGTTCGGAAAGTAAAAGGCAAGGCCGACGCTTACGCCCGCGTGTTCAGCCCGCACCCCGCCACGGATGACGACAAACTTGAATTGGGCTATTCTGTGGTTTACGACGCTGAAAACCCGGAACACAATTCCGTAGAATACAGCCTTAAGAGGGCGCGCTGGTCTAAGCCCGACAAGAACGAGTATTATCCCCGCTTCTTCAGGGAATATAACAGGGCTCGTTGGGAGGGGATGACACTCCATGACCTTCATTTCTACGCACCGCTGGCAGGCAAGCCCATAGAAGTAACTGATGCCAAGTTGAAAGCAAGGCTTTTCTGTTTCCAAATGGAGGACGACATGAAAAACCCGGCAACCGCCCCAAAGGGCACTCGTCCGGGTAAAGTGAACGCATATGTAAAATTCTCTATTGAAGGCCATGACAAAGATGGCTCTTTCATAGAAGATAACATAACAGGTTCTTATCCTGGTTCACGTTACAACGATATTTTTCGTTGTGCGGCAAATTATGACGGAAAAGGTGAAGTTACTGTTGAAGAACGGCTGCCCCTTTTTGTGGGATTGTCGGAGTGGCTTATACCGAACTACTGCGGGTTCGTTGGCGTGGATTTCCGCGCCAAGGCAAAGTGCCACATGACGCAAAAAGGCATGTTGGCTATTGATTGGGCTTCTTTCTCGCACATGATTAGCAACTGACGCAACATATTCCGCCCGGTTTGCTAAGTGTGCAGGTCGGACGGTTTTTATTTACAACTTAAAACCTTATAGTCATGAAGATAATCCAGTCTTTTTGGAGTGCGGGCAAGGATGTGTATGCCGACGGCTTCGGCTGGAAGCACCCGGAGCTGCATTTCATGTCGTGGGCGTTGAGTTGCCTGAGCCTGCGCGAGCATTACGACGACGTAACCCTATACACCGACAGCGCGGGCTACGACGTGCTCATAAACAAGCTGCGGCTGCCCTACACGCGGGTGGAAGTATGCTTCGACAACTTGAAATGCCTGCCGCGTTACTGGGGATATACAAAGATATTGGCCTACGCGCGCCAGAGCGAGCCGTTTGTTTACATCGATTCCGACATATACCTGCCGCGCCCGCTGCCCAAACGGTTGGAGCGCGCCGCGCTCGTGGCGCAGAACCGCGAATACGGCACGGCATATTATAAAAGCATGACTAACGACATGCTCTCGCGTCCCGGGCTGCGCATACCGCCGGAACTGTACGACGGCGTGGCGGCCGAATCGGTGGCCTCGTACAACATGGGCCTGTTCGGCGGGCGCGACACTGCGTTCATACGCCGCTTTTGCGACACCGTGTTCCGCTTTATGGACGACAACGACCTGCATAACCCGCTCGGCAAGAACTCCACGGCCAACTGCAACCTCGTAATGGAGCAGATATTCTTTGCCGTAATGGCCGACAACGAGCACCGCAAGGTCGAAGGCATAGTGCCCCGCACCATGCGCGACAACGGCTACACGCGCGAGGAGTTCTGCAACCTGTCGCGCTACGAAAAGAGCCGCTATTTCCACCTTCTCGGCGGCCACAAGCGCAACGCCTCGGTGTGCGCCATGCTTCCCAAGACACTGCTGCGCCTCTACCCCGAATACTACAGGCGGGTAACGGAACTCTTCCCGTGGCGCAATACGGCCGTGTGTGCGGAAGCCGGCAGTTTTATCCCCGTTCCGCCCGCGCCGTGCGGCGTGTCGGAATACGACGCATTCCTTTCCCGCATTGCCGGGGAATACCGCGCTTTGCCGCTACGCGACGTGTGGGATGAAGAACTCCTCTCGGCGCAGTCGCTCACGTTCCTCGCCCGCACCATGCGCGAAAGGCAGGCCGCCGTGCTGCAAAGGCGCAAACACCTGCATGTTACCGCCCTTCCCGCACTCGGCGGCGACAAAGAGGCTGCGCTAATCCAAAGGTTGGGCGGCCGTCCGGGCAGCGTAGCAGCCGACGTGGCCGTGTTTCCGCAGGTCGGCGGCAACGGCTTGCGGGAGGTGCTTTTGGGCGACATGGCCTGCAATATAATCTCCCTGCTCGACCGCCCGCTCACACTGCGCGAGCTCACCGCAAACGTGCTGCCCTGCTTCGGCAAGGGACTCGGGCTAACAATGAGGCAGAAGCGCGAGTGTGTAATGCGCGAGGCCGCGCGCCTCGTGTTCGAAGGCTTGCTCACGGTGGCCGGTTGACGCATTCCCGCCGTACCCTGCGCTGCAATCCGTCCGACTTGCTTCGCCTCGGGTGCGCGGTGCGTTATAATGGCGTGGGAACGGCACGTTTTACGACAAACATCGCACGCGTGAAAGACGTGAATATTCATTTTCCGGGGTGTGTAAAACGCCTCGGATTTTTCACACGTTTTTGTGTCTTTGTCGCGGGGTGTGCAAAAGGGTAGGTAGGAGCAAAGAAAAAATAGGTCTGAGAAAATTTAAAAAAGGTCCGAGGAATTTTAAAATATGTCCGACCTTTTTTTCGCCTCCTAAAAAACCGCATGAATAAAGCGTTTCCGAAAACCCGCAGTGTGCAACAAAAATCCCTGCTTTCTTTGTCTGCATTTTCCCGCCCCGTTTCCGAGGTTTTTGAATACCGGTTGCAAGTAGAAGAATTAAAAGGTTAGGGTTGGCGATTCCAAGATGGAAAATGCAAAACTTAACCAAAACTTAACAAGAAAATATTTGTAATTGTTTTTGTGATATGTATATTTGAAGAAAATAAATACAAGAAAGTTTTGCGCAAACAATCATGTATGCAAATGCGGGCGAAGGCCGGTGTACACAGTCTTACACTCGCGAATTTATGTCTAACTTTTAAAACTTTAAAACCATGACAACAAAAAACGATGAAAAAAAGAATCTTCGCCCAATCGAGAATGAAGCCCAGCTGGGCAATGTAATGAACGAAGACAACGAACTGCTGTTCGGCTGTGGCTGCGGATGTGGAAGCGGTTCCGGCTCAGGTTGTGGAAGCGGCTGCGGCTGTGGGTGTGGCTGCGGTTGCGGTTGTGGCTGCGGTTGCGGCGATATAGAATACGATACGCAGACCTATTTCGCTAGTGTAGAATGCAATCCAGTTACGGTGCAGGATGGTGATTACAAGGTGAAATTTACTTGTACGGTGGATTACGTGGTGGTAGTTGCTTGGTATAAAGAATTCGAGAACTGGAAGTATGATATTACACATAAGTCTGCTGCTGGTACGGTTGTATGTGTAGGTGTGCCTAATCCTGTAGACAAAATTAACAGTGAAGGTAAATTGGAAACTATTATACATAACGTACCTGGTGACTCACAACATGGCCGCGGAGAAAGTGGTTTCTCAGTAAGTATGAAATTAGGAGCAGTAACTCCCAAACCTGTTGGTGGTATAGGAGAAGCAACAGCTTCGGTTTCGGTTAGTGTGTCTTATAATCCTGATACCTTTAATAAAGTATTAAATGTGTCGGCCAGCCTAACGAATGGGAGTTTGAATATATCTTAATTTTATGCAATGAAACGATTTTTATTGGCCGCCTTTCTTGCTGCTGCTGGCTTGTGCGCGGTAAAAGCCGTGCCCGAAATCAAACCGTTTTTTTTTGTGGAGGAGGGGCAATGCAGCAAATACGAATACCCCGCACAGGAGCTTGACTACAACGGGCGCAAGGTCCGCATGGATGCCGCCGTGGTTTATAAAGCAAGTGAGGACGGCAAAGGTTATGATTTCATAAACCTTACGCTTCGTTTCTCGCCTGTAGGCGCGAAAGGTTTCACGGAGAACATCCTCGATTCCATTTCGCGCTTGGGGCGTTGCAACACTGTGGTGGAGCGCGTGGAATACAAAATGAAAGGAGCGATGGCAGCGTTCAGAGGCGAGGCGTGCATGTACACCGAATCGTTCAGCATGCTGGCGCACAACGATGAGGCCAAGGCCGTGGCAAAATATAAGGTGAAGTTCAACGCTTACGACCCGACGAAGAGTTCCGTCACCTGTGAACTTAAGGACAAGGAATGGGGCAAAGCGGGCGATATTGTCATGGGCTGCGACAAGTTACCCGACAGCGGTCTCTTCTATCCATGGGATATAACCCTTCACAAGGCAGGCTATATGGGCGGCAGTCCGTCGGTATATCCCTATCCCGCTAAAATAGGCGTCGGCATGATGCTTTTCCAGCCCGCACATTACGTCAACGGTGAAAGGAGAGAGGAAAATGCCCGATACGTTGACAGGTTGTGGCTCAGGATAGAGTTGTCCCGGTTGTTGTATGACGAGGAAACCGGGGAGAGCAAAGGCGGCAGGTCGCTGACGTTCGAGGACGGCTATGTAGGAGAGCCGCCTTATTTCAGAAAATATGCCGTGGGCAAGAAAGGCACGAGGGAGATAACTGTTGAGGAAACAGCGCCCATGGAGATAAAACTGCCATTCATCGACTGGCGCTTTTCCGCAGGCATGGACTATCGCATTTACGTGAAAGGCGCGTATTTGGACAATCTGTACAATAAGAATCTTTACATAAAGGAAGCTGTGTTCACGTGCCTGTTCCACAATTACGGTTACCCGCCCGTGAACGATTGGTATTAACTGGAGAAATTGGAAAGCCGGGGGAGTGTGTATTCAGAAGCATTTTCCCCGGCTTCTTTTTATGTATGTAAAAAGAAGAGTCCTCATGGTCACGTTCAACTTTTTACAACCAAAAACCTTTTTGCCATGAAGATAATCCGGCCTTTTTGGAGTACGGGTAAGGATGTGCCCACAAGCAAGCCGGAACGGCCCAGTACACGGGCGTAAGTTTGCTTTGATAACTTGAAATGCCGCCGCGCCATGCGCTGCAATTCGTCCGACTTGCTCCGCCCCGGGTGCGCGGTGCGTTATGGAGGTATGGGAACGGCATGTTTTACGACATACTATGCACGTGTGAAAGACGTGAATATTCATTTTCCGGGGCGTGAAAAACGCTCCGGATTTTTTACACGTTTTTGTGTCTTTGTTGCGGGGTGTGCAAA
>CDTY01052330.1_pt1 | contig 11717 bp, 8 predicted proteins | sample 557731 | NCBI WGS metagenome assembly CDTY01 (sample SAMEA3182101, study PRJEB8094) | gut metagenome | biome: human; feature: gut; material: Stool; isolation source: human stool | place: Canada | collected 2013-02-12
CTTCCGTCCAAAGTGAAATTCGAGTGGTTTCAAGCGCAAAACTTAGGGTAATTACGCAAATATCAGTTTATATTACCTTCGCAGGTATGATGAAGACGAAGTAATGTGATTTTGTAAGCACGTGATAGCAAATAGGGTTAATAAAAGATAAATCAGCAAAAATATTAGATATAATCTTTGATGAATATACGATTTTCTTTATATTTCGAACAAAATAAACAGGTATTAAGAAAGGTACGACAAGCTACGTTACTCATAATCCCGGGCGACGGGTCGTACCGTTATACAGGCATTAGCTATGTTGTCGATACCAATGCTTTCGCTGTTGCGTTGAACGGGAATATGCAATGTAGCGAGCCGGGCTTAGTGAGCCTATGATATTTTTATATTATAAAATGTAGAATGAAATTAAAAGAAATAAATGTCATGAAACGTATATGTTTGTTGTTTTTATTGACTGTTGCGATAACGTATGCTTTTGCGCAATCAGAAGAGGACAGGCAACGTCATTGGGATTCTTTCGGATATGGGAAATTCTATGTAGTAACTTATGAAAGAAATGTTAGCTCAATACATGATCCATTTAGAGATGCTTTCATGGACGATACATGGCGTGATTTTGAAATGCGTTGGGAGAGTGGCGACTACGTGTTCGTGAAAACATGCGAATATTATACGAGCTGTGGACCGTTGGAAGGAACAGAAGCCGTGCTCTTTCCGGATCCGGTGATATCTGATGGCGTGTGTTTGGCAAATACACTGGTAGACGTGAAAACTCCTGTAACCGATGATTTTGTGATACCCTCTATGCCGGATATAAACCTGTTTTTCGTGGATCTTGACTTCATAATAAAACAGAAGAACCACCTGAACAGCCTTACTATCCCCAACATGATACGTGGCGTTTACAGTTCATCAGGTGAGAAACTGTATGTAGATACCTTGTACGTTGAAGGCGATTACGAATGTATGATAAACAATCGTTTAGTTGATAAAAGCGAAAGAACTGTTTATAATAAAATCCGGTACAGAGATTATGTTAATAGATATTATATTAATGACGTATTTCCGTTCGAAGAGACCGCAATAGAAGGCAAAGAGCCGGTGTTGATAGCAAAGACGGTAATATACGAGGGGAAACCGATCAAGAGTTATACTAAGCGGGGCAAGGGAGTAGGGCTCGGCTGCGAGGAAACTTATCTCAACTACCTCATGGCCAACCAGTGGGGCGACCAGATAGAAAGCGTGGAACTGACCGACAAAAGTCTGCGCGGCATAGCTAGCAATGCTTTCAACGGCTGTAAAACGCTGAAACGTGTCAAGATAACGTTTCCCGAATGGGGCGGCTATTTTGCTGAAATGGGGTCAGGTCGTAGCAGAATCCCGCATATATTGATCGGTTCCAAAGCCTTTTACGGATGTGAGAACTTGGAAGTGTGCGACCTCGGTGACGACAGCATTACAGTCTACGACAAAACAGGCCTGGACGAGCCGAACAGGTTCTACTTCGGTGATTCAGTGTTCGCTTACTGCACGAAGCTCGACACTTTCCGCTGCAAGAACCAGCACATGGTAAAGGACATCGGCAATTGCATGTTCCTCGGCTGCGAGAACCTGCGCTATGTAGGCAATTGGGATGACATAGAGACAATAGGCTCAAGAGCCTTCAAGGGCTGCAACAAGATATGCGACATAAACTCTGAAAACCTGAAATCGGTCGGGTCTGCCGCTTTTGAAGGCAACACGGGCATTTCCGGGCATGTCTCGGTCCCAAATGCAGAGGTATATTCTGGTGCGTTCCGTAATTGCGTGAACCTTGAATCAATAGATATTGGTAGGACGCTGTTCATTGACGACGCATTCAAAGGTTGCACGTCTTTGGAATATGTGAATGTGAATAAGCGCAAAGAAGATATTTCTTCTTATTATTTATGGAAGGGTATAGGTAAAGGTTGCTTTGAGGATTGCGTAAATTTAAAAGGAATCAGTTTTAACGGCTCTGGGTACGGGAAAACTTTAAAGTGGGAAGAAATCAGAAGGATTGATACTTGCGCTTTCAAGAACTGCCGCAGCTTGGAGTGCGACGTCGTGACTTGCAGCGAGCCATACAAAATTGATGAATACGTAGGGGAGGACGAGATGAGAGTCTTCGATTCGGCTTTCGTGGGTAGCGGGATTAAGAGCGTGACGCTGTCGTATGTAAATGCGGCCAACGCTTTCGACGATTGCGTGAACTTGGAGAGCGCGACTTTCTGGGGTCCTGACGAGGGACGTAACACGTTCGAATTGCCCGATTTTCGCAACTGCCCCAAGCTGAAGAAGATAGTTGTGAACGGCGGCGGCTGGGATTTGGAAGCGCAGGTGACGCTCAAGGACGAGCAAACCGTTAAGGTGATAGACAATTTGGACGGGCTTTACCTTCTCGGCAAGCCGCACATCTATGTGGGCGATTATCCGAACTACCACTTTGCCAACACGATACTGTATGTGCCCAAGGGCATGAAGAACGTTTACCGCGAGAATGCCTTGGCCCCCACGTTCAAGGACATTGTTGAGCTTACCGATGAGCAGGTGGGCATAATCAAGGTGACAACGGACGGCGCGGCCGGGGAAAGCGACACGGACGCTCCGGTTTACGACCTTTCTGGGCAGAGGGTTCTGAAGACCGTTCCGGGCAACGTGTACGTGAGCAAAGGCCGCAAGTTCATAGCCAAGTAACAAGAATTTTCCACCGGTTTGAAGGTAGGACGACGGCGTTTGTCTGTGTTGTTTTACACTTTCAGAAATGCAGGAAAAAATATGTCTGACATAATTCAAAATATGTCAGACATATTTTAAAATACAAGGCACGTATTTTTTCTTTGCTCCCGTGTAGGTTTTCATTCCTGCCAATGCGCGTTTACGACAGGGTATTAAAATGCGCTTTTGTCTGTAAAAAACATGTGCAGCGCGGCGAGTGTGCCGCTTATGGTTGGGGTGGGGTTATGGTCTCCGTTCGTCGAAGTCGAACCATAAATCAGAGCGGGAGTCGTCGTATTCGTTCGATTCCATTTCAGTGTCGTGTACGCTCGAGGGCGACATGGTGTCGAAAATCTGTTGCATGAAGCAGTCTTGCGGCAGCGGTGTGACTGATATTATTTCCGGTTTTTGGTATTTGCGTTTCATGTCTATATGATGTCTATTTTATTATCGTTTTGTTTCCGTTGATTATATATATGCCTTTTGGCAGGTTTTCTATGGCTTTGCTGTAGGTTGGTGCTTTGCGCAGCAGTATTCCGTCGGTTGAGAAAACGGTTGTTTCATTGTTTGTGCTGCTGTTCTGTATGTTTTTTATGTTAACCCATCCGTTCTTCGTTGCAAGGTTAAGTTCTTTTGTAAGTGCGGGTGCGTTGTTGCGGTCTGCCGTTATATATGCGCGGAACGGCTTGAATGTGCAGCCTTCGCCAACTTGTACGAACTTCCCTCCCGAAAATCCGTAAACTATCATTTCGTTGTTCGTGGAAATATCGGTGCGTGTTTCGTATGTGCCGTATAATTTGCAGATTCTGGCGGCTTCTTCCTTTTCGGCGTTGCTGGCGTTGTCGGACACGCTTTTCCATATAATGCGCGGGGTGGAGGCTTCTATTCTGGCGTTGACGTTTTTCATGTCGAGAAACGGCTGTTTGCCGAGTACGGAAATAACGCACGGCGTATTGGCCGGTATGATGTCGGCGTCGTCGAATATTATCTGATTGTCCTCCTGTTTCAGTTCAACAAACTTCAGGAGTTTTGCTATTTGCGGATTGTCTTTGTCTATGGCGAAAGGTAGGCAGACGGTAGAGAAATAGTCTTCGCCGGTGTTGGCAAATTCCCTGTCGTAGGAAACGTTCGTTGCCGTGAAACTGTATATGGCGTCGAAAGGGTAACCGTCCTTTATCACGAGGTTCTCGCAAACGTATGTATTTACATCTTTTTTTGTGCCGGAGCAACGTGCGACGTTTACTGTGTTTGTGACGTTATGGTTAGGGTCGTATATAATGCAGTTCGGATTGGCCGGTTGAAGTTCGAACGGCTCTTCAACGCTTTCTATTGACCATAGGTCTATGGATGTGAGGTTCTTGTTCTCCTTGACGACTTGCTGGAGTATTTGTATCTGTTCTTTGGAATACGGCTCTGTGGCGAGCAATATGCGCGACGCGGTTTTGAGTTTTTCGATGTCGGTGGTTACGGAATAGACCACAAGGTCGTCGAAATAGAACCTTTGGTTATATCTGCTGTCGTCTCCTTTTATTATTATGGTTCTGTCGTTCTTCGTGTCGTAAAATGCTTTCCGAATGTATGAAAACTTTTCTGTGTCAATTGTTGTTGTTATGGGCGATGTTACAATGTTTTCTAATACTATTGTGGCCTTGTCCCTGTCTTCATTGAGAAACGACCCTGCACGCATGGTAACAAACCCTTCCGTCTTAGGCATGTCGGTCAAGGTTATTTTTCCTTCGGATGATGTCGTTCCTACGCAAATGCATGTGTTTGCTTCAGAGCAGTAGGAAAGTGTCGCATTTCCCCACGTACCGTTTCTGGATTGCATGTTTTTGCTCGCCCAGTTGCCGTCATTTCCGCCTGAGCCTAATGCCCAATCGAATCTTTCGACATAAACGGGTATGGCCGCGGGAAGCACTACATCACCGCCGGCTGCATTGATGTTGGTGCCGATGAACAGTGCGGTAATTATGGCTGTTAGATGTTTGTTCATTGTTTTATAATTATATGTATCTATTCGCTTTTCTGTAACAATAGTGCCATAATTTGAAGAATGGGGACGATAGCACTTCGCCTGGATATGATTTTACGTAATGTGTGTTGCGGCTCATGTGGCGGCAGAAAGTGGCAAGCGAGTATGTAATACGCGCTTCGTTCCTGGGGTCGTATTTGCCGAAGTTGCCTCCTTGCAGTATGCAGTTGAGGAGTTGTTTGCCTTCATCTGCATTGGGTTCTGTTAGAAGGAGGTTATTTTCCAAACCAAGGCATTCCTTCAGTATGTACATCGTAGCGGCCGTAAACTTCATAAGGCCAAGTTCGCGTAGCGTTTGTATGTTGTTTTCTTTCTCTTTTTGTGTGAACCCTTGTTTGAGCAAGAAATAGTAGTCAACAAACTGTCTGAGCCCGATTCCTTCATACAAATAATGATTGAACAGATGAACAAGGAGATATATTCTGTTGAAATCGTTGGTAGGCGTGCATACTTTTTCGCCGCCGGTACTTAAAACAACGTAATTCCTGAATTGCAGGCTTTTGTTGCTCCTGAAGTATTCCTGAAGCCGGGCATTATTGAAATAGTTGTTGAACACGGCGGGCGTGAAATGGAATTCAGCTTCTATGTCCTTTGATATTAAAACGTCTATGTCTCGATACTTTATGTCCGGATTAGGGAACCGCTCGGTTATATACGCAATGAAATCATGCCTGTTGCAGTCCACCCACAAATCGATGTCTCCTGGAATCCTCTTGTACGGGTCCGGGTAATATGAAGCAACGCCTTGTCCTTTTAACAGGCATGAGGCGAAACCGTCTTTTGCCAGCCTGTTTTGTATTCCGGCCGAAGCTCGGTTCATGACAATGTTACGCTTGCGTACACACTCGTTGGCAACCAGCCATTGCAGCAAAACGTGCCGTGGGGGTAGAGCCTCTTGGTCAAGACGTTCTATTCCCGCAGATAATAGTGCTGTCATGTTTTGCTTTTTTGACATCTCGAATATTTGTGCCCATTCATCAGCTGTTAGCTTTTCAGAAGGAATTGGCTGTCTTGTATCGAGAGAAGCCTTGAGCAATGACAGGAAATAACCGGTTACTTTGGAGTGTGCCATGTTGTTATGCCTTTAATTTGCAATTATGGCTATTGTTTGGATTATATTTTAATTTGCTTCTTTTACTTTTACGGTTTTTTCTTTTGTTGTTTTCTTGGTCGGCTTTTTGCTTTTTTCGCTTTCTCGCGTGAGCTTTGTTATTATGGCGCGCAACTTTACAATTTCCTTGTCTTTCATTTCAATTTCTTCTTCTTGATTCTTTATTGAAGTGAGCAAGGACGAAAGTTCTTCGTTGTCAATATCGGGATATAGATTGTTTACGCGCGTTATAAAATCGCCCAAAATGTTCATATAGTTTGTGAAAGCGTCGTATGGGGTTTCATATATTCCGCGGTAATCGTTTTGTGCGCTGGGCTTGGTGTTCATGAAACGGAAATTGTTCGTAGCTTGCAGATAATCCCAATCCTGCTTTATTTGGCGGTTGTCGCAAATCCTTACACGGTCGGCAATGCTGTAGAGCTTGTTGTATGCTTCGCGCTGCATTACGTTACCAAGCCAGTTGCTGGTGTCGCGTTCTTCGTCAACCCAAGAAATAGGATACGGTACGCTTAGGGCACCGGCGCTTTTCATTTTAGAGCAAATTTCGGAGGGCGTGGAGAATGTGATTCCTCTGTTTTTGGCCTCAGCCGGAAGTGCTTTTAAAAATTCGAGGATATTGGAGGATAGAGGTTGGAATATTCCCAACGCACACAATTCCATGAATATGTTTATTATTTGTTCTTCTTGTGGAAGCTGCTCTATCCATTCCATGTATTTGTCGGCAAAAAGAGGATATTCGCTCCAAGAAGAATCGTTGAAACGCAAGCTAATGTCTTCAGACAGGTGGTAGTCGCGTAAAAGCAGTTTCAATTTGGGCGCATTGGCACAGTTGTAAACAAAATGCGGGCTTTTCCAACCTAATACGTGCTTTGCGCCTTCGGTAAGCATTCCCTTGAATCCCATACCGGCTACTAATTCGCCTATTTCGTCGGAATATATAAGGCATGAGTTCCTGAATATTTTCGGTGTTGCGCCAAACATGGAGTGTACCTTACGGCAAAGCCTCTTGACTTCATCGCAGAAACTTTCGTGGTTAGCTAATGACGACAGTCCGTGTGAATATGGCTCTGCCAATATTTCGCAACATCCGGTTGCGTATAGCTTTTGAAGTAAGTCGATAACCTGTGGAGCATGGTTTTCTAATTGTTCAATAGCACACCCCGACAGCGAAATGGCACACTTGAAGTAATGCTTGTTCTTTTCAGCCATATCAATCAACGCTTCGAGCGCAGGAACGTAGGATTTCTCAGCTGTTTCGCTTATGCTGCGTTCATTTTCGTAATCGTCGTAGTAATAATGGTCTGTGCCGATGTCAAAGAACCTGTAGCGTTTGAGATGGATGTTTTGATGTATTTCGAAATATAAACAGATTGTTTTCATAATTGGTATTAATTTTTAGACATTAATAATTGTAGTATCGTGATATTGTCAGGTTATAAAGTTCTTTTATTAGGTTTCCTACTTTTCCCCAAGTTATCTGGTCTACTTCTTTTTTGCCCTCGTCTTTGAGGTAGTTGTATAAAGAGTCGTTTGTACATATAGAATATATGGCGTCAGCCATGGCGTTTATATTCCAGTAGTCAATTTTAATGCAGTTTCGTAGAATTTCTGCACATCCGGATTGCTTGCTTATAATCGTAGGCACACCGCATTGCATTGCTTCTAATGGCGAAATGCCGAAAGGCTCCGATACTGAAGGCATAACATATACGTCACTGGCGCGGAACATTTCGTAAACCTGATTACCTTTCATAAAACCCGGGAAGTGGAAGCAGTCGGTAATTCCTCTTATGGCTGCAAGTTCTATCATGGAATGCATCATGTCCCCGTTTCCGGCCATGCAGAAACGTATGTGCCTTGTACGGCGTAGCACTTGTGCGGCAGCTTCGATGAAATACTCCGGACCTTTTTGCATTGTTATTCGTCCCAAGAATGTAACGACGCGTTCTTTGCGGTCTTTAAGCGGGCGTCGCTGGTCTATTATGGCTTGTTTTTCCGGAGCGAGTGGGTATACGGCATTGTGTACGGCAAAACATTTGGCCGGATCTTGGTGGTAATGGTTTATTACTGTTTGCCGTGTAAGTTCGCTAACACACATTATGCAATCAGCATGGTTCATGCCGTCTTTTTCAATGTTGTAAACGGTAGGGTTTACGTGTCCTCTGCTTCGGTCGAAATCGGTGGCGTGAACGTGTATTACAAGAGGTTTCCCCGATACTTGCTTGGCATGTATCCCGGCCGGGTAAGTGAGCCAGTCGTGTGCATGTATTATGTCGTAGTTCTGCTGACGAGCCACGACGCCTGCCACTATCGAGTAATTGTTTATTTCCTCCATGAGGTTGTCGGGGTACCTGCCTGAAAATTCAATGCAACCCAAATCGTCTGTATAGCGATAATTGAAATCGGCGTATATATGGTTGCGCAAATCGTAATACAAGTCGGCAGACATACGTCCTGCAAGCCTTTGTTCAAGATAATCCCGGTGAACGTCGCGCCATACAACAGGAACATTGTTCATTGGTATTATATTGAGGAAAGACCGGTCTTCATCTCCCCAAGGTTTAGGAAGACACAGGGTTATTTCCATGTCGTTTTGTGAAGCAAGACCTTTTATTATCCCATAGCTTGCTGTTCCCAAGCCACCTAATATATGAGGAGGAAATTCCCATCCGAACATTAGTACTTTCATATCTTTATTCCTCCTTTTTTATATAGTTTGTTCTGAATTGTATTTGTCAAGTAATCGTTCTGCCCGCAAGATTCCGCTTACGTTCATTGCAAAAGCCAGTGCGCCGCGACCGTGGAAAGGAGGGTCGCCGTCGAATATTTCGGGCAGCGTTCCTATGCAATGATAGAACAACTCTTCGTCAAAGCCTATCAACTGGCGTTCCATATACGACAAGCCGCTTCGCTTGTATACTTTAAGGTATGCTTCAAGGTAGAAGCCTGTAAGCCATGGCCAGGCCGTACCTTGGTGGTAGCTTTGGTCTCGTTGTTGTGGCGGCCCTGCAAATATAGGATTGTAGCCGCCGCTTTTGGGGCTAAGTGAACGTATCCCTTTGGGGGTTACAAGTTCTCTTGTGCATATATCGAGCACAGATTTCTTTTCGCTCTGTTCAAGCGGAGAATAGTCGAGCGATATTGCAAATAACTGGTTGGGTCTTACGCTCCAGTCGGTCATAGTGCCGTCCACGTAGTCGAACAAATAGCCGTAATCGTTCAAGAATGTTTCTTTGAATGATTCTTTTATTTTGTTTGCCACTATTTTGTATTCGTAAGTAGAGGCTTTCTCTTCTTCGTTGCCAAATTCTTCAAACAAACTTGAACAGAACATAAGGGCGTTATACCATAAGGCATTGAATTCAACTATATATCCCGAACGGGGTACAACGGGCCGGCCGTTTACGTTTGAGTTCATCCACGTAATCGCTTTTTCGTGCCCGTCAGAGAATACCAGGCCGTTTTCGTGCACGAACAGGTTGGGATGTTTGCCTTTCAGGATGAAGTTCATTATATTCAGAAGCACCTTGTGGTATTTGTCGTAGCACTCTTTCTTCGAAACAATTTTAGCGTATTGTTGTATGCACCATACAGCCCAAAGAAGGATGTCCGGGTGCTCCATCTCGTATATTTTTACGCTTATCGGACGCTTTGACGTAAAATCGTCTATCGCTTTTATGGCTGTCTCCATATAAGTTTCGAACAGCTTTGTCTCTCCAATATATAATGTCAGGCCGGGGAGTGCGATAAACATGTCGCGTGCTCGGCATTTGAACCATGGCCAACCGGCTATCAGATAATTCTCGCCTCCGTCTTGAATGCGGAACTGGTGTGCCGCGCGTACAAGGCACTGGTAGAAATTTTCCTTTACTTCAAGCGAGTCGGCTTCCTTTTCAACCAAACGTTTAAGCGACGATGACTTTATTTCGTTTAAACCGGCCGAGAAAATAATCTGTTCTCCTTTGCGGATTTCGGTCTCAAAATATCCCGGCACAAGTAAGTCCTCGTTCGAGTCGTATCCGCGTTCGCGCTCGCGCGGATAGTCTAAGCCGCGATACCAATTTGGGTCGTAAACGAATTCGCTCTTTTTGTTTATTTGCATATACAGGTCAGGGTAGCCTTTGTATAGGCACATCCTTATGCCGTTGTCTACCTCGGTATAGCTCTTGTCGGCAGCCCAGTTTTCGTGCGTGAACTGGTGTGCGCTGCGGAATGCAAGGAAAGGCCGCAACCTGAGGGTGGTTTTTGAGTGTGCGTCTAATAAGGTGTAACGTATAAGAAACCGTGGCTCGCCTACCTGGAAAAGTATTTCCTTTTGGAGCAACACTCCACCTACGCGGTAAGTTGTTGTCGGCACTTTATCCCATTCAAAATGTATTATGTATTTGTGCCCTTTGGGGCTGAAACTGCCGTCCTGGTATTTGTGGAGGCCTAAGTTGAATTCCGCACCGTGCTGTATTACCGTTTCGTCAAGCGAGGAAAGCAGTACATGATTCTTGTCGTCCATATACGGAATGGGAACCACAAGCAGCCCATGGTACTTGCGTATGTTGCAACCCACGAGCGTAGTAGAGGCGTATGCTCCGCTTTTGTTTGTCAGTAAAATCTCTTTGTAGAGACTTTCCTGCAAATTGGTCATTTTTGTCTTATCGAATTTCAAGTAACTCATATCTCTATTAATTGTTTGTTCAAATGTACGCTTTTTTTAATAAATTACCCGTTGTGGAAGCTAATATTTCTTAAATATTGTGTGAAAACAAGAAAATGTGCTAATCTTCCCCGTCTTTCCACCATTCTGCAATTGTATGAGATTTGTTTTCTGTGCTCTGGGCGGCATCGAGCCAGTGGAGTTTTATGCCGCGCCTTTCCATTCCGCGAAACCATGTCATTTGCCGTTTTGCAAACTGGCGTATGGCGATGTTCAGCTGGTTGAACATATCGTCATATGTTAGTTTGCCCATAACATAGAGAGTAATGTATTTGTATTCCAGCCCATAATACATTAGTTCCTCTGCAGTAAGCGCTCTTTTCCCGTCGCTTCTCTCGCCATTAAGGCCGAGCAAGTCGCGTATCTCGTCTACCATGCCGGCCTCTAAGCGTTCGCCCAAACGCTTTTCTATTTTATTCCAACGCGCTTCGCGGTCCAGCGACAGGCAGACATTCATGCTGCTTATATTTGGAAATTCATCCGGCGAAACGGGCGTCTTTTGGTAAAAGTCTTCTATTTCTATAGCACGTATGGCTCTTTTGGGCGTGTCGGTATCCGTTGTGTTATGCAGCTTTTTGCCGTAGCCCTTTAGTATTTCGGTTAGTTCCTCGAGGCTCTTGCCTTGCAGGCTGTCGCGCAAAGGCTTGTTCTCCGGCACAGGAATCATGCGGTAACCTTTTAGAATACATTCCACGTACATGCCCGAACCGCCGCAAAGTATGGGCAACTTGCCGCGCGATTTTATGTTGTTGTACGCTTTAAGGAAGTCCTTCTGGTAATCATATATATTATATCTTTCGCCCGCGTCTGCAATATCTATAAGGTGGTATTTAACAGTTTCTCCTCCTTTTGAATAGTCATCAAGGTCTTTCCCCGTGCCCAGTGTCATACCGCGGTAAATCTGGCGGCTGTCTCCGCTTATGATTTCCCCGTCGAGCATTCTGGCTACGGCAACAGCAAGCTCCGTCTTTCCCGAAGCCGTAGGACCTATTATAGTAAGCATGTCGTAGTGCCCTTCAGTTAAAGGCTTGTTATTCATGTCGTATTCTGTTGAGTGGTTAATGAAGGTATATAATACGCATTATATGCAAATATAGTGAAAGGTGAGTGCAGAGACAAACGAAAAC
>CDTY01051372.1_pt1 | contig 11710 bp, 10 predicted proteins | sample 557731 | NCBI WGS metagenome assembly CDTY01 (sample SAMEA3182101, study PRJEB8094) | gut metagenome | biome: human; feature: gut; material: Stool; isolation source: human stool | place: Canada | collected 2013-02-12
TTTGCTAATGAATATATTATTATAGTCAATAATTATTGGATATAATTTAGAACAAGAAAACCATCTTCAACAGTTAAGATGGAAATAAATTTTAGCTTACATCATATAAGATAAGAACTTAAACAATTAATTAATAGATGGTTATGTCCTATTTTTGATAGAAATCTGGTATCATAAATAAGTAAATTAACATGTTTGGTAGGTGCTTAATATATTGATAATCTGCATAATAACTACAACAAAAGATTTATTCCCGAAGGAAAGCAAACATCATATATATATTGTTAGTAATCAATATATTATAGTTGTATTTAGTTCTGCAAAGACTTTGCAGATTTCGTATATCGGAATGCAAACACAAGAAGTGGCTATTAAACCAAATTTGAGAGTTGTATTAAAGGCTGACGCCCAAAAGCTAGACGAAGTAGTAGTTACCGCTATGGGTATTTCACGCGAAAAGAAAGCATTGGGATATGCCGTACAAGATGTCAAATCGGATGCGTTGACACGTGCTGCTAATACAGATTTAGCGGGAGCCTTACAAGGAAAAGTATCAGGTATTGACATCACCCCATCATCAGGTATGCCGGGTGCTTCTTCAAAGATTACGATTCGCGGTTCTCGTTCTTTCACTGGAGACAATACTCCGTTGTATGTAATTGATGGCATGCCTATCGCTTCTACCGCAGATGTGAGCACTTCTCTTACCGATGGAGCGTATGGAACGGACTATGCTAACCGTGCTGTCGACATTGACCCTAATGATATAGAAAGTATCAATATATTAAAGGGACAAGCCGCTTCTGCTTTGTATGGTATGAGAGCTTCCAATGGTGTTATCGTTATCACTACCAAAAGTGGTAAAGGAGCAGATAAAGGGAAACCTACTATAACTTTCAGTACCAACCTTTCCTTTGATAAGATTTCAACTCTTCCGGAATTGCAACAAGAATATGCACAAGGTTCAGGCGGTACTTTCGATCCGTCATCTCCTTTCGCATGGGGTCCTAAGATTTCCGAATTAGCTAACGACCCTACCTACGGAGGAAATACAGACAACAGTTACACCAGCCAATATGGTAAACAGTCCGGAAAATACTATGTTCCTCAACTTGCAGCTGCCGGCATGAATCCGTGGGCTACTCCACAAGCATATAACAACATGAAGGACTTTTTTGAAACAGGTGTATCTTGGAGCAATAACGTCAATGTAGCCCAGAGATTCGACAAAGGTAACTACTCCTTTTCTTTGGGTAACACCACCAGTAATGGTATCGTTCCATCAACCGGTATGGATAGATATAACGTGAAAATGTCTGCCGAAGCACAACTCCATCCTAACTGGACTACCGGATTTAATGGAAACTTTGTGACTTCAAAAATCTCCAAACAGTCTACAGCCAACACCAGTGTGGTTGCTACGATCTATAATGCACCCGTCAGCTATAATATGGCCGGTATTCCTTCTCACATAGAAGGCGACCCTTACACACAAAATACATATCGCGACAGCTGGATCGACGATGCATATTGGGCAGTTGACAATAACCAGTTCTCCGAACGTTCACAACGTTTCTTCGGAAATGCTTTCGTGAAATACACCACTAAATTTGGAACAGACAACCACAAACTGGATATTAAATACCAGATCGGTGATGACGCTTACACTACCAATTATTCAGAAATCTACGGATATGGAAGTACTTGGGCACCTACAGGTGAAGATTCAGAGTACCATTACACTGTTAATGAATTAAACTCACTGTTAACTGCCGCTTACACATGGAATATCAACGAAGAATGGACCTTGGATGCATTGATTGGTAATGAGTTTGTGGATAAAAAGACAAAATATGAATACGCATATAGCATGAATTTCAATTTCCCAGGATGGAATCATCTGAATAATGCTTCTGTATTCTCCAACGAAAGCCAATACAACAAGAAACGAACGGTAGGTAATTTCGCCAACTTGTCAGTAGCATGGAAAAACATGCTCTATCTAAGTGGAAGTATACGTAACGATATTGTTTCAAGCATGCCACGTGACAACCGTTCTTTCACTTATCCTTCAGTGTCATTAGGATTCATCTTCACCGAACTGGCTCCCCTGAAGAATAACATATTGACTTTCGGTAAGATACGTGCTTCTTATGCAGAAGTTGGTATGGCCGGTGATTATACTCAAAGTTATTATTATACTCCGTCTTATGGTGGCGGCTTCTATATGGGAAATCCTATTGTTTATCCAATTAATGGAGCAATGGCTTACATTCCATATTATAAGGTATATGACCCTAACTTAAAACCACAAAATACAAAATCATACGAACTGGGAGCAGATCTTACTTTCTTAAACGGACTGGTAACCTTGAATTATACCTATTCACGTCAGAATGTGAAAGATCAGATATTCGAAGTTCCTTTGGCAGGTTCAACCGGAGCCTCAAGTATGATAATGAATGGAGGTAAAATCCACACAAATACCCACGAGTTGACATTGGGCGTATCTCCGGTAGATACCAAAAACTTCAAACTCGACTTCGCTTTCAACTTCTCCAAAATCGACAATTACGTAGACGAATTGGCTCCAGGAGTAGAAAGTATTATGTTAGGAGGATTTGTAACTCCGCAGGTACGTGCCGGAATTGGTGACAAGTTCCCTGTGATCTATGGAAAAAGCTATATGCGTAATGACGAAGGCAAGATTGTAGTAGACAAAAACGGACTTCCCATGCAGGGAGAAGATGCGGTTATCGGAACTGTATCTCCTGACTTCCGTTTAGGTTTCAATACAAATATCGAATTGTACAAGTTCCGTATTTCTGCAGTATTCGACTGGAAACAAGGAGGACAGATGTATAGTGGTACCGCAGGTGAAATGAACTATTACGGTGTGAGCAAATTATCTGGTGATATGCGTAATACCGAATTCATTGTGGAAAACTCCGTTAAAGAAACAGGAAAAGATGCGGATGGTAATTCAATCTATGCCCCCAATGATATAAAAGTAACAGATGCTCAAGCATATTTCACCAGAAGAAGATCAATTGACGAATCTTACATTTATGATAATTCTTATATCAAATTGCGTGAATTATCTGTAAGTTATCCGGTTTTCTCAAAGAAATGGCTGAATGTGAACGTTAATGTTTTTGCCCGCAACATTTTGGTTTGGTCTGAAATGAAAGGTTTCGATCCGGAAGCTTCACAAGGTAATGACAACATGGGAGGTGCATTCGAACGTTTCTCTCTTCCGGGAACAGCCAGCTATGGTTTTGGATTTAATGTAAAATTCTAATTAGCTAAAAAGAAAGATGAAAACATATAATATAATTAAAGGTATTTTTGCCGCTACTGTTTTATCAGTTGTTTTTTCCGGATGCTCGGAAGATGCAATGGATAGAATCAACAAGGACCACGGCCATACGCAAAGCGTAGCCGCAAGATTCATTCTGACAGATGTGATAACCTCTACTGCATTTTCCAATGCAGGAGGTGATTTCAATACTTATCTATCTGCTTACATTGAATATGAAGTAGGTGTTGACAACCAATTGTATTATGCAGAAACCAGAGAGAGCGAACCGACCTCATCTTCCACTTTCAACAATACATGGAATGGTCTGTATTCAACATTGAAATCCGCCCGTATCATTATCAATCAATGCAGCGAGGGAGGCATAGACCATGGGAATTATGTAACCAAGGGTATGGCTGAAGTGTTGGCTGCTTATAATTGCGCATTGATAGCCGATATGTTTGGAGATGCTCCATGTAGTCAGGCTGCATTAATTGACGAAAACGGTTCTCCTGTTTACCTAACTCCTAAAATGGATAAGCAAGAAGAAATCTATACCCAAGCAATGCAATATCTGGATGATGCCATTGCAGACTTACAGAAAGAAGATCTGATAGACCCGGAAGCTCAAGATTTGCTGTACCAGGGTGATGCTGAAAAATGGCTTAAGTTAGCATATGGTCTGAAAGCACGCTACACGATGCATCTTCTTAAAAGATCTGCCAACAAAGACGCGGATATGGAGAAGGTGTTGGAATATGTAAATAACTCTTTCGAAAGCGCAGAAGAACAAGCAGCATTCGACGTATATGACGCTAATAACATAAATCCGCTTTATGGTTTCTTTGTGGCACGTGCCGGATTAGGTGCAAGCGAAAGCATGAGAAGCAAACTGGCAGAATACAATGACCCACGTCTGTCCAGAGCTTTCATCACTAAACAGGGTACCTCCGGAAAAGAACAAGCTCCGGGAACCGCAGACAACGCCGTATATGCGCCTAACGGTACACCAGAACAAGGCACTTCCAAATATGGAACTTCTTTATTTATGTATTCTATATCAGCACCAACACTGTTGTTGAGTTATCATGAATTAAAATTCCTGGAAGCAGAAGCTCTGTGCAGATTGGAACGTGATGCTAAAAGTGCATTAAAAGATGCAGTAGTGGCTGGACTGTTAAATGCGGAAAACAGCTTTACTATTTCAAGAAAAGAGTTGGGCAAAACACTCATCAATGCAGCAAGCAGTATTACGGAAGCTGAAGCCGAAAGTTACTTTGACAATACGATAGAGGCCAAATATACAGCTGAACCTTTGAAAACAACAATGACTCAAAAATACTTCGCATTATGGGGAGCTTCAGGTGAAGCGACAGAATCTTACAATGATGTTCGCAGAATGAAAGGACTAGGCGAAAACTTTATTGAGCTAAAAAATCCAAACTCTTTCCCATTACGTTGTCCTTATGGCAATAGCGACACAACAACAAATGCCGAAGTGAAAGCAGCTTACGGAAATGGACAATATGTGTATAGTGAAAACGTTTGGTGGGCAGGTGGAAGCAGATAATCCATTGACTTGAATCATATAAATGAGACTGAATTCTCTAGGGGAAAGGCGGGAATTCAGTCTCATTTCTTTATATCAAGTTTGAGAGGTGTAAACAGAACATTCAGTCACAATTATGCCAAGAGAATTGTAACAACTATACATGTCTACTGATTTTCCCGGTTCATACGATACATCATAAACTATACTTTTGTTATATTTGCAGACGCTTGAATAATATAGAATACGATGAATCATATAGAAACCCAACGATTGATATTGCGACATTTCACAGAAGAAGACATAAACGCCTTGTTCTCAATTCTAAGTGATAAAGACGTTAATACATTTCTACCGATGTTCCCATTAAAAGATATAGAGGAAGCAAAAGACTATCTCCAATATATAAAAAGCTGGATTCAGCAGAAAGGATTCTACTATGCTATTTGTATGAAAACAAACAATGTACCCATTGGTTGTATCCATATAAACGGAGATGACAGCCATGATTTGGGGTATAGCATTAAGAAGGAGTTTTGGCACAAAGGGATTTGTGCAGAAGCTTGTCAGGCAGTAATCGATATGCTGAAACAAATAAATATTCCCTATATCACAGCTACGCACGATGTAAACAATCCGAGAAGTGGAAAAGTTATGCAGGCTATAGGCATGAAATACCAATATTCTTATGAAGAATATTGGCAACCAAAACTTTATCTGGTTACATTTAGAATGTATCAATTAAATTTCGATGACCAACAAGACAGGGTATATAAAAAATATTGGAATAAATACCCTGTTCATTTCATAGAGGAGATATAAGCAGTATTGCTACTTCATTCCTTCTCTCACAATATCTACCAGAATCGGCTTCAATCCGCTAACGAAACATTCCACTGCAATCACCATCAGAATCAGTCCCATAAGACGCATCATCACATTATTACCCGTTTCACCCAAGACTTTTACCAATTTCGTGGAAGCACGAAGAATAAAGAAAGTCAACAGATAAATCAGGGCGATAGTACCGATCAAGATTCCCTTCATTTCATAAGAATGCGCATCCTGCATCAAAACGATTGCATTGGCAATCGCTCCGGGACCGCATAACATAGGAATGCCGAGAGGAGTAATAGAGATATCATCCGCATACGTTTTGATTTCTTCGTCCTTCAACTTCATCGGTGTATAGCGGGCTTGAAGCATATCAAAGCCTATCTTGAAGATAATCACCCCACCGGCAATACGGAAACCATTGGTAGAGATACCGAAGAACTTGAAAAGAAACTGCCCGGCAAAGACAAATACCATCAATGTAATAAACGACACAATAGTAGCACGACGTACGATAGACTGACGTTCTTTATCCGTCATACCATGAGTCATGGTAAGAAAGACAGGCATCGTTCCCAACGGGTTGGTCAACGTGAAGAATGAAGTGAAACAAAGTAAGGCGAAAGGCAGAAGCGTACTATCCATGATTATATCGTATTTTATGCAAAACTAAAACGCAACAAAAATACGACTTAATCCAGAAAACCTATAATAAATCCATTAATTCTTTCAAGGAATGGATGTGATAAGTAGGGAGGAAAGGGAAAGCTGTCCGTTCTGTCACATTGTAGAAAACCTGATGCATCCCTACTCCGTGCGCTCCGGTTATATCCGCTTCCCAACTATCACCAATCATTAAGGATTCGCGCAACTCGGATTGAGTAGCAGACAAAGCAAAATTGAATATCTCCGGCCAAGGCTTCAGCACTCCGAGATCTTCCGAGAGAATCACCTTTCTGAAATACCCGTCCACTCCTGCCGAACGCATCTTACGTGATTGCAATTCACGAAACCCATTGGAAAGGATATAGAGGTTATATTTGGGAGCAAGATACTCCAATACCTCCTTTGCATGAGGCATTAAAACACTTTTAGTAGGGATAATAGCGAAAAAATCTCTCGAAAACCGTTCAGCGAGCGCTTCATCTTTCACTCCCACGGCCTGTAAAGGATAAAAGAAACGTTGGCTGTTCAATTCATCCTTCGTTATCTTTCCTTCACCGTACTCAACCCAGAGTTCGGTATTTCTTTGTTGATAAAGAGTATAATAATGATTGAATGAATCAAAATAGCGGTCGAACGAATATTTCTGATATACTTCCTCAAAGGTGTTACGAGCATTTTGAGAAAAAGCCCAGATGGTATCATCAAGATCAAAAAAAAGATTTTTATATTTCATCAGTAGTTATATAATAAGAAACAAAAAAGCCAATGTGCTAATTTCTTGAATCCAGGAATCAGCACATTGGCAATTCAAAAGGGATATCTACCTTATTTTACCTGGATAACCAAGTATCTGGATACACTCCAGAATTCAGTAGGATTAGTAATCTTCAATGTTAACTGGCCTTTGTCATCTTTAACCAATTCATAAGAACCGGACGGATGAGTAGTCAGTAACTCAGCACGTTTAGAGTACAACTTGATTTCTTTGGTTGTACGGATATCGATCTGCGTGAAATAATCCTTGTTGAAATCAGCGCTCTTCAACACGTCTCCGCTCTGAAGAATCTTTTGAGCTTTCAATTCAGATTTAGTACCGAATACGAACCAGGCAGCATTCAGACTCTTTTCCTGTTCAGCAACAGTTTTAGCCTTTGCTTCGTTTTCTGCAGCCAACGTTTCTTTAGCAGCAGACAAGTCGCTGACAGCAGCATCCAATTCCTGAATACGGATATTCTTGGAAGCCAGTTCTGTTTGAAGTTCTTCGATACGCTGTTGTTTAGCATTCAATTCAGCAGTCAAAGCGGCAACAGCCTTTTTCATCTGTGCAGAATTGTAATTGCTGTTCTTCAACTGTGCCTGTAACTTTGCAATCTGCGCTTTGTTTTCTTCCATTTGCTTGGAGATGAATTCGATGTCAGAAGCAATCTGTTGCTTGGCACTGGCAGAGTTTTCAGTGATGGTTCCACGCTGCAAGTCAACACGGCTTTCGGCAGCATTGATCTTACGGAAACCTTCCTGAACTTCATTGAAAGTCCCCATCATATCATCCAGTTCAGCGTTGCGCTGGTTCAGTTCCATCAAAAGAGAATCATTTTCAGCTTTCAGGTCTTTACTTCCACCTTTAAAGCCATCACACGAAGCCAACAAGGCTACGCATACAAATAAAACAGCTAACTTTTTCATACGTTTACGTTTTACGTTTTTTAATGAAGTTATTTAATCATCTATTCCTGCTAATACTATCACAATCTCGCCCCGGGGTTCGGTAGCGGTAAAGTGTTCTATCAATTCAGCCAAACTGCCCCGAACTGTTTCTTCATGGAGTTTGGATATTTCACGCGACACGGTTGCCTGACGTTCAGCACCGAAATATTCGGCAAACTGTGTTAACGTCTTCAACAGACGGTGGGGTGATTCATAAAACACCATCGTGCGGTGTTCTTCCGCCAATGTCTTCAGTCGTGTCTGCCGTCCTTTCTTCTGGGGGAGAAATCCCTCGAAGCAGAACTTCTCGTTCGGCAATCCCGATGCTACGAGTGCCGGAACAAAAGCGGTTGCTCCCGGCAAGCACTGCACTTCAATACCGTTGCGCACACATTCACGAACAACCAGAAATCCGGGATCGGAAATTCCAGGCGTTCCGGCATCCGAAATAAGTGCCACCGTTTCACCTGCCTTTATTCTATTAACAACACTTTCCACCGTTTTATGTTCATTAAATTTGTGGTGGGATTGCATTGCATTCTTTATTTCAAAGTGTTTCAACAAGATACCGGAAGTACGTGTATCCTCCGCCAAAATCAGATCGACCTCTTTCAGGACTTTGATAGCCCGAAAAGTCATGTCCTCCAGATTCCCTACCGGCGTAGGCACCACATATAGCTTTCCCATCTTGTTTTTGTTTTATACTGATTGATTAAAATATTTCTTTAGTAGCTCCAGAAAGTCGTTCACCGCCTCCTTTTCTTCATTCAATTCGACTTTCGAGGACAGAAATGCAACTGCAGTCTTGTAGGAACTCATTACTGATATCTGTTCGATAACCCGATTCATCAAATCAGTGTTACCTCCGAACAGTTCACGAGAAAAACGGAAAGAATCATTCAAGCTGATAGCATGTCGCAAGCCGGCAGATAGTTTAAGACTTTCTCCCAACACTACCGATTTAGGTTCTTCCTCTTTCACAACAGTTTCAACAACAGGCTCCTCAACAATTACCGGTTCCTCTTTTTTCCCTTCTTCTGCTGCTGTCTCTGCAGCTGCCGCTATTACGACAGGTTTCTCTTCCGCAACAATGGCTTCTCCTTCCTCATCTTCTTTCACAACAACCGATTCGAGAGATTGTATAATCACGGGGGAATCCTCTTCAGACCCGGCAACTTCATCCTCCTCTTCCGCTGTCTCTTCCACAGCTGACGGAGAAATTACCTGAACAGCATCCACCTCCTGCTGCAGTTCGTCCAAACGTCCCTGCATCCGTGTAATGCTCCGCTTCAACAGTTCAGACAAAGTCGGAGTCGGCTCCTTGGTAAATGAATCCATGAGATACTTCAACTCATGAACATCCAACTCAATATCTGTTAATAGCTTCTGTTTCATGTCAGTCCATTGTTTATACGGTGCGAATGTAGGAATAATTTATGCAATAACTTAAAATAATGGATAATTTAACAGTTCTTGCACATCGAATTGCTTACCTTTGTCCACATATTTATTTAATCAAGAAAACACAAAATCTCATGGTATTATTTTCAGAAGACCACATACAGGAGACCAGAAGAAGAGGCCGGATCGAAGTAATCTGCGGTTCCATGTTCTCCGGAAAGACAGAGGAATTGATTCGCAGAATGAAGAGAGCGAAATTCGCGAAACAACGTGTCGAGATATTCAAACCAGCTATCGACACCCGTTATTCAGAAGAAGACGTAGTCTCTCACGACAGCCATTCTATCGCCTCCACTCCCATCGATTCGTCAGCCAGCATTTTACTGTTTACTTCCGAGATAGATGTAGTAGGTATTGATGAAGCGCAGTTCTTCGACAGTGGCTTGATTGATGTATGCAACCAGCTTGCCAACAATGGAATCCGTGTTATCATTGCAGGATTGGATATGGACTTCAAAGGAAATCCGTTCGGACCTATGCCACAATTGTGCGCCATTGCCGATGAAGTCTCCAAAGTTCATGCGATCTGTGTGAAATGTGGTCAGCTAGCCTCTTTCTCACATCGTACAGTCAAGAATGAGAAACAGGTTCTTTTAGGCGAAACAGCCGAATATGAGCCTCTGTGCAGGGAATGTTATCTCCGTGCGCGAGGGGAAGATGAGCAGAAAGTATAAACTCTATAAAAGAAACAGATTATGGAAAGGAAAAAGATAACATTCGACAGTTTTATACGCGGTTCCATCGGATGTGTGTTAGTTGTAGGAATATTAATGCTCGTGGAACGTCTTAGCGGAGTGTTATTACCTTTCTTTATTGCGTGGCTGATAGCTTATATGGTCTATCCGTTAGTCAAATTCTTCCAGTATAAGCTACGATTAAAAAGCCGCATTATTTCCATCTTCTGTTCCTTATTCCTCATTACGGTTATCGGAGTCACTTTATTCTACCTATTAGTGCCGCCGATGATTTCGGAAATAGGCAGAATGAACGATTTGTTGGTGACTTACCTCACCAATGGAGCCGGTAACAATGTACCTAAGAACCTTTCTGAATTTATCCACGAGAACATTGATCTTCAGGCGTTGAACCGTGTATTAAGTGAAGAGAATATCCTGGCGACAATCAAGGATACCGTCCCCAGAGTGTGGACTTTGCTTGCAGAATCTCTCAACATTCTATTCAGCATCCTTGCCTCTTTCATTATATTATTATATGTAATCTTTATATTATTGGATTACGAAGCGATAGCAGAAGGATGGTTGCATCTGCTACCCAATAAATACCGTACGTTTGCCTCCAACCTGGTTCACGACGTACAGGATGGTATGAACAGATATTTCCGTGGACAGGCTTTGGTTGCTTTCTGCGTAGGTATTCTTTTCAGCATCGGTTTCCTGATTATCGATTTCCCCATGGCTATCGCTCTGGGACTTTTCATCGGAGCATTGAATATGGTTCCCTACTTGCAAATCATTGGTTTCCTTCCCACCATTTTATTGGCAATCCTCAAAGCTGCCGACACCGGACAGAACTTCTGGATTATCATTGCATGTGCATTAGCCGTCTTTGCAATCGTACAAATCATACAGGATACCTTCCTTGTCCCCAAAATCATGGGAAAGATTACCGGACTGAATCCTGCCATCATCCTTTTATCTCTTTCTATCTGGGGTTCATTAATGGGAATGCTCGGCATGATTATCGCCTTGCCACTAACAACTTTGATGCTCTCCTACTACCAACGCTTTATTATCAACAAAGAAAAAAATAAAATATGATGAAGTAGAAACTACTGATAATCAAGAAACAAGCCACAACGAGGAAAAATAATTGAAACTTTTTTCTACGTAATGCTTGCAAATTAAATAAAAGTAACTACCTTTGCACCCGCAATCAGGAAATAACTGATTCGCAAATAAGGATTGATTCGCTAGCTCAGCAGGTAGAGCACAACACTTTTAATGTTGGGGTCCTGGGTTCGAACCCCAGGCGGATCACTAAGAAAATCCCTGATAATCTATGATTATCAGGGATTTTTCTTTTCAACTCTTTAGTATTCACTTTTACAGGTCAGTCCGAAAAGTATAACAATAGAGAGAAGATAATCTTTGTCGTTCCGGCAGATAATAACCGTAGGACTCAAATTATTATGTAGCCAATGCTTCCAAACAGAGAAACGGTAATCTGAATGCAAC
>CDTY01050587.1_pt1 | contig 11683 bp, 11 predicted proteins | sample 557731 | NCBI WGS metagenome assembly CDTY01 (sample SAMEA3182101, study PRJEB8094) | gut metagenome | biome: human; feature: gut; material: Stool; isolation source: human stool | place: Canada | collected 2013-02-12
CCCGTCCTGCGTTTTTTCTGTGCACAGAGCGGCCCCTTCCGGCGCTCCCCATTTGGGGAAGACCGGAAGGGGCCGCTCTTTTGTGTGAGGGGGAGAGGTGAAGTTACTGTGCCACGTCCTGAGAGTCCTCTTCCTTCTTGGGACCAAGACCCTTCTTCTCCAGGATCTTGTCAATAATCATGAAGGCCGCAAACAAAACAACGATACCCAGAATCGCGAAACCACCGTTTGACATAGAGAACCCTCCTTGTGAATTAACAATAAATTAACAGACTAGATTTTGTTTTTAACGAAATCTTTACGACAAGTATAGTCAATCCGGTTGAAAAATGCAAGCCTTTTTGTGAAAATTTTGAAGAAAATACACAAAAAGCCGTTTGGAATGACAAAAAGAACGTGCAATGTTTGCAACACAGAAACACTTTGGGGAAAAATGACGAAAAGGCAGCGGGGGAGAGGCCCGGCGCCGCCGCTTGCAGCCGGGAAACGCTTATGCTATGATACAAAAGAATGAACTGCACAACGAACAAAAGGAGAGCACATATGACCATTTTGGTGATCGACGGACAGGGGGGCAAGCTGGGCCGGCAGCTGGTGAAGGCCATTGCCGAGCGCTTCCCCCAGGAGGAGCTGCTGGCGGTGGGCACCAACAGCGCGGCCACGGCCAACCTACTCAAGGGCGGTGCCCAGCGGGGCGCCACCGGGGAAAACGCGGTGCTGGTGGCCTGCCGCCGGGCGGACATCATCGTGGGGCCTGTGGGCATCGTGGTGGCGGACTCCCTGATGGGGGAGGTGACGCCGGCCATGGCCACCGCCGTGGGACAGAGCCGGGCTGTCCGCATCTTGGTGCCCATCAACCGCTGCGAGACCCTGATCGCCGGGGTCAGCGGTGTGCCCGCCTCCCGGCTGCTGGAGGACGCTATGGATAAGATCCAGGGGGTGCTGGAAGGGAAGCTGTAAGAAGCCCCCGGCAGACGGGCCGGGCAGAGGTGAGGACCGCCTTGGAATTGACAGACCCGGGAATTTTTGGTATAATCATCGTTACGGGCTGGCAGGAAGCCGCCCGGAGGACAGAAGTCCCGCCTTTGCTCCGTCGCTTCGGTGCCGGAGCGGAAAACTCTTTTTATCACGTTTGAAATTGGTGCCTGGAAGGCGCCGCTCTCCTGGAGGAGGGCGGCGCCTTTTTTGCCCCAGAGGGAGGAACATTCACATGCAAGCAACGCAAAAAAATCCTAGCCCCGTCCGCAAGCTGGTCTATGCCGCCGTGTGCCTGGCGCTGGCCCTGGTGCTGCCCTTTTTGACTGGTCAGATTCCCCAGATCGGCAGCGCCCTTTGCCCCATGCACCTGCCGGTGCTGCTGTGCGGCTTTTTGTGCGGCTGGCCCTGGGCCCTGGCGGTGGGCGTGGTGGCGCCACTGCTGCGGCTGGCCCTGTTCTCTATGCCGCCCCTTTGGACCGCCATCCCCATGGCCTTTGAGCTGGCCACCTACGGCGCGGTGGCGGGGCTTCTGTACAGCCGCCTGCCCCGGCGCACCGGCAACATCTATGTGTCCCTGGTGAGCGCCATGCTGGCCGGCCGTGTGGTGTGGGGCGTGGTGAAATTCGTCCTGTCCGGCCTGCAGAATACGGAGTTTCCCTTCTCCGCCTTCGTGGCCGGTGCCTTCACCACCGCCATCCCCGGCATCATCGTGCAGCTGGTGCTGATCCCGCTGCTGGTGCTGGGTCTGGACCGGGCCGGCATGACCGCCAACATGCCCCGGGCCGTCCGGGCCTGAGACAGAGGGCATCCTGTCCAGGAAAGCAAAAATCATACCGCAGGGAGCGGCCGGAAGGATCGGCCGCTCCCTTGTTTTTACAGCGGGGGCCGCAGAGGGGGCCGGAAAGCGTTTGCTTTTGCGGAGGAAAGCGTGTATACTAGCTCCTATTATGACAAAAGAAAGTGGAAGAAAATCGATGAAATTTCAAGACTTGAGATTGCTGCCCGCCCTGCTGCGGGCGGTGAATGAATTGGGGTATCGGGAGCCCACGCCCATCCAGGCCCAGGCCATCCCGCCAGTGCTCGCGGGCCGGGATCTGGTTGGCTGCGCCCAGACCGGCACCGGCAAGACCGCCGCCTTCGCCGTGCCTATTTTGCAGATGCTCCAGGGGAAGGTGGAGCGGGGCCACCGGCCCATCCGGGCCCTGGTGCTGACGCCCACCCGGGAGCTGGCGCTGCAGATCCAGGAGTGCTTCCAGCAGTACGGCAAGTACCTGCCCGTGCGCAGCACCGTTATTTTCGGCGGCGTGGGCCAGGGGCCTCAGGTGGAGGCCCTGGAGCGAGGCGTGGACGTGCTGGTGGCCACCCCGGGCCGACTCAACGACCTGTGCGCCCAGGGTCATGTGGACCTGGGAAGTCTGGAGATCTTCGTGCTGGATGAGGCGGACCGGATGTTGGATATGGGCTTTATCCACGACGTGCGCAAGGTCATTACCCGGTTGCCCCAGAAGCGCCAGACCCTGCTCTTTTCCGCCACCATGCCCCGGGAGATCGCCGAGCTGGCCGGGACCATCCTCCACGACCCGGTGCGGGTGGAGGTGACGCCCCAGTCCTCTACGGTGGACGCCATCGAGCAGCGGCTCTACCGGGTGGACAAGGCCAACAAGCGCCGCCTTCTGGTGTGGCTTTTGCAGCAGCGCCAGGAACAGACAGTGCTGGTGTTCACCGCCACCAAGCACGGGGCGGACCGGGTGGTGAAGGAGCTGGGCCGGGCGGACATCGCCGCCATGGCCATCCACGGCAACAAGAGCCAGAGCAACCGGGTCCGGGCCTTAGAAAGCTTCAAAAGCGGGGAGATTCGGGTGCTGGTGGCCACGGATATCGCCGCCCGGGGCATCGACATCAGCCAGCTGCCTCTGGTCATCAACTTCGATCTGCCCAACGTGCCGGAGACCTATGTCCACCGCATCGGCCGCACGGGCCGGGCGGGCCACAGCGGCCTGGCCATCAGCTTTTGCTGCTATGACGAGCTGGGGATGCTCAAAGACATCGAAAAACTCATCGGCAAGAAGATCCCCCAGGTGGAGGACCACCCCTGGCCCATGGAGATCTTTGCCCCCACGCCCAAGGCGGAGCGTCCGCCCCGGCGGCGGGAGGAGAGGCCTGCCCGGGAGACCGCCGCTCAGCCGGAGCAGGCTCCGGAGCGCTCCGGCGGACGGCGCCGGAGAAGGGGCACACAGGAGAAGCGGGGCGGCGCCGGGGACCGGAAGAGCCCGGTTCAGCTCTCTGGGGCCGCGCCGGCTGAAACCCGGCGCCCCGGGCCCTCCAAGGAGACACCGGCAGGGGAGAAGGGCCCTGCGCCCCAGCAAAAGGTACCGGTGCGGAAGCTGGCCTCCGCGCCGCCGCCTCTGCCGGGCCATGTGGTGGCGGTGGCCGACGGACGGGGCCGTCCCGGACGGCGCCGGAGATAGAAGGGAAATTGCCTCTTGCCCTGTCCATTTCTCTTGTGGTATGATGAAGGCTAATATTATGTCACAGAGGAGGACCAAGAAGCGATGAAAACGAAAGTGGAACGCATTCAAAAGGACATCGAGGCTCTGGCCCAGTTCAACGCCACCCCCGGCGCCGGACTGACCCGGATGTCCTTTACCCCCGAGCATCGGGCCGCCCAGGAGTATCTGATTCAGGCCATGGAGGCGGCTGGGCTCCAGGTGCGCATCGATGCAGCGGGCACCATCGTGGGCCGGTTGGAGGGCCAGGATCCGACCCTGCCCCCGGTGGTGGCTGGCAGCCACTATGACAGCGTGCCCAACGGCGGTAACTTCGACGGTCCTGCAGGCGTTGTCATGGGACTGGAGACTGCCCGGGTGTTCCAGGATCTGGGCATCAAGCCCCACCGGAGCGTGGAGTTCGTGGCTCTGATCGAGGAGGAGGGTGCCCGCTTCGGCGGCGGCCTGTTCGGCTCCCGGGCCATGGCCGGAAAGCTGACGCAGCAGGAGCTGCAGACCTTCCGGGATAAGGACGGCATCTCCAGCGGCGAGGCCATGGCGGCCTTCGGTCTGGACCCGGAAAAGATCGGCGAGGCCGTGCGGCCCAAGGGCAGCATCCATGCCTTCCTGGAGCTGCACATCGAGCAGGGCAAGATCCTGGAGAGCGGCGGACAGGATGTGGGCGTGGTGCGCACCATCGTGGGCATCAAGGAGCTGCGCATCACCATCCATGGCCGGGCGGACCACGCCGGCGCCACCCCCATGAACATGCGGGCGGACGCCTATCAGGCCGCCTGCAAGGTGGCCCTGGCGGCCAACCGGGCGGCCATCGCCGCAGAGAACAGCACCGTGGCCACTGTGGGCAAGGTGGAGGTGCTGCCCGGCGGCTTCAACATCGTGCCCGGTCAGGTGACCTTCTCTGTGGACATTCGCAGCCCCAAGTCCCACTGTCTGGATGAGGTGTACTCGGCGGTGGAGCAGGCCACCAAGGAGGCCTGTGCCGCAGAGGAGGGGCTGTCCTATGAGATCGAGATGCTGATGGATGTGGTGCCCGTGGACCTGAGCGAGCATATGTGTGAGCTGCTGGGCAAGCATGCCCAGGCTCTGGGTATGAAGTACCGGGATATGGTTTCCGGCGCCGGCCATGATACCCAGATCATGGCCGAGATCGGTCCGGCGGCTCTGGTGTTCGTCCCCTGCCGGGATGGCCGCAGCCACTGCCCCGAGGAGTGGACCGACTATGACCAGCTGCAAAAGGGCATCGAGGTCTGCTGCGCTACCATCATGGAGCTGGCGGAGGAGTAAGCCTGCCCCTTAAGAAAAAAGAAGCGCCATTCCCCACAGGGAATGGCGCTTTTTGCCCTTTATTCAACGGACACCCGGCCCTCGTCGGCGGGGTTGACGGTGATGGTCACCTCCAGCAGCTGGTAGGAAAGATACTCCCCCAGCTGGCGATTGCGCAGGTCCTCCAGCACCTGGTCCTTACAGGCCAACAGCACCGACAGATCGCTGGAGGCGCTCCAGGACATGAGGATCCAGTCCGGCATGTCCGCTTCCTCATAGCTGTCCTGCCAAAAGACGGGCGTGGCGCCCAGGGTCTCGTAGGTCACGTCGAAGCGGACGGTGTTGGGCTCCACCTGGTCGCTGGTGAGAATGGTGGCCTCCTGGAGAACGGAGTGGAGCTGGGAGACGTAGCTGGAGATGCGAATGGGTTTGTCGGCGCTCTCCAGCGGGACGGTGATGCTCTGCTCCTCCGTTTGGGCGCCCTCCGGCAGCCGCTGGCCCACGTAGGTGAAGCCGGAGTACTCGGCAAAGCTGACCCCTGCGCCGATGCCCAGCAGCAGAAGACCGCCGCACAAAAGGCCCAACATGGTCAGGCGAAAGCGTTTAGTCATGGTTTTCCTCCTCCTCTGAAGCCTTGGCCCGGCCCACGACCTCCAGCAGCAGCTCGGACAGGTCCCCGGTCTCCTCATCGGGCGCTGGAATGGACGGCTCTACCACAGGCCGGGGACGGCGGGAGATCAAAGTGCTGCCCAGGCCCAGCACGCCGGCGCAGAAGGCCGCACCTCCCAGGCAGAAGAGGACGGCTCCCGCCAGGGGGTAGCCCTGAAACAGCAGCACCACCATGAATCCCAGGCCCACCAGGCACAAAAGCCCCGCTCCGGCAAAGGGCACCGCGCACAAAAGCAGCACCAGGTTCCATGCCAGCCGTCCCAAACACCCCAGAAAGCGGCCCAGGCTGTGGAACAGGCTGCCCAGGCCCCGTTTTGTCCGGGGGAGAAGGGGGCTGCCCTGATCGGAAGAAGCGGCCTCACCGGAGGATACAGCCGCTTTTGCCGCCCGGCACTCCGTTTCCACCTCTGCCGCCGGCTGCGCCTTGCGGGAGAAGATGCGCCGGAGTCCCCGGCGGCAGGCCCGGACCAGCGCCGCAGCGCCCAGACCCATCCGGCGCAGTAGCCGCCCCAGGGCACCGCCCAGGCGGCGGACCAGGGCCCCTGCGCCGGCGCAGCCCCGCTTGAGAGCAGGCCGGGGGTCCGGCACCGACACCACCTTCACCCCTGCCGTGGGGGAGCGGAAGGCGGGCTTCACATGATAGGCCTCCAGGATCTCCGATGCCAGCTGATCCAGGTCGCCGAAGTCCTGAATGGCCTCCTCCTCTGTCAGCCCGCCGGCCACCCGCAGGTCGATGTGCTGGGCGTATTCCGCCAGTATGTCCTGCTGCTCCGCGTCCTCCAGTACGGCGATGCGGCTTTGCAGCTCTTTCAAAAACCACGCCTTGTTCCTCATAGCTTCTGCTCCTTTAGAAATCGGTTCACCTGCTGCTGAAACACGTCCCACTCTGCCTCCAAGGCGTCCCGGTACAGAACCCCGGCGGCGGTGAGGTGATAGTATTTTCGGGGCGGTCCCTCGCTGGATTCCCGGAGATAGGTCTCAAAATAGTGCTCGTTGGTCAGCCGCTTGAGCAGCGGGTAGATGGTGCCCTCGTTCACATCCACCACCTTGGACACCTCGGCCACCAGCTCGTAGCCGTACATGTCCCGCTTTCGGACGGATTCCAGCACGATCAGCTCCAGGACGCCCTTTTTGAATTGTGCATTCATCCCATCCCTCCTTGGGCTCTATCTTAACGCGACTACTATGTAATGTCAAGTACTAAAAAATAAAGAATACTCTGCGGGGGTTGACAAACGGGAAAAAAGGATTTATACTGACGGCGCTCGGTAGGTGAGGCTACCACGGGGATCCGGAGAGATCCAAAGATCGCTGCCGCGGAATTGTGGAGACACAATGAGCTGGTCAACAGGCTGCGTCGATTCAAGGCGCCGCTTAACGCGATTACAACGCCCCGTGATGCTGAAGCTTGGACGAAAGCCAGTGGTGGATGTAAGTGCTCCCCCTGCCGAGGAATCGGCAGGGGGAGTTTTTTTGTCCCGGATAGGTCCGGGAAAACGGAAAGGAGGTGAACGCAGTGGACACAGGTTCCGGTCATAAACAGCAGATGCTAGAGAAAAACGAAAGAAAGCGAGGGATGCACCATGATGAACAAGGTGTTTCAGGGGCTGCTGGACAGCCGGAATTACAAGGAGATCCGCTCTCTCTGGGAGGAGTGGAATGCGGTGGACATTGCGGCACTTCTGGAGGAGGTCGAAGGCGCGGAGCAGGCGGTGCTGTTCCGCCTGATTCCCAAGGACAAGGCGGCGGACGTGTTCTCCTACCTGCGGGGCAGTGTACAGACCCAGCTGGCGGAGAGTTTTGCCGAGGAGGAGATGCAGCAGGTCTTTGAGCAGCTGCACCTGGACGATGCGGTGGACTTTCTGGAGGAGCTGCCCGCCAATCTGGTGACCCGAATTCTCAAGACCACCAGCGGGGAGCGCCGGGCCGCCATCAACACGCTGCTGCACTACCCCAGCGACAGCGCCGGCAGCGTCATGACCACGGAGTATGTCTCCCTCCACCGTGAGAACACGGTGGACCAGGCCCTGGAGGTCATCCGCCGGACGGGCATCCACAAGGAGACCATCTACACCTGCTATGTGCTGGAAAACCGCCGGCTGCTGGGCATCGTGACGGTGAAGGATCTGCTGACGGCCCCGGGCCAGACGCCGGTGGAGGAGCTGATGGAGACCCAGGTGGTGTCCGTCAACACCCATACGGACCAGGAGACGGCGGCCCGGCTGCTGGCCAAGTACGATCTGCTGGCCCTGCCAGTGACGGACCTGGAGGGGCGCATGGTGGGCATCGTCACCATCGACGACGCCGTGGATGTGCTGACGGAGGAGACCTCGGAGGACATGTCCATCATGGCGGCGGTGACCCCCGGCGAGAAGTCCTACTTCGAGACCTCCGTCTGGGAGCACGCCCGGCAGCGGGTGCCCTGGCTGCTGATTTTGATGCTCTCCGCCACGGTGACGGGCATGATCATCACCCGCTATGAGGCGGCCATCGAGGCCATCCCCCTGCTGGTGTCCTTCCTGCCCATGCTGATGGACACCGGCGGAAACTGCGGCTCCCAGAGCTCCACCCTGGTGATCCGGGGCCTGGCCCTGGAGGAGATCCAGATGGGGGATGTGTTCCGGGTCATGTGGAAGGAGTTCCGGGTATCCCTGGTGGTGGGCGCCTTCCTGGCGGTGGCCAACGGAGCACGGATCTGGATCATGTATCGTGACCCCGCCATTGCCCTGGTGATCGCCTGCTCCCTGACGGTGACCATCGTTCTGGCCAAGTTCTGCGGCTGCGCGCTGCCCATCCTGGCCAAGCGGTTTGGGATGGACCCGGCCATCATGGCCGCGCCGCTCATTACCACCATCGTGGACGCCGGCGCCGTGATGATCTACTTCTATATCGCCACGGCCATTCTCCATCTGTCCGTCTGAAGAGAAAAAACTCCCCTGGGTCCCGCGGGACCCAGGGGAGTCGCTGCAAAGGGGGTATGGGGCTGCGCTCTAAAGGGAGATCACAGCTGCATGGCGGCGTAGTAGCCGCTGGTGGAGGTGTTGTAGATGGTGCCGGGCTTCTGGCAGTCGCCGATGAAGAGCACATCGTGGGCCAGGCCCTCGAACTGGGCCAGCATGGCCTTGTCGGGCTTGAGGCCGGTGGCCAGGATCACCGTGTCGGCGGCGATGAACCGCTTTGCGCCGTCCTTGCCCTCCACCTCCACGCCGTTTTCCTGAATGGAGACGCAGCGGGTGCCGGTGTGGATGTGGACGGTGTCGATCTCGGGGGTCTCCACCGTGCTCTTGCTGGACATATCCCACTTGTGGTTGACGTAGTACAGGGTGATGTCCCGCTGATCGGGATAGTCGAACTTGTCGGCCTCCATCAGCTCATCGCCCATCTCCACCAGATCCACTTCCTTGCCCAGGGTGTGGAGCTGGATGGTGAGCTCGCAGCCCACGGTGCCGCCGCCGATGACCACGGCGTGGGCTCCCGCCTGCTCCTCGTGGCCGAAGAGATCGGAGCCGTGGACCACGCCGGGCAGATGGGCGCCGGGGATGGGGGGATAGAAGTTGGCGGCGCCCACGGCCACCACCAGGGCGTCGGGGGCTTCGGCCTGGATGCGCTCGGGCGTGGCCTCGGTGTTCAGGCAGATCTTCAGGTTCTCCCGCTTATTCACCTGGGTGATGAGGTAGTCCCGGTAGCGGCGCAGATCCTGCTTGAAGCCCACATGGTCGGCAAAGCTCAGCCGGCCGCCCAGCTTGTCGCCCTTCTCCATCAGCACCACCTGGTGGCCCTTGAGGGCCAGCTCGTTGGCGGCCTGCATGCCGGCAGGGCCGCCGCCCACCACGACCACCTTCTTCAGACGGGTGGGCATGGTGCTCTTGGGCAGGGTCTGGAACAGGACCCGGGCAGGGTTGACGGAGCAGGTGCGGTGGCCGGAGAAGTTGACGCTCTCGGCCAGGCAGCGCAGGCAGCGGATACAGGGTCGGATGTCCTCGGTCATGCCCTCGTGGGCCTTCTGGGCCCAGTCGTTGTCGGCGATGAAGGAGCGGGCCATGGCCACCAGGTCGCAGCTGCCATCGGCGATGAGTTTGTCAGCCATGGCGGGATCGCTGATGCCGCCGATGGCCTCCACGGCCTTGTCGGGGAAGTGCTTCTTGACCTCACGGGCCAGATAGGTGTTGACACCGTGGCTGACGAAGGCGGAGGGGAAGAGGAAGTTGCTGGACTGGATGTTGTCCACCTTGCCGGCGGAGCAGTGGATCACGTCCACATAGGGGGCCAGGACCTGGATGGAGCGGATGGACTCCTCCAGAGTGGCGCCGCCGGCCACCAGCTCCGCCACGGAGTAGCGCATGGAGATGAGCAGGTCGGAGCCCACCTCGTCCCGGATGGCCTTCAGGACCATGGCCACGAACCGGGCCCGGTTCTCAGGGCTGCCGCCGAACTCGTCCTCCCGCTTGTTGGAGATGGGGGAGAGGAACTTGCCCAGCAGCCAGTTGTGGGCGGCGTGGACGTTGATCATGTCGAAGCCGCCCAGCTTGGCCACTCGGGCAGCGTTGGCGAAGTACTCCGCCACCCGCTCCATCTCGGCGCGGTCCATGGCCACCACCACGCGGCCGTCCGGGCGCTCTTCGTTCATGGGGCCCAGGACCTTGTTGCCCTCAAAGGGGGTGCATATGTCGCCGCCGTGGTTGAGCTCGATGCTGGCCAGGGCGCCGTAGGCGTGGACGTTGTCGCACATCAGGTGCAGGATGGGCAGCTGATAGTTGTGCAGCCGGTCGCTGAAAAAGTCAAAGGCATAGCGCAGGGCGCCCAGCTCATAGCGGGGGTCCACGCCCAGATGGCCGGTGTTGACGATACCGGCGCCGCCCCGGGCCAGCAGGCCCATGTACTGGGCCTGGTACTCGGAGGCGTTGTCATAGCCGTTCATCCCCGGCGTCACGCCGTGGGGGGAGGCCTGCGCGGAGGCCACCACCCGGTTTTTCCCCCGGCGGCCGCCGATCTCGATGGGGCTGAACAGGTGGGGATAGGGATAGTTGTTCATAGAGTACCTCTTTGCTTACTCGGCAGAGGCCAGAGCCTGGGCCTCTTCCACGTACTGCTCGATGAGGCCCTGGTCCTTCATCTCCGCCAGCTTTTCGTTGAGGAAGTTCAGCAGGTCGGGCTGGTTCTTGGGAACGGCGGCGGAGAAGCCGGCGGTGTTCTCGGGGAAGCCCAGATCCTGGATCATCAGATCGTCGTTGGCGTTGACATAGGGGATGGCGGTCATGGAGGTGGTCTGGATGGCATCGATCTTGCCGGCCTTGAGCTCCATCACCAGGTCCTGGTTCTTCACCAGGCCGATGACGTTCTCAGCACCGTAGGACTCCTGGGCCAGCTTCATGGGGTCGGAGCCGGTCTGGGCGCCCACTTTGTGGCCCACCAGGTCCTCGATCTTGGTGAACTTGTCGGCATCCTCCTTGCGGATCATGACGATCTGGTCATTGGTGAAGATGATGTCGGTGAAGTCGGCGGACTTTCTGCGCGTGTCGTTGGCGGTCATGCCGGCCAGGACCAGGTCGAACTCGCCCTTGCCCAGGCCGATGAGCAGGCTGTCAAAGGGCATATCCACGATCTTCAGCTCCACGCCCAGGGCGTCAGCATAGTACTGGGCGATGGACATCTCAAAGCCCACGATGGTGTCCACGCCGTCAATCTCGGTGTGGAACTCATAGGGGGGATAGTCGGCGGAGGTGCCCACCACCAGCTCGCCCTTGGCCTTGATGGCGTCGAGGGTGGGAGTGCCCTCGGGCTCGGCGGAGGAGGCATCGGAGACCGGTGCGGAGGAGGGGTTGGAGGCGGTCTGGCCGTTGCTGCCGCAGGCCACCAGGGACAGGGCACAGATCAGTGCCAGCAGCAAAGCTGCCATTTTTTTGCATCTTTTCATACGTTCGATCTTCCTTTCTCTATTTTGCGGGTGCAGAGCATCCGTTAGATGACGTTAATGACTTTGGACAAAAACTCCTGGGTCCTGGGGTTCTGGGGGTTTTCAAAGATGTCCTTGGGAGTGCCCTCCTCCAGGATCATGCCTCCATCCATGAACAGTACCCGGCTGGCCACCTTCTGGGCAAAGCCCATCTCGTGGGTGACCACCACCATGGTGATGCCGTTGTCCGCCAGGTCCCGGATGACCTGGAGCACCTCGCCCACCATCTCGGGGTCCAGGGCGGAGGTGGGCTCGTCAAAGAGCATCACGTCCGGTCCCATGGCCAGGGCCCGGGCGATGGACACCCGCTGCT
>CDTY01003603.1_pt1 | contig 11682 bp, 5 predicted proteins | sample 557731 | NCBI WGS metagenome assembly CDTY01 (sample SAMEA3182101, study PRJEB8094) | gut metagenome | biome: human; feature: gut; material: Stool; isolation source: human stool | place: Canada | collected 2013-02-12
AGGAACAAAGTTTTCATCTGCTTCCAGAGCAGTCAGTTTTGTACGTCCGATATTATCATAAATATAAACCTTGTTCGTCGTTTCGTTGGTAACTTCAACATAGGCCAACTCAAATTCATCTTTATCATTCAGCACATATACGGCATTCGAGAATTTCATCTTACCATCTTTAAAGTCGCCCGCTTCATTGGAGGGAACTTCCAGTCCGATAGACGGCAGTCCCTTAAAACCGATATTCAACATATTATTCGAAGCATCATAACCATCTATAAAAGGATTATCCATAGAAATACGGTCACCCGCCAATGCCGTAGCAACTTCCTGAGCAAACAGCTGTTGCTGTTTGATACGGGTTTCATCGTTTACACGAATCGCATAGTCTTCCATCGATTCCCCCTGCATCATCTTCACCCATTCGTTCATCTTGGCATCCACTTCCCGACCCATAATCTTACCATAGAACGGGTTCAGTCCGTTTGCATCCCAGAAGACCATTTGTTTCGTACGATTGGTCAGCAGAAATACCTCGCTGTTCTGGTTGTTCTTAAAGAAACGCCCGCCGGTAACACCGCCTATAGGATCAACGATATCTTGTTCCACAACACCATTCTTCAGGTTGATGATCTCTATATTCTTTCCATCTTTCACCACACTGATATATTTTCCTTCCGGATGGAATGACGGAGAACTGAGTGTTCCTCCCAGCTTATCAAATATATCTACCTTATCCCAGTTTTTCGTATCGATAATGGTCAAGTGATTGTCATCTGTAGTTACAGCCAGCAATGCAGCATCCGGAGAGAAAGTCACCTCTTTAACGACTGCCGGCATAGGAATCGCTTTTCTCAACTCCTTTGTCTGGAAATTCCAGATATTAATATTCTGTCCTGCCGCGGCGGCGATAAAATAATTGTTCGAACTCATGGCCAGGGCAGTGGCCGGAACCTCCCCCTGAATATAAGCTAACGGCATATATTCTTTCGTATCATAAATCACAATTTCTCCCAACGAGTTACCCACAATAAAACTACGGGCATCAGCAGAATAGCACATCGACACCGGCATCGGTTTAGCCTTCAATTTCTTACGTTTCTCCTTCAGTTCGAAAAGCTTCTTATTCCTGTCGCGAAAAGAGTAAATACTTATCGGATTCTTCGCCCTCAACAGAGCGATGGAGCTTCCCGTCGGGTTAAACACGATACGCTCAATTTTTCGTACATCATTAATAGCGATATCGCGCATGGTATACAGGGCTCCGTCAGACAAATAAGCAGTACAAAAAGTCGTGTTATCAAATGCATTAATCTTTTTCTGAGAGTCGAATCCCCTTTTTTCTACAACCTGTGCCATTGTTTGTCCGCAGAACATCGCGGCTACAAAACAAAAAGCAATACCTCTGTAAGTGTAAAATCCACATTTCATCCTATTCATACCTTAAAATGATTTAGTTTATGTTTAATAGTGTTTTGCAAAATAAGCACTTATTCCGCAATCTATCACTAACAGAAACTCCTTTTTTTTTATTTTCTCGAAAGTTTGGTTGTTTATACACAGAAATGAAAAAAGAATAGACAGAAAGAGTAGATAAAAAAAGCACTTTTGTAACGGAAAACCGTTACAAAAGTGCTCTATGGCATATATAATCCTTTCCGGCATGAATCCCCGGAGATCACTAAAAACAAAAACTTATTGCATCTAAACCTCTTTGTTTTGTACGGGTTTCAATCCCATTTTTGCGGCTTTTTGAAGCATAAATGCATAGGCGGCTTCGTATTCATTGGGAATCACTCCGTCCAAAATAGCGTCCTTTATAGCACTTTTTAACGAGCCCACTTGCCTGCAAGGTCCCAGATTGAACACCTCCATAATCTCTTCCCCACTCACAGGTGGCTGGAAGTTACGGACACGGTCTTTTTCCTCCAGATCTTTCAATTTCTGCCTCACCAATTGAAAATTATTCAGGAAGCGCTGTTTACGTTCCATATTTTTCGAGGTTATATCCGCTTCACAAAGCGTCATCAGATCGTCTATATCATCTCCGGCTTCAAAAAGCAGACGCCGTACAGCCGAATCCGTCACCACATCATCCGCTATCACAATGGGACGCATGTGCAGGCTCACCATCTTCTGTACATACTTCATCTTCTCGTTCATCGGCAACTTCATCTTCCGGAAGATATTCGGAATCATCTTTTCACCGATGAAATTATGATTATGGAAGGTCCATCCCGCTTTCGGCTCCCAACGTTTAGTCACCGGTTTAGCAATGTCATGCAACAGAGCACTCCAACGGAGCCAAAGGTTATCCGTCACTCTGCTGATATTGTCGAGCACTTCCAGCGTATGATAGAAATTATCCTTATGGGCACGCCCGTTCCGGGTCTCTACTCCCTGTAAAGCCACTAATTCAGGAAAAATCAATTCCAACAGCCCGCTCCTGTCCAGATCGATAAAACCCTTCGAAGGTATAGGTGAAAGCATGATCTTATTCAATTCGTCGGCAATGCGTTCACGTGAAATGATCTCAATCCGTTCTCTGTTACGGCAAAGAGATTCAAATGTATCATCATCGATGTAAAAATTCAGCTGGGTAGCAAAACGGATACAGCGCATCATGCGCAAGGGGTCGTCACTGAACGTTATGTCCGGATCGAGAGGAGTACGAATGATCTTCTCCTTCAAATCATTCATGCCGCCGAACGGATCGACCAGTTCTCCAAACCGCCCTTTGTTCAGGCAGACAGCCAGTGCATTGATCGTAAAGTCCCGGCGATTCTGATCGTCTTCCAACGTCCCGTCCTCCACAATCGGTTTACGGGAATCCCGTTGATACGACTCCTTCCGGGCACCTACAAACTCCACCTCCGTACCGTGACACTTCACCTGGGCCGTACCGAAATTCTTAAAAACAGAGACATGCGCACCGCGTCCCAAACGTTTTCCCAACGCTTCGGCCATCGCAATGCCACTCCCCACCACTACTACATCTATATCTTTAGAAGGACGTTGCAGAAAAATGTCACGGACATAACCGCCTACCACATAACACTCCAATCCCAACGCATCAGCCGTCTCTGAGATCTGACCGAAAATGGGCTCACTGAAATGCTGCTTCAATTCCTCCTGAGTCAACTCTATCATCTTTTATTTATCTTTTTTACAGTTATTGAAAAAGGCCTGCCTAAACCCTCTGACGCTTTTGGCATACCCTCTTTATAGCTAATCAGTCTGCAAAGGTACAACTTTTCGCTCTTCACTTTCCACTCTTCACTCTAAATTTGTATTTTTGCCCTCTATAACAAAGAACAACAAAATGAAGAAACTGATTGTCCTGACATGTACATTGTCACTACTGACAGCTTGTGGTGACAGCATCGAAAAGAAAGCGGGTGAAAAGCTTGCCGCTGCCCGTGCAGCCTTTGAGCATAACGACTACAACGAAGCCAAGTTGCAGATCGACAGTATTAAAATTCTCTATCCTAAAGCTTTCGACACCCGTAAAGAGGGCATCAAGCTGATGCAACAAGTCGAACTGAAAGAGCAACAGGAAAGCCTGGTTTATCTCGACAGCATGCTTCAGGTCAAACAGAAAGAATTCGAAGCGATCAAGAACAAATATACTTTCGAGAAAAACGAAGAATACCAAAAAATCGGTAACTACTTCTGGCCTACCCAGACCGTAGAGAAGAACCTGCATCGCTCTTTCCTCCGTTTTCAGGTGAACGAACAGGGAGTAATGACACTGACGTCTATCTACTGCGGACCAAGCAACATCCACCACGTAGCCGTCAAAGTGATAGCACCGGACGGAAGTTTTGCCGAAACCCCAGCCTCCAACGACAGCTACGAGACTACCGATCTGGGAGAAAAAATCGAAAAAGCCGACTACAAAATGGGAGAAGACGGCAACGTCCTCAGTTTCCTCTACATGAACCGCGATAAGAAAAATATCCGTGTCGAGTATCTCGGCGAGCGGAAATTCTCCACTACCATGACTCCTTCCGACCGTGAAGCACTCGTCGGTACTTACGAGTTGGCTAAATTACTTTCATCCATACGTCAGATTCAGCAAGAGAAAGAAGAAGCCAACCTGAAAATCGAATTTGTGAAAAGAAAAATGGAACAGAAAGCCCAAGAAGAGGCTGCGGAAAAACAAAGATAATAAAGCACCCCAACTGTCTGTTTCACCACGGATTAACGGATCACACAAAATACAGCTCACAAGCTATCGTATTTATTTGTCCCATCCGTCAATCTGTGGTGAACTCTTTCCGTCCTATCTATTTTTATCCCCTCCGAAAAGGCCGTCCCGATTATTCCCCACTATCCTGTCGCTATCAATGATCGACCGCCTCTCCATGCTCTCACTCTTCATCTCATGAATTTCCCCAATAATACGGAGTTCAAATTAAAATAAAGATAGCAATTTTTAGGTATTTTCAGAAACAAGTTCATTATGTGTAGCGATTACACAGACTATTCATAGTATCTATCTTTGTCCCACGAAACATTTGAGTACATATGATAGAACGCTAATATGAAAGCAGTAATCATTTCTTTTTTTATCACCCTTTCCACCCTTACTAGTCATGCTCAGCAAAGAGATATTGTATTGACAGGAACAGTTACGGATCATCAAAATGAACCGCTTCCCGGCGCCACCATCCGCATTAAGGGTACCCAATTCGGTACAGTAACAGATACCGACGGGCACTATCTGTTACGTGGCAAATGGAAAGAAAACGATCTAATTCTTTTCTCTTTCATAGGAATGAAAGAGATACGTGTGAAATATACCGGTCAGAAGGTACAAGATGCAGCTATGCAAGAAGATCCCAAAGCACTGGACGAAGTAATCATCGTTGCCCGGCAGAATATCAATGAATTGGATATTCGTGCCAAATCCGGTGTTGTACAACGGGTCGACGTAGAACGTCTCAACAGTAAACCCATGATCGATATGTCCCTCGCTCTACAAGGAACCGTTCCCGGGCTGATCATTACCAACACCGGCGACCTGGGCTCCAAACCGGAAATTCGTATTCGAGGCAATTCATCTTTCCGTAAAGGAGATATGGCTAACGAACCCCTCTACGTCATGGACGGCAAAGTAATATCATCTGATGCCTTCATGACTCTTAATCCCGCCGATATTCAGGAAATAAAGGTTCTGAAAGATGCTGTGGCTTGTGCCTTATACGGAATAAAAGCAGCCAATGGTGTAATAGAAATCACCTCCCAGCGTGGCAATCCCGACGGAAGACTAACCACCAGTTACAGTTTCAATATAGGTATCACCACCCGTGGACGCAGAGGAGTCAAGATGATGGATAGCGAAGAAAAGTTAGAATTAGAAAGACGTTTACAGAATATATCGACTCCGGGATATCGATACAGTGAAGATTACTATCGGAAATATTATGCTACCGCCCCCAACCTCGACGAGCTGATCGCAGAAGGACAACAAGTACTCGACTCATTAAAGAATATCCATACCGACTGGTTTGATGAACTGATACATCGTAGCATCTACCAGCGTCATAACCTTAGCATAAAAGGAGGAACAGATAAGACATCTTATTATATATCCACCAATTATGCCAAGCAGGGAGGACGAGTACCGGGTAATGACACTCAACGTTTCACCGCCCGTATGAGCCTCGATCAGAAACTGGGAAACTGGGGATATTTTTCCTTAAGCACCGATGCAGGTTATTCGGCAACCGATACTCCCAACGGCAGTACCCATTCCCCTACAGATCTGATTTATCAACTTAATCCTTATGAAACCAAAACCGGTAAATTAATCTCCTACTCCGAAAAATCATCCGAATATACATTAAATGATTTGATGAGCCAATACCATAGTAAATCTACCGATAAGCGTGGCGGAGTAAGCGGAAGTTTCAACTTAAGGCCACTCGAAGGTTTGGAGATAGATGCAGTAACCGGCATCGATTTCCTTCTGAACGAAGCCCTTACGCTTGTTCCTTCCACGTCTATAGCAGAGCGGGAAATGGGAATAGCGATAGCCGAACGTGGAAAATTAACAAAAGAAAAAAATACAACGACCAATATTTCCTCCAATATACGTATCACTTACAACAAGACATTCGCCGGGAGACACGACCTGACAATCGGTGGAAACATGGACTACTATCTGACCCAGACAGACAACATGTCTGCCACCGGATACGGAGTAGGGACACAAATGTCACTAAACGCAATCAACCACTCCATCACCGGAGCCCGGAAGCCGACAGCCAGTTCGCTTCTGGACAAAACGGCTCAGTTAGGATTCGGGATAGTCATGGGCTACAGTTTTGATTCCACCTATGACCTTTTTGCTACTTACAAAGCCGATGCTTCTTCTGTTCTCCCTCCGGACAAGCGCTGGAATGCAGCATGGGCAGTAGGCTTGGGGTGGACCCTCAGCCGATACTCTTTCCTGAAAAACAATAAGGTCATCACTCTCCTGAACCTGAAAGGTTCCCATGGACGTATGGCAAACCTATCCGGAGTATCTGCCTCCGCCACAATCGGCACCTTCAGCTACTCCACCAATTATTACGGAAATGCCCGTCTGCTACAGTTACTCGGATTTTATAATACCGATCTGAAACCGGAACAGACTTCCACAACAGACTTCAGTCTATCCATCGAATTCTTCAAACGGCTGACATTAGGTCTCAATCTATACCGCCGCGAAACGAGTGATGCACTGCTGGACGTCCCCATCCCCCTTTCCAACGGTTTCAATACCATGAAACGTAACATCGGTGTATTACGCAATGAAGGCTACGAGCTGACCGCTGCACTAAAAGTGCTCGATACACCGGACTGGCGTGTATCTTTACGCGGTTCACTGGCCTACAACCGTAATAAGGTAATCAGCCTGTACTATACCGACCGTTTATACACCAGCGAAACCGCCCTGACTCCCGACTATGAAGTCGGAAAAGCTTATAACATGCTTTATGGGCTGAAGTCATTAGGCATAAACCCTATCACCGGTCTTCCGGTATTTCAAGGAGCCGATGGAAGTGAAATTCCCCCGACACAAAATCCGGCCAGAGAAAACTTCATCGTTTTAGGACATAGCACTCCTCCCTATAGCGGTACATTCAACCTGAATTTCTCTTATCGGAATTTCGATTTGGATATGGACTTTTACTATGTGTTCGGCGGCATTAAACCCTACAATTATTCTTATGTCCGTTCAGCCGACAGTGCCAATAAGAATGCCATTCAAAAGCAATTAGAAAACATGTGGTTCCACCGAGGAGATGAAGGAAAAATATACCATTCTCCATTTTACATATCTCCTGCCAATGCTTCACTCCAACAGCCCAATACAGAAACCGTCGGGAAAAGCGATTATCTGAAATTGGCCATGTTGTCGCTACGCTACCGGGTTCCACACACCTTTCTGGAGAAAAATTGTCATTTCATAAAATATGCCAATATCGCCTTTCAGGCATCCAACCTTTTTATGATTACTCCTTATAAAGAGTCCGATCCCGAAACAGGTTCATTGGCCGGAGCTATGCAGCCCGTATTAACCATCAATCTTAGTTTGACCTTCTAAATACAAGTAATATATGAACCTGAACCCAATAATAAATAATTTCCAACGCCCAATACGAAAAGTACAAATCTGTTGCATATTGATATTCAGTTGTGCAGCCTGTTCGCTCAATATCCCCTACGAGAATCAGTATTCAGATCCGGATGCCATTACCACAGTAACTGCCGCACGCGAACTATTGGCATCAGCCTATGATGCAATTCCCAAACCGGAATTCAGTTTATCCGTATTGAGCGACGACTTCCAGCCTACTTTTTTAATAAACTTGAATGCCGACCTGAATAACCTGTATAAATGGCATCCTAAACCGATGGAGGACTTATCGAACTCTCTGTGGGAAAAATATTACTCAGCCATAGCCATAGCCAATACGGTACTGGAGCGCATCCATTATGTATCCCCTATTTCAGACAGTGACAAGCAAGAGTTGCAATGTATCGTTAGCGAAGCGAAAACCCTAAAAGCGTATTGTTACTTCAATCTGCTCAGACTTTTTGCCCCCACCTATCCGGAAGGTCCCGAAAAAGACGGAATCATCTTAAAAGAGCGGTTCGAACTTGCTTTTCTAAAACGCTCGAGCATCAGTGAATGTGTGAATGCTATCCGCCAATTGCTGACCGAAGCAGTTACCGTAGACAACCGTCCTTCACAGGTCTACTGGTTTTCCCGGCAAAGTGCTTATTATCTATTGGCAGCCTTAGAACTCTATGCCGAAAATTACGATAAAGCCGAAGAATATGCCTTAAAAATCCTGTCTTCAACCAATGCATACGATGTCTTGGCCCCCGTACATTATAAAAAACTATGGGAACAAGAACCATGCGAGGAATGTATTTTTTCTCTGCATACCACCAATTCATATTATACCGATATGAATTACGAAAGGAAGAAAGGAGACTACTTCACGATCAACTCCACACTCACCCAATTATATGCTGCCAATGACATCCGTTACGAAGCAACGGTCTATCCCCAAGAAATGCCTGGTGAAAGCATCGGCGAGACCTTACCGGTACTATATCTGGGAAAATACAACAAACAGAACTGGAATTATAAGCCTATACAATATATCAACAAACTTCGTGTATCCGGCATCTGTTTTATTCTTGCCGAAGCCTATTGTCAAGACCAGAAAGGTCACGATGCATTGGCCCTGGAAGTAATAAACAACTACCTGGCCCAACGTGAAGCTCCCCTGCTTGACACATCACTTTCCGGCGCTCCCCTATTGAAAGCTATCCTTCAGGAAAAGTGGAAAGAATTTGCCGGTGAAGGTGAACGTTACTTTGATTTAAAGCGCTATCGGAAAAGCCTGCTTTCCGATTGGAATCTCTCTGCCGCAATGAAAAATAAACCAATCAAACCAGATGACTACCGCTGGCTTTTCCCCATTCCGAAAGGCGAATATCTATATAATGAAAATATATCGCAAAATGCAGGATGGACCAAAATCGAAAAATAAACAAAATACTAAACTAAATGAAAACTAGAATGAAAAAACTGTTTATCTACACAGTAGGCATCTGCCTACTGCCTGCTTTCACGTCATGCAAAGACGATAGAGAAGAAAATAAATATACAGGAATCAACAAAATCTACCTGTCTACCGAAACCCCGGTTATTACCGAGTCCGAAAACATTCCATTAACAGTAAATGTAGATTTAACATTGACCTGTGAACAGGACCTCGTACTCAACTTTGAATTGCCCGATGATAAAAACGGAGTTCTAAGATTAGAGAACAATCCCGTCACGATTAAAGCCGGAAAACGTTCTGCAACATTCGAAGTAGTTTCCAACCAAAAGAATTTATTAACCGAGGATACATACTTTCAGGTCGGAATTTCTCAATTCCCTACCGATAATTTAATGTTAAACGAAACATTGCAGGTACGTGTCAAGCCTAACCCTAAAATTCCGGAATTGTCCCCTCAGCAAAAAGCGTTAATCAAAGGTTATAAGACCAAATACGGCATTGACCTGAATAAATGGCTCGGAGTCCTCTCTTGCCATACCACTGTGCAAAGCCCTGCAGATGGGTATCTCCAACCCTTTGCAGCAGCATTTACGAAAGAATATGATGGCAAGACCGTCATCACTCTCAGTGAGCAGGCCACAGAAGACATGCCGGTATTAAAAATGACAGACAATCCATTCGGACTGACCGAATATTTATACTTTGTACTCCGTTCCGAGACCGTAGCAGATCCGGAATTCTGGACTCAACAGCCGGAACCGCAAAAACTGATGAAACTACTCAACTGGAATAAAGAAAGTAAAGAGACATTTGCCGTATCATTGGATGCAATCAGACTCAAAGACATCACTTCCACTTCAACCCGGCTGGAATATCTGGGTCCGGGAAAAAACTATTTATGGAGATCCTATTACCATCGTTCCATTTACCTACCAATTCAGTGCTTTAGACCGTCAAAACAAGCTCCTGGAAAGTGGAAACGCAGAAATTAAAGAGATCAATGACCAGGGAGCTTCCGCAGATCCGGCTTACTACCTCAACTGCTACGATCTTGTCAATTCCGACAACTATGACACCCCCGAAAACTTTATCAAATCCACCGGAAACATAGACTTTGCCACAGATAAAATGACTTATCAATTTCTCCTGAGCCATGTCAACGCCGGAGGATACACACGCATAACCGTAGTTTATGAAAAGAAATAATAAAAACAGATATTTATACATAGCAGCTATATTCATAGCTGCTATGCTCCCATATACAGCCTGCCCACAGTCCACTCCAATCCTTCTTCCGCCCGGAACGGTAGAGGGACGCCTTCCCAACGGACTGCACTATCTTATCCTGCACAATGCTTCTCCGGCGTCCAGAGTAGAGTTCAGGCTAATCATGCGGGTAGGTTCCGTACAAGAAACGGAGCAAGAGAAAGGCTGTGCCCATTTCCTCGAACACGTAACTTTCGGCGGTACCCGCCATTTTCCTAAACGCTCTTTAGTAGAGTACCTCGAGTCCTTAGGAATGAAGTACGGACAAGATATCAACGCTTTCACCGGTTTCGACCGTACAATCTATATGTTCGCAGTTCCCACCGATCATGCCAAAGACGAAGTTCTCGATCATTCATTACTAATCCTATGCGATTGGTTGGATGGTGTCACTATAGATCCGGAAAAAGTAGAGAATGAAAAAGGAATCATTCTTGAAGAACTACGCGGATTCGATCCGGAAGACGATTTCTATCCGCTCAAAATCGGACAAGGCATATTCAGTCACCGTATGCCTTTGGGCACAACAGACGATATCCGCAAGGTCACCCCGCAAGTGCTCAAAAATTATTATCGCAAATGGTATGTACCCTCTTTGGCAACATTGGTCATTGTAGGCGACATATCTCCCTTGGAGATCGAATCTAAAATCAAAGAACGTTTCAAATCCCTGCCCGGACGTCCGGTCAATGACTTCCGGACCTACCCGTTAGAGTACACCCGGGGAATCCATCTGGCCTCCATACGAGACTCGCTGCAAACCCGTACAAAAGTCGAATTAATGATTCCACACCCTTGCACAGTAGAGCGCACCATGGAAGACGCTATAACAAAGGAGAAAGGACGCCTGCTCGTCAGCGCCATTTCTTCACGATTCCGTGCCCGGAAACTAAAGACCGATGTTACAGACCAATGGTATTTAAGCGACAAGAACCACTTTGTTCTGACAGTGGAAGGAGAAAACAGAAAAGAAATACTTACATCTATTTCCGCAACCGTATCTCTGTTGAATGATCTGATACGCAACGGATGGCAAGAGGACGAATTACAAGATATTAAAAACATTTTTTGCCACCGGAAGAAATCGCCCACCGGTTCCCCGTCGCGTCCTTCCTCCATGTGGTGTGACGATTTCGCCGATTACGTCATATCGGGAGACCGCTATCTGACCGATCCATCCCAACAGCAGCAACTCAAAGAAGCCATGTCCCGTGTCTCCGGCCAATCTTTGCAAGCACTGCTCAAGGAGTGGATGTCTTACCGCGAAGAAACTCTATTAGTAGCCTGTTCAACCCATCCGGGACTGGGAGCCCCGTTATCGGAAACCGAAATAGCGTCGGCATGGACCCAA
>CDTY01038293.1_pt1 | contig 11546 bp, 8 predicted proteins | sample 557731 | NCBI WGS metagenome assembly CDTY01 (sample SAMEA3182101, study PRJEB8094) | gut metagenome | biome: human; feature: gut; material: Stool; isolation source: human stool | place: Canada | collected 2013-02-12
GTCCGCTTGTCCTTCACATACTGGAGCCAGGTGTCCACGATGAGCTGATTCCGCTCCGGCACATAGATTTTGCTCTCCAGATCCCGGATGTTGTACTGGACGCTGTTAAACCGGACCTTGGTCAAGTCGATATTGGTGTGAATGCGAATGCACCGTACCGGCACCAGCTCGCCGATCTCCACGGCGGTCTGAATGTCCAGCTTGTGGGCCGTATTCTTGAAGATATCCAGGATGTTCTTGTCGTCAGCCCGCTCCGGCGTGGCGGTCAGGCCCAGGGAAAATTCCGGCGTGAAATAGGACAGGACCTTCTGGTATGTATCGGCGGAGGCGTGGTGTGCCTCATCCACGATGATGTATCCGAAGTCATCCGGCTTGAACCGCTCCAGATTCAATGCCACGCTCTGGATGCTGCCGCAGACCACAAAGGCGTTGCCTTGTTTCATGCTCTCCACGTAGCGGCCTACGGTGACCCGAGGCCACAGTGCCCGGAAGGTCTTGGTGGCCTGATCTACCAGCTCCACCGTGTGAGCGAGAAACAGCGTGCGCTTTCCGAATCGTTTGGCATCCATGACGGCAGTTACCGTTTTGCCAGTGCCGGTGGCGTGGTAGAGCAGGGCAATGGTCTCAAAGTTGCAGCGCATCTCCTCCAGCGCCGCCAGGGCCTGTTTCTGGTGCTCCTTCAGTTCCAGTTTGGATCCGTCCAGGGACTTGCCCCGCTGGGTGGGGAGGTAGTCCTCGATTTCCTTGAAGCTGGGGTGCTGTCCCAGGAATACCCGGAGCTCGTCCTTCACAGTCTCCGGCTGCTGCTGCATCTGCCGCACCGCCCAGCGGTACACATCCCAGCCTAGGTAGATCATGCTGTTCTGCTTGAGCAGATCGTCATAGAACTTGTTCTGGGATACCAGCTTGGGATTGTGGGAGGCTTCGTCGTCGATCTCAATGGCCACCTTCCGTCCGCCGTTCTCAATCAAAAAGTCGGCGAACCGGCTGTTCTGGTAGATATCGGAGAAGGGGTACTGGGAGTAGAGATAGCCGGCTTTCTCGGCACCGAAGGTGTCGGAGAATAGTTCAATGAACAGATCCTCGGCACTGCTGCCGGAGGCGGAGCGGTAAGTAGACATGGAGATCACCTCAGCTTTGTATGATGAAAATATTGTTCTTCTCTGTACGACTCCAGAAGAGGCAAATTCTTTTTAGAAAGATTGATTCCCCATTCCGGGGCACTTTTTTGCCCAGGTTTATCGTAGTTTCGTTCTACAAACAGTGCATTAGGGTTATTCCAAGTCTGAGATGGGATCACATAACATTCAGGCAGAGCGCCATCTGAAAACAGCAACAGATATACAATCCGCGCAGGAGAAAGCACCATTTTGTCTTTTCGGATGTAAACATAGTCCAAATTACGAACAGCCTTTACTTGAATCTCATAGTATTGACCATCATCTGGATTCCTTGCTACAAAGTCAACGCCATGATCATCCACTTCAGAGGTATAGACATCGTATTCATAGGAAGCAAACTCCATTTTGGCATAGTACTCTGCATATCGTCCCAGCTGGAGATGAGATAGTTCAGACCAATTTGTGTTTGGCATTTCAGCCTCCTGATACTTCTTTCAGAAGAATCTTTTTATCAAATCCACCCCGCTTGGCTGCCTTGTTTGCTCGGACTTGTTCCAGTTCTTCCAATGTCCAGCCGCGAGCTTTCACAACAGCCTGGATCACCTCTAGAAGATCGGCCAGTTCTTCCAAGGATTTGCTCTCTTGGTATTCAGCTAGTTCTTCATTTAGCTTTTGGTCCAGGAGAGATATGTAGTCCTTGTCAGAGAGTGTTTCGCAGACGCAGGTTTTACCGTCCGATTCGATGATCTCCGGTATTCGGTCGCGGACAAGCTTATGATAGATTTGCAATGAAATCACCTCATCTGAATAAAACTTACCGATTGCTCATATGGGGTCATTGGGAAGGGGCTGCATGTACCTACATTTCTCTGTATCTCTATAGTAATTTGTACATCCATAAAAAACGCTATTGTTTTTGGGGTTGACTTTTACAATTAAGTACCCATCTTTGCATTGCGGGCATTTGCAAATATCGTGTTTATGTACGCGATCATTCGTCATAAAATCGCATACCTCTGCGTCATTTGTACATATCCACAAGTTCAATCCATAGTTTTTATTGAATTCATATTTCAAAGGGAATCCACATATAGGACAACGCAAACTAAACAAATCAACGACCTGCATATTGATGTCATCTGCATGAGGAATATTGAAGTCTTTTATCAATTCCACAAGAAAGCGGGAGGGTTTGTTCTTAGGCGTTGCGATGTAAACTCTATTCTTTGTCCTTGTCATTGCAACATAGAAGAGTCTCCGTTCTTCAGCAAATGGCATGCTGGTATCTTCATATGTCACTAGTTTCATGATGGGATCGTCTTCAATTTGGCAGGGAAATCCAAATTTCCCCTCGAACATATTGATTAAAATTACATTGTCGTAGCCTAATCCCTTCGAACTGTGCGCAGTCATAAAGGAGATATTTGCATTTGGATATTTCTCACTTTTTACTCGCCCGCCGGGCAGTTCCTCAAAATGGCCTGTGCGATAGAGTTTGTGCATATCATAGTTATACCGCCCGATTAGCAAAATGGAACGCTGGATGCCAAACTCATCAATGATTTCACCAATTATCTGCTCGATAACTATGGCAAGAGCGTTCATCGGCTTAAACTGATCGTCGAACGGCACAATTTTTATAGGATCATCTAAGTGCTTAGGTGAAATGAGTTGCTTCCGGATTTGTGCAGAATTTTTCTGAACAAATCCACCAGCAATATCAATGAGTTCTTGAGAGTTACGATATGTATGTGTGATTTTCAGTTCTGTTCCCGCACCCATTAAATCCAAAAATCGTGTAAATAAAGTAATGTCCGAGCCAGAAAATGCGTAAATGGATTGCCAATCGTCTCCCACCGCGACCACCTTGGCTTGTGTAATTTCTGAAAGCCGTTTGGTTAAATTAAACCGCTGACGCGCAATATCTTGAAATTCATCAATGATAATATAACGGTAAGGTAGAGTTATATTTTGACGCTCAATTTCTTGCAAATAGAAATGGGCATCGTTGATCATGTCAGCAAAATCAATTTGATTTCTTTGCTTAAGTACCGCCTGGTAATAGAGATACACCTGTTCTGCAATATCTAAAAACAGGAGGGTTCTGGGGTTATCAGTTTTTCTTCTCAAAATGCCAAATCCGCCCGGATCATATCCGGTTGTCTTATATTGTTCGATAAACTTCATCATGAAAAGGATTAGCTTAAAAATGTATTTATCCTTTCCCGTTGCTACAATTTTCTTATAAACTTCCTCCAAGTTCCGTGGCTTTAACACAAAGCCTTCTTTTTCTAAGACCTCTTTCAAATGCTCAAGAAGGGGCCTGCGGTCTTTATAAACTGACCATGTCTCCAAGAGCGTTGTTTTGTTCTTTGCATGTAAACGCCGCTTATCTTGAATTGCCTTTCTGTATTTGGCGATCTGTTTAGGGGTAAATACATTGCTGTAGTACCATTCTGTCAGCGCATAATGTTCCAGCCAAACGGCATGTTCTCCCTGGACAATATAAAAATCAGGGGTATATTTTTTGGCGGATAATGAACCCCTAGGGTACGGCTTTTCATACTCATAATCTAACCCATTGAGATACAAAAAGTTTGCGATTTGCACTTCCTGCACCGAACGGAGATATTCACCTGTGATTGTCTTAACTTGCTTGCTCCGTTGCCGTTCTACTTTGTTTATGTATTCTCCCAAACCGCTTTTCAGCGTTTCGTAGTCCTGGGCTGCTTTATAAATATGGTATTGATTAAGATCCTCAAATTTAAATACATCCTCGGTTAAGTCAAAATAATATCCTAGGAACATGACTAATTTACGCATCAATTCCTTGTCGTGGAATATTACTCGCTCTAACATGTCGGAAATAATTTTATACGAAGAGAAATTTACTTCTGGGGGTTCTGCAGAAAATTGTTTAACAATGTTAAAAGCGAAGGCATGAAAAGTACAGATTTTGGCTGGAATGCCGAGTCCCTGATTGATCCGCTCTCTTAGTTCACCAATTGCCTTATTGGTATACGAAATGACAATGATTTCTTCTGGACTGACATGCTTTTTTTCTACCAGATATTTCACTTTAGCCGCCATTGTTGTGGTTTTTCCCGCACCAGCACCAGCTACCAACAAACAATGATCATCATCAGTAATTACAGCTCGCCGCTGCTCATCATCCAGCTGTATTTCAGGATCAATTTCTTTCAAAATATTATCAAAGTAATCTTTCTCACGTCTCAAAGTTTGCTCCACATAAGTAGAGTTATGCGAGGATATATCCGCTTTCAAAGTGTGCATTCGACGCAAAAAAGATTGCAACGCTAAGATATCAATTCGTAAGCTCCCTGCATGATTTTCAATATATTGATACACCAGTTTGCTTTTCAATGTTTCATAATAGTGCTGGTATGTATTTCGTATTTTTGCAGCATCTCGGTGAGTAATATAGTGCTCAGCTGAAAATAATTGTGTATAATCTTGATCAAAGGAAATGAATACATTCCCGAGATTTTTGTAATCGCATTTCTCTTGCAAAAGGGCTGTCATATCATGTTTAACAGACGGCTCCTGCAAAAAATACTTTGCTGGCAACCCACAATAGGGACATTGCTCAGCTTTGTCAGATATCTGATTGTGGCACTCAGGACATAAGATCAAAGCCATACGCAACCTCCCTAAAATCTACATACAGCGAAACCGAAAACTAAACTTTTGAGATTCAAGCGGCTACATACATCAAACATCAAATAGCATTTTTTAGTCGCTTCAATATCGTCTCATCTGCTGGACAGAAGTCAAATTGATCAATCTCATCCACTGTGATCCAGCGGATATCATTGTGCTCCAGTTTTTGAGGAGTACCTTCCCGAATGGTGGCATTGAACAGCGTCAGATGGACCGTCAGATCCGGGTATTCGTGGATCACGTCCATAAACACTTCGCCCACATTTAGAGTTATTGCAAGCTCTTCCTGACACTCCCGAATAAGTGCTTGCTTCTTTGTTTCGCCCGGTTCCACCTTGCCACCCACGAACTCCCATAAGAGTCCTCTGGATTTATGAGCCGGGCGCTGGCAGATCATAAACTTGGCCTGATCCCAGATCAGGGCTGCTACTACTTCAGTCATATATATTTCACCTTTTGCTTAGTTCAATCACGGCATCTAAGTTGTCTAGAATAAATTGTTGCGCCATTTTATTATATACTACAACTGTATAGATTCCTTTCGACCCTTGCCGTTGTTCTGTCGCAATTCCGAGCTGCACCCCATTCTCAGTTGGTTTTCGAGTTGTTTTTCCATCATCTCCCTGAACTGCCACCAAAAAGCCTGCCTGTATCAGCCAGTCTAAGATATATTTATAATTCAATTTTTTCATTTCTTCTGGTTGAATCAACTCATTGATGCGGTTTGCGACCTCACTAATTGGAATTGGAAGTTCAGAATAGCGAAAATGTTCCCGTGCTGCATAATTAAGTAGAAATGGCGCTTTTGCAGTCTTTGTTTTTTTCTGTAGAGTTCCACCATTTTCTATAACTTGCCGCAAAATGTCTGACACGTAAAAAAGGCAGCGGGAGATCCTAACATTATTTACGACATCAGTATCTGGGACAGTCTGCCCTGTCAAAGGGTTGAGCCCATTGGCAAGACTTTCTATGTAAGCCTTAGCATAAGCAATTTTCTCAAGCTCTGTCATCCTAATTCCTCCTTATCCCACAACAAGTTTATTTGTTTTCTTCAAGAACTTCGCAGGGATCGGCCGATCCAGTTTCCAAGTGATATTCATTGGCTTGCTACCCTCATGCTTCACATAGTTTGCCGTTCCTAGGAAGGTATAGGCCTCGGCCCCTCCTGTGATTCGATCCGCCTTGAATTCCCGGACAAACAACAGGATTTTGCTCCCACGCTCCCGGTGATGAATGTACCGCTGCCCAGTGGGAGATTCTGCTGCTGTGGTGCTCTGACTCTGCCAGTGGAAGAGGTTTTCATTGATGGAGTAATCGTGATACATGGTGGTGGGCGAATAGTCCTTATCCGCCTTATTCAGCGTCACGAAGAACACATCCAACTGCTTCTCCGGCAACCACTTCACACCCTCACGCACCGTGGCTGGTTTCAGAAAATCCAGCGCTACCAGCAGTTGGTCACGAGTATAGGTGCAGTGAAGGTCCAGCGGGCAGTCAAAGCCCAGCTCTACCGGCTCATCAATGAAATCAATCTGCTCATACCGATAGCGGAGCAGGTCCAATAGCTCACCCAACAGCACGGGGCTATCTGAGAGGGCATACAGGTTGTCCAAAACCTCATCGGATTCCCAACTCTCTGCTGCCTTGCCCCAAACAGTCACATAAAACATCTGGAGCATGCGTCGTTCCAGATCGCTAAGCGCTGTGATGTCCACATTGTCCAGGTGGGGCAGCAGATCCAGCAAAAAACGGATCCAGCGCCGGGAGTCCACAACAGCCAACCGGCCGAGGGCTTTTGTGAGTATATCCTCCAGCGGTTCTTGGAAATCCGCGATCAAATCGGCCCGGGCGCAGATGCGGGAGAAAGAAGAAAACTTATAAATTGCCCTGGGATCTAAGTGGTAATAGTCCAGGAAGTTTGCCAAAGTCAGTTCCAAACCCGTGTCCTCTGCAAAGCTGGCCGCCCTGGATACTAGCCCAGCGGTATTACTATAGGATGCGCGAATGTTGTCCAGAATGTACTTGGCGGCTTTCTTCTCCAGCTGTATGTAGCAACCTTTGGGTGCGGAGACAAATCCATCCTTGATCTCTCGGGTCACGCTGCGGGTGGTATTGGAGAGCAAGGCAGCAAACTTCTCCTCAAAGTTATACCGCTTGTTGGCCTGGCCGATAAAGTCCAGCACGGTCAGGCATTCTTTATCCTCCGAAAGCCGCAGGCCACGGCCCAGCTGCTGAAGGAAGATAGTCAAGGACTCGGTGGGCCGCAGGAACAGGACCGTATTGACCTCTGGAATGTCCACGCCCTCGTTGTAGATGTCCACCACGAAGATGAAACGGATCTCACCGCTTACCAGACGTCCCTTGGCTGTTTTTCTCTCCTCATCGGAGGATTTTCCGGTCAGGAAGATGGATGGAATTCCGTGATCGTTGAAATAGCGGCACATGAACTCTGCGTGCTCGATGGACACGCAGAACCCCAGGCCCTTGACCTCATAAATATCAGTTACATACTTGAGCAGTGAGGAAACCACCAGATCCGCGCGGCGGTTGGTCACGGCGCCACTGAGGGTGTAGAGATTGGAAAGCTCATTTTTGTCGTAGCCGCCAGCGCTCCATTTCAGAGTGTTCAGATCCACTGTGTCGGTAACACCGAAATACTGAAAGGGACACAGCAGCTTGCGATCAATGGCCTCAGGTAGGCGAATTTCCGCTGCAATCCGGTTGCTGAAGTAAGGGAGCACACTCTTGCCGTCCATACGCTCCGGGGTGGCGGTCAGCCCCAGGAGGATCTGAGGCTGGTAGTAGGACAGCAACTTTTGATAGGTAGGTGCCGCTGCGTGGTGGAACTCGTCCACAACGATGTAGTCGTAAAAATCCGGAGCGGTCTTGGTAGTGAAATCCTGCGAGTTGAAGGTTTGAATGGACAAAAACAGGTGGTCGATGCCCTCTGGCCGGTAGCTGCCCACAAACAGCTCCCCCAAATTGGCATCCTTTAGAACTGCGCGAAAGGTATACAGGCTCTGCCGCAGGATCTCCTCCCGGTGGGCCACAAAGAGTAGCCGGCAGGGCTTCCCGGGGTGTTGCCTGCAAAAACGCTTATAGTCCAGGGCGGAGATCACCGTCTTGCCGGTGCCGGTGGCGGCCACCACCAGGTTGCGGGTGTAGCCCCGAACAGTGCGCTCAGCCTCCAGCTTGTCCAGAATCTCTTGCTGGTAGGAGTAGGGCGCAATATCCATGGTGTACACTTCGGCGTTGTTGGCGTCGAAGTATTTTTCCGACTTCAGCGCCCGAGCCAGCCGCTCTTTCTGATCTTCCGAGTAGTACTCAAACTCATTGGAATTCCAGTAGCTCTCGAAGGTGGCGGTGATCTTGTCGATGGTCTCCGGCAGATCTCGGCGGGTAACCTTCACATTCCACTCCAGACCACTGGAGATGGCGGCGTTGGACAGGTTGGAGGAGCCTACATAGGCGGTGGTGAAGCCAGTATTCCGGTAAAAGACATAGGTCTTGGCATGGAGGCGGGTACGTTTGGTGTCGTAGCTGACCTTGATTTTGGTGTTGGGCAGCTTACGCAGCTCTTCAATGGCCTTTACATCGGTAGCTCCCATGTAGGAGGTGGTGATGATCCGCAACTCGCCACCATTTTGGGTAAACTCCCGCAGCTCATCCATCAAGAGCCGTAGACCGCTCCACTTGATGAAGGATACCAGCATATCAATGCGGTCGGCGGAGACAATTTCCCTTTTCAGTTCCGTATACATCTGGGGCTCATGAATGGCTCCGGTGAACAGGCTACTTTGGGCGATGGAGGTCTCCGGCCGAATCAGGTCGGCAGCCGTTTTGCCCACTGCTAGCCGGGGGTCTTGCTCCCGCAAAAGCGCAAGAAGCTGCTCCGCCCGCTGGTCGACGTTCAGCGCGGCAAAGTCGGCTTCTTGGGTTATGTTTTGAATGAGGTCTACGATTTGGTTGGCAAGGCCAATCTGTGTGGAGAGGTCCCCACCGTTGTCCACCACATTCTCTAGGCCCTTTCGCACCACATCTGCCAAGTACTGTGCCAGAACCTTGGAGGCTTCCGCTTTGTCAATAGGCGCAACGGATTTGCGGGCGTCAGAAATCTCTGAAAGCTCGCGGTTCAGAGCGGTATTGACGACTTGTTCGTAAAGGCCAGGAGGCAGCATTATATTTCACTCTTCCTATCTGCTCTTTGCAGATGTATATTATATTTAGTATAACTGAATTTCCAAAATCCGACAAGAACCTATTGGCAAATATAAACAAAGCCACCTGACGTTGTTATGTCACATTTTTTTCATTGAGAACTCAGTCTAGTATCATATTTGTCCAATAAGCAGGACTATTCTCTGTATAGCCCCCTGTCAAAATAGAAAGCGGATGATGCATGCAATGTACATCTTCTCAACTCAAGGCAAAACGATATCCATTTTTCCAGGTCTTGAAGCAACTGGGCCTATTATCTATCTCAACACCTTCTCTGACGAAGGCCAGAATGTATATGAGGCTACACAGGCTGCTAGTTGCCCGACGTTCACGCTGGTGGCCATCAGTGATCTGGACTGGAACCACGATATGGTTCCCTGGGACAGCCCGCCTGCTTTTAAAAATGCTGACCCCTGCATTGGCGGTGCGGACGATTATCTGCGACTCCTGACGGAGGAAATTATTCCAACGGCAGAGAAGAAAATTACTGGAGTCCCTTGCTGGCGTGGGATTGCCGGTTACTCTCTGGCCGGGCTGTTTGCACTGTACAGCATTTACCAGACAGATCTGTTCTCTCGTGTGGGCAGTATGTCTGGATCTCTCTGGTTTCCCGGAATGAAGGAGTACATCTTCGCCCATGAACTAAAGCGTCGGCCGGATTGTATGTACTTTTCCCTGGGAGATAAGGAGAGCAAGACCAGAAACACGGTTCTTCAAAGTGTCCAAAAGAACACGGAAGAGATTCATGCTTTCTACCAGAGCAAGGGCATTGACACGGTATTCCAGCTGAACTCAGGCAATCACTATAACCATGCCGCAGAACGCACAGCTGCTGGAATTGTTTGGATGTTAAACAGATAAGAAGGGGGAAAATCTGCCATGGCCACGATTCGCTGTCCGCACTGCGGCAGTCCTGTGGTGGTACGGGGAAATCGCTGGGAGTGCGGTTATTGCGGTGATTTTGGAGAGATTTCATCTCTTCAACCCTCGGAAAAGGCCAAGCTGGTGCATGCGGCTGCGCCTTCTGTTCGGCTTTCTATCACAGTGACGGACGCTTCCGATGAAGAAGATCCCCCACGTAGTTTCTCCCGTGCTGAACTGGAGGATATGGTGCACCGGTGGGATTTTTCTGAGGATGAGTGGGCCTGCCGGGATCTGCTCATTGCGGCCTTTCCAGAAGCAGTGAGCCGCTGGACGGCGGAGGAATTGGAGGATATGGATACCCAGGATCTTCTGTCAGAGACCGGAGAGAAGGACCCGGAGGCAGCCATCGATATGATGAAGCTGTTGTTGGATACGGTGGGAGACAAGCTGCAGGACAGGGAAGTTGCCTATCAGTTTTTGGGCTGGGACATGGATGGTCTCCTGCGGGATCAGTTTGTCCAGGGACCGCTGTTACAGCGGCTGAAAACCGATGACCGTCTGGCCAGGCAGATCTTCCAGTGCGCTTGCTGGGACACTGGACAGAAGATGCTGTATGAGGCTTGCAACTGGTTCGGTGAGCCGGAGCTGAAAAAGAAGCTGCAGAGCCTGGCAGAGGAGAACCCGTATTTTGATGGCTTTGATTGAACGGATTATGCCCTCCCAAAAATTAGAAGAAATTACCATCCTGTTATGGTGAAATTTCGTCGCCCTATTCTTTGATATAGCGACGCAAGCTTTGGGCGGTTTTTCTCCCGCAAACGGATGCTTTTTTTGCTTTGTAGAGGAGGGGTAACGGTGCCGGATGCGGGGAGGTCCTCTAGTGATCTTCCATTGCCGGAGGTGCAAAGCTATACGTTCTGAAATCCTGGTTGTACCTAAAAAGAGCCCCCTCCTTCGGCATAGCCGAAGGGGGAGGCCTGTACAGGGGGCAGAAACGAATTACTCGATCGCTTGCTTTTTTGCACGGACCAGCAGCATCATGGGCCGCCGCAGTTCATCCCGCATACCCGGGATCTTCAGCATTTCCTCGGATGGCTGTACCTCTTCCACTATCTCCAGAGAAAAGCCGCAGTTGAGCAGCCCCATGAGGATCTGCGTGAGGGTGTGATGCTGCTTGATCACTTCACAGCCCAGAAAATGAGTTATCCGCTGACCGGGCCGGTAATAATCATCCACAGGCCAATACTTGGGGGAGCCATCCTCCCCGTAGATCCAGTCCTGATGGACACCGGAAGTAAAAACAGGGTGTTCGATGTTGAACAGGAAAGTGCCGTCGGGTCTTAGCGTCCGCCAGACATTCCTGAACACCTGCCCCAGGTCCTCGATGTAGTGCAGCGCCAGGTTGGACACCACCACATCCCAGGCGCTCTCGGGATACTCATAGGCCTCGATCCCACAATGGCGGTAACGGATCTTCTCATCCTGGTTTCTCCGCTCCGCCTCCGCAAGCATCTTCTCGCTCAGGTCAATGCCCAGCACCTGGGCTGCCCCCTGGTCCGCGGCGTATTTGCAGTGCCAGCCGTAGCCGCATCCCAGATCCAGTATGGCCATGCCCTCCAGAGGCGGAAACAGCGGCTGGAGCTGGTGCCACTCTCCGGCGGC
>CDTY01029694.1_pt1 | contig 11412 bp, 10 predicted proteins | sample 557731 | NCBI WGS metagenome assembly CDTY01 (sample SAMEA3182101, study PRJEB8094) | gut metagenome | biome: human; feature: gut; material: Stool; isolation source: human stool | place: Canada | collected 2013-02-12
GCCACAGGCATGCGCCGGGGCGAGTGCTGCGCCCTGCAATGGGGCGACATTGATTGGGAGCAGCGCTCCATCTACATCTGCGGAACGCGGTAAAGGTGACGGACGAGGAGATCTTCACAAAAGCTCCCAAGACCATCTCCGGGGACCGGTATGTCTATTTCTCTCTGGAGATGGAGTCCCTGCTACGGGAATACCGTCAGGAGTGCGCGTGGGAGACGGAGACCTATGACAGCAGAGAACTGGAGGACGGGGACTTCCTGTTCCGCCGCAAGGGCTGCGGCCTTCCCATGACGTCCTCCACCTTCACCTGGCGGTTCAAGCTGATTCTGAAAAAGCATGGCCTGCCAGAGTATCTGAACGTACACTCCCTTCGGCACACCAACGCCAGCCTTCTCATTGCAAATGGCACGGGCGTGGCCACAGTGGCAGGCCTCCTGGGCCACAGCCAGCCATCTACCACGTTGGACATCTACACGCACGCCTTCGACAAGAACAAACAGGCGGCCAGCCAGGTGCTCCAGGAGAGGCTGGGAATCTGACCCTCTAAGGGAGGAGAAATCAGAACAGAACTGATATATTTGAGTCGAACGTTACCTGCAGTTTATTGGGGACGGATAAGCTGTAACTGATGCAATCGTCTATATATAGTGTCATTTTGCACCATACACATCAAAATATTGTGTTATAATATTTTAAAAAGGAGGTGGTATTATGGCAAAGCCGATCAAACCTGGCACTGACAATCAGAAACCAGGTACTTACGTTGAGGTTGGTCCTCGTGGAGGAAATGTAACTCATCCTCAAATCGTTCACATCGATCCCGGTGATAGACTTCCTCCAACGCAAGAGCCTGGCCGTGGTTGGCAGAAAAAGTGAATTATGGTTCTACCAACTGAGCGAGGGGAATCCCCTCGCTCAATCTTTTATCTGAATGGCGAACCTAGATCTCCCCAAAAATAATGCAAAGTCAATCAAGCTCAACAGCCAGAAATATTACTCTATGAAAACAAAACCACCGAAAACATAAGGTTTTCGGTGGTTTTTGGTACGCCCGGCTGGATTCGAACCAGTGGCCTACAGAGTCGGAGTCTGTCACTCTATCCAACTGAGCTACGGGCGCATATATAAATTTGCCTAAGAGTGAACCGCTGCTCAGGAGCTGCTATCTCACTTCAAGCGCAAATCTTTATTAAGGATAACACGCAAATTTCAATTTGTAAAGTGCTTTTTCAAAAAAAACAAAAATTTTTATGTAGAAATTCTTGAAAAATTTTTTCACAAAAAAGGGGCGGATACTTTGTTAAAAAAATTGACAACTTCCCTTCTATACGATAAAATATTAACAAATACAATCGCCTGCGCTTTACGCGGCGTTGTCCATCAGAGGAGATTACTTTCTATGAAAAAGCAAAACATTTCCGATGCTGTCATCCGGCGTTTGCCGCGGTATTACCGTCATCTGAATGATTTGTGCGCCAAGGGCGTGGTCCGCATTTCCTCTCACTCCCTGGGCCTCAAGATGGATATCACGGCCTCTCAGATTCGGCAGGATTTCAGCTGCTTTGGCGAGTTTGGCCAGCAGGGCTATGGTTATAATGTAGAGGAGCTGCGCGCTGAGATCGGCCATATTTTGGGCGTGGATCAGGACCACCATCTGATCGTCATCGGCGTGGGCAATCTGGGCCACGCTTTGATCCAGAACTTCCGCTTTGCCCAAAGTGGCTTTACCGTGGATGCCGCTTTTGACGTCTCTCCCCAGGTTGTGGGCACTACTCTGAACAACATCCCCGTCCTTCCCATGGACTCTCTGGAGGACTATGTCAAGGTCCACAAGATCGATGTGGTGGTCCTAACGGTGCCCAAGGCCGCGGTGCAGGACATTGTAGACCGTCTGACCCAGCTGGGCATCCGAGGCTTTTGGAACTTTACCAACATCGAGCTGGAGGCCAAGGACCCGGAGGTCAAGATTGAAAACATCCACTTTTCTGACAGTCTCCTGACTTTGAGCTATCGGATCGCCAACAATTAAAAAGAAAAAGGGGGAGAAACTCCCCCTTTCTTTTCACTAAAGGAGCCTTTATGAAGAAGTACCTCACTCCCCTACTGTTTCTTGTCATTTCCCTGACTGTGGTCACTGCGGCTCTGGCTGCCGGAGGCGACGCTTCCGACCCCCTGGCCTCCCTGTCCTATCTCACCGGCACCTTCCAGAGCAAGGTGGATTCCGCCGTGGACCAGCGGCTGGACACCTCCGACGCACTGCTGCTCCAGCAGACAGACGCCAAGCTCTCCGGCGGCAGCGGCGGTGTACCTCTGACAGAGGTCCGACTCAAATCCGGCGACGTGCTCCAGGGTTCCACCGGCATGGACTGCATGCTTCTGGCCGGCACTGTGAAGGTCACCTTTTCCTCCGGCGCCGTAGTAGACCTGACCACCGGCCAGGAGGTCTCCAGCGGCACTTCCCTCACTGTCCGACACAAGTATTTGGTGGCTGAGGATACCTCCGCCGCCTTTACCGTCACCTCTCAGACCGCCGTGGTGGACTATGAGGGAGTCGCCTCCTTTACCTATTCCACCGCCACGGACTACAACGCCATCGCCTCGGCCCTCAAGGAGATGAACCTCTTTAAGGGCAGCTACACCGGCTACGGCCAGGGCTATGACCTGGAGGTCTCCGCCACCCGCATTCAGGCCCTCATCATGTTCATCCGGGTCATGGGTGAGGAGGACGCCGCCCTCAGCTGGACCGGCACCACCCCCTTCACCGACATCGCCCACGGCTCCCTGTCTGAGCACTATGTGGGCTATGCCCTGGAAAAGGGATACACCAACGGCTATACCGCCACGCTGTTCAAGCCTGACCTGGCCGTCACCGCCAACCAGTATATGGAGTTCATGCTCCGGGCCCTGGGGTACAGCAGCGCCGCCAACACCGACCTGTCCAACACGCTGGCCCGGGCCCTGACCGCCGGCGTCATCACCAGCGGAGAGATGACCATGCTCCAGACCCACACCTTCCTGCGAGCTCAGCTGGTCTACGTCTCCTACTACGCCCTGAACGCCACCCTCAGCGGCAGCAGCCAGACCCTGCGGTCCAAGCTGATCTCCGCCGGTGTCTTTACCCAGGCCGACGCGGTCACCGCAGATGCTTTGGTCACCAGCGCAAGATTGTAGCACGCTTTGGCTCCTGGCGCATACTATGAAGTGAGGTCGGTCGACCGGCCTACGACTTCATAGGAGGTTCTCTTATGTGCTGTAATCAGGGTAACTTTGGTGGGGGCAACTGCTGCTGGATCATCATTCTGCTGATCATCATCTGGTGCTGCTGCGGCTCCAGCGGAATGGGCGGCTGTGGCAACGGCTGCGGCTGCAACAACAACTGCGGCTGCAATCCTTCTCCCTGCTGCTAAAGCTCCGTGCATATCCCCACAGGGGTTCCCGCGCCCAATCAGGGCGCGGGAGCTCTTTTTGTGTGCGTCTTTTCCCTTTCCCAGAGGCTGCCAAATGTTTTGACCCAAATTCATCATTTCGCTGAATTCTTTCTTTTGCACCGCCCCGAGGTTGACAGTTCATGGGGCAGGTGCTACTATAATTTGCGTCATCATTTTTCAAAACCCAAAGGAGAACACAAGATATAGTGTTTTCCTTTTCTTTCATTTTTGTCGTTTTCGAATACTTTTGATGGAAACCGGCAAAAAGCAGACACAATTTGAAATTATCACGGAGCAAGGGGCGAACTTCATGACAATCACCAGGATTAAGAAAAGAGACGGCCGTATCGTTGACTTCGACGAGTCAAAGATCGTCCATGCCATTGCCAAGGCCTTTGACGCCACCTATAAGCCGGGACAGACCGAGGTGGTCCAGAAGCTGGCGGACGAGGTGACCTCCATCATCGAGGTGGAGGGTGTGGACGAGCCTGAGGTGGAGCACATCCAGGACCTGGTGGAGCGGGTTTTGATGGACAACGGCTATGTGCAGACCGCCAAGGCCTACATCCTCTACCGTAACGAGCGCAGCCGGGCCCGGGAGATGAACACCCGCCTCATGAAGATTTATGAGGACATCACCTATGCCGACGCCATCGACAGTGACATCAAGCGGGAAAACGCCAACATCGACGGCGACACCGCCATGGGCTCCATGCTCAAGTACGGCAGCGAGGGCGCCAAGCAGTTCTATCAGATGTTCGTCCTCAAGCCCGAGCACGCCAAGGCCCACCGGGAGGGCGACATCCACATCCACGATCTGGACTTCTACACCCTGACCACCACCTGCACCCAGATCGACATCATCAAGCTGTTCCAGGGCGGCTTCTGCACCGGCCACGGTGCCCTGCGGGAGCCCAACGACATCAGCTCTTATTCCGCTCTGGCCTGCATCGCCATCCAGTCCAACCAGAACGACCAGCACGGCGGACAAGCTATTGTCAACTTTGACTACGGCATGGCCATCGGCGTGCGCAAGACCTTTATACGGGTCTACCGCCAGAACCTGGCCCGGGCTCTGATGCTGGAGCAGGGATTGGAGGACCCGGAAGAGGATCTGAAGGCCCTGATTGCTGCCATTGGAGAGGAGACCGGTCTGCGGCCTACCCTGGAGGACTGCGAGGCCTATCTGGACACGGAGCGGCCCCGTCTCATGGCCCAGTTTGGCATCGATGAGGAAGAGGCCCGCAAGGAGCAGAAATTTGCCCACTCCCGGGCCGTAAAGGAGACCGATCGGGCCACCTATCAGGCTATGGAGGCCTTCATCCACAACCTGAACACCATGCATTCCCGGGCCGGTGCTCAGACTCCCTTCTCTTCCATTAACTACGGCTGCGACACCTCCCCCGAGGGCCGTATGGTCATGCGGAACGTCTTGCTGGCCACCGAAGCAGGTCTTGGCAACGGCGAGACCCCCATCTTCCCCATCCAGATCTTCCGGGTGAAGGAGGGCATCAACTACAATCCCGGCGAGCCCAACTACGACCTGTTCCAGCTGGCCATCCGGTGCAGCGCCAAGCGCCTGTTCCCCAACTTTAGCTTCATCGACGCCCCCTTCAACCTCCAGTACTACGATCCCAAGCGGCCTGAGACGGAGATCGCCTATATGGGCTGCCGCACCCGGGTCATCGGCAACGTGTATGACCCCACCCGGGAGATCTGCAACCAGCGGGGCAATCTGAGCTTCACTACCATCAATCTGCCCCGCCTGGGCATCAAGGCCAAGGGTGATCTGGATGTGTTCTTTGAGTCCCTGGACCACATGATGGACATCTGTGTGGACCAGTTGCTGGAGCGCTTTGAGATCCAGTGCCGGAAAAAGGTCCGCAACTTCCCCTTCCTCATGGGCCAGGGCGTGTGGCTGGACAGCGAGAAGCTGGGCTGGAACGACGAGGTCCGTGAGGTGCTCAAGCACGGCACGCTGTCCGTAGGCTTCATCGGCCTGGCGGAGACCCTGGTGGCCCTGACAGGTCAGCACCACGGCCAGAGCGAACGGTCCCAGCGTCTTGGTCTGGAGATCATCGCCCACATGCGGGCCCGGATGGATGAGGAGTCCAAGAAGCGGGGACTGAACTTCTCCCTGCTGGCCACCCCGGCAGAGGGCCTCAGCGGCCGGTTTATCAAGATCGACAAGGAGCGCTTCGGCATCCTGCCGGGCATCACCGACCGGGAGTACTACACCAACAGCTTCCATATCCCTGTCTACTTCCCCATCTCTGCCTTCCGCAAAATCGAGCTGGAGGCCCCCTATCACGCCCTGACCAACGCCGGCCACATCAGCTATGTGGAGATGGACGGCGATCCTTTGCAGAACCTGTCCGCCTTTGAGAAGGTCATCCGCTGCATGAAGGAGCAGGGCATCGGCTACGGCTCCGTGAACCACCCGGTGGACCGGGACCCCTGCTGCGGCTATACCGGCATCATCAACGACGAGTGCCCCGGCTGCGGCCGCAAGGAAAATGAGGGCGAGGTGGGCTTTGAGCGCATCCGCCGCATTACCGGCTACCTGGTGGGCACCGTGGACCGCTTTAACAACGCCAAGAGAGCGGAAGAGCGGGACCGCGTCAAGCACTCCCTCACCGAGGACTAACTGCCTTCCCGGCGGTCCACGGCCGCCGCAAAGCGGCGTACAAGCGTTTTGACGAAGTCAAAACCTTGCCGCAGGCGGAATTCACTTCCGCCGAGGATGTCATTTCCCCTGGGGGTCCCCACAAAGGGCACCTTTGCGGGCCCGCTTTAATAACGCCAAGAGAGCGGAAGAGCGGGACCGCGTCAAGCACTCCCTCACCGAGGACTAATTGCCTTCCCAGCGGTCCACGGCCGCCGCAAAACGACGTACAAGTGTTTTGAGGACATTTCCCCTGCATCACATCAAAAAAGAGCGGACGGTCACCCGTCCGCTCTTTCCCCGAAGGAGGTATTTTCCATGCGCATTGCAGGCACTGTGCAGGATTCCATTGTAGACGGTCCCGGCTTTCGCTTCACCGTGTTCACTCAGGGCTGCTCCCACCATTGCCCCGGCTGTCATAACCCTCAGACCCACGACCCTAGCGGCGGCACGGAGCACACCGTGGAGGAGCTTTTAGAGCGGATGCGCTCCAATCCCCTGACCGACGGACTGACCCTCTCCGGCGGCGAGCCCTTTGAGCAGCCAGAGGACTGCCTGCTCCTGGCCCAGGGCGCCCATGAGTCGGATCTCAATGTGTGGAGCTACACCGGCTATCTCTTTGAATTCCTCCGGGACCAGGGCACGGAGGCCCAGAAGGCCCTTCTGCGGGAACTGGATGTACTGGTGGACGGGCCTTTTCTGCTGGAGCAGCGGACACTGTCCCTACCCTGGCGGGGCAGTCGGAATCAGCGTGTCATCGACGTGCCCAAGAGCCTGGAAAACGGTGATGTGGTCCTGTTCCAGCCCTGACAAACGCAAAGTTTCTCCTGCGCTCCTGCCCCATCGGGCAGGAGCTTTTCTCTTGCCGATGCGGGCAGAGATCAGCCTCTGACAGCGTATCGGACCCGCTTACCGGCTCCTTTGGCATGGCCAAATCGCTCCCACACGAGCCACAGCACCCCCGAAGCCACGTTGAAGCCCGTGTGAAAGGCGGCGATTCCCACCGCGCCGACGGGCCTTTCTCCCACCCCAAGACAGTGCTCCGCCGCCAGCCACAGCGGGAAAAACACCGCCACCCCCACCACATTGAACCAGAGGTGGAACCGGGCGGTGCGCCTGGCATTGACGCCTCCCGCCGCCCCAGCCAGCAGAGCCGTGACACAGGTGCCGATGTTCTGCCCCATCAGCAGCGGCACAGCCCCGGACCAGGTGACTTGTCCTGAGAAGGACAGGGCCTGCAATAGCCCCACCGATGCGCTGGAGCTCTGCAATACGCCGGTGCACACCGTACCCGCCAGGAGCGCCAGCCAGGCACTTCCCCCCTCTCCCTGGCCCATCAGGCGGAGAAATGGCGGCCACTGGGCCAGGGGTGCCGCCGCGGCGGTCATACCCTCCATGCCCAGCAGTAGCAAAGCCAATCCCCAGGCTGCGCCGCTCAGTTCCCGCTTGCCGGGAAGCAGCACCAGCACCAGCCCTGCCACCGCCAGCGCTGCGATCAGCAGCGACGCGGCCTCCGGCTGCTCCCCCTCCAGGCACAGCAGCCAGGCGGTGACTGTGGTGCCCACATTGGCGCCTACAATAAGGGGCCGGGTCCGCTGTGGTGTCAGCAACCCCGCGTCTGCCAGGGACACCGCCATCACCGTGACGGCAGAGGAGGACTGGAGCAGCGCTGTCATGCCCAGCCCCAGGCCAAGGCCCCGGCTTCGGCTTCCTGTCCACCGTCTCAGCGCCGCCTCCATCCAACCGCCCGCCAAGTGCTGCAAGCTCCGGCCCAGCAGCGCCAAGCCCAGCAAGAACAGCGCCAAAGCCGCCAGCAGCTCCATCACGCTCTTCATCGCGGCTCTCTTCCCCCCTTTCGGGGAAAGCATATGCCAGGCCTCCTGAAAAGAGACCTGGCATTCTTGTCCGGAGCTGTCCCGGCTCAGAGCACCACCGGGATCTCCTCCGCTATCTCCAGACGGCTCGGCTCCACACGACAGCCCCGGGCCAGCACCTGCACGCCCTGCTTTGCCGCCTGCCGCAAGGCGGCGCCGAAAGCCGGATGGGTGGCGTCGTTGGGCTGGACGCTTTGGATGCCTTCCATCTGCACCACAAAAAACAGCACCGCGCCGTCCCCTGCCTCCGCTGCCCGCTGCAGCTCCTGGATGTGCTTCACGCCCCGCTCCGTGGGGGCGTCCGGGAAGCGGGCCAGTCCGTTCTCCTCCAGCGTCACACCCTTGACCTCCACCCAGATCACCTTCCCCTCCTCTGTCTCCAGATGGAAATCGAAGCGGGAGGCTCCGAAGGTCACCTCTGGACGGATGGAGCGCAAATGGGGCAGAAAGCCTCCGCCTGCGGCCCACTCGGCAAAGACCCGGTTGGGTGCCTGGGCATCCATATTGATGAGCCGTGTCCCCTTTTCCACCGCCACCAGGTCATAGGCCGTCTTGCGCTTGGGATTGTCGCTGTGGTCCAGATACACTGTGGCCCCGGGAACCAACAGCTCCCGGCAGCGGCCGGTATTTTTCACATGGCAGACTTCCTCCCGGCCGTCGATCTCCACCAGTGCGATGAAGCGGTTGGGCCGGGCTCGGAAGGTCCCCTTGACAATGTGGTCATATTGCATCGATCTTTTCTCCTTTTCCGGCAGGTACGGAAGGTCTCCCCTCTGCCGTCCGGGACCTATGATACCACGATTTCCCGGACAGGGGAACCCCGGAAAAAGAAAAGCGGAGAGAGCCAAGCTCTCTCCGCTTTTGACAGGTTACGTTTACCACTGGCCGCTGAGCAGATCCTTGGCGTCCCGGGTCAGAGGGATCAGGTCGGAGCGGTCCAGGCTGCCCACCTTGAACTTCCGGTTCAGCGCCGCAAAGTGGCGCAGGCCGAAGGCGATCTTGTTGAGGTAGGAGAACACGCCCACCGCGCCGGTGGAGAAGTTGTTGGCCTCCTTGCCGTAGAGGGCCCGCAGGTCGGGAAGGTCTCCGAAGAGTTCCTCCACCGTGGACCCATAGGGCTTGAAGAGCTCGGGCACGTTGCCCGCCTTCACCTCATCGCCGATCTTCTTGCCCGTCATGGCCGCCGCCATAGAGGCCCGGCACAATCCGATGGCAGAGATGCAGCCCTCGCCGAAGGCTAGCGCCTTGAACACCTGATCCTCCGTGGCGAAGCCGCCGGTCAGAGCAATGGCCGGCAACACAAGGCCCTGGCTGCGCAGCTTCTGGCTCAGGCGCACCAACTGGTCCGCCAGGCAGGGAGCCGGCAGGCCCCACTCGTTCATCATGTGGCAGGGGCTGTATCCACTGCCGCCGCCAGCCGCGTCAAAGGTGATGAGATCCACACCGGCTATGGCACCGATGCGCAGCACCCGCTCCAGATCTGCGGGGTCATAGCCTGCCATCTTGAAGGTGACGTTCTGGGCACCCATGGCCCGAACTTCCGCCACCCGGCGGGTCAGATATTCCTCGTCCCACTGGGGCAGGCGGGCATACTGATAGAAGTTGGGACAGACGCCCTCGGCCCAAGCCTTCTGCACCGCCGGGTCGGAGGGGTCGGGACGGACCAGCATCCCCATAGCCTGGCGCTTCTGGGCCGTCTCCAAATCCTTGAGCCGGTTCACCGGCTGGGTGCCCTTGGCGGACTGACCAAACTTAAACTCAATGGCCTTAGCGCCGTACTTCTGAATGGCTACCTCCGGCACACCCATCATGTCGTCCTCCACGTTGCACTGGAGGATGATCTGGCCGTAGCCTCGGTCATAGCGGTTGAAGCTCTCCAGCACCTGGGCCAGGAAGGGGAACTCCGTCACCTTGCCTGCCTTCATCACCAGGTCCGGGTCCTTGCTCTTGGAATCCTCGCCGATGACGCAGCTGACGCCGGCCATGGCCGCGCCGCCGAAGTAGTCCTTCCAGTTGAGCTTGATGAGTGCCGGCAGGATCACCGGCATGGTCAGCTTCACCGGATGCTCCCGGCCATAGGTGCGCTCCAGGTCTACGGCGTAGATCTCCGCTGCCTCATAGGTGGGATCTGTGTCCAGGGCGCCGAACACCCGGCCGTTGATATTGAAAATGGACCAGTCCAGAGGGCAATCCTTTTCCGAGGCGATCTGATTGCTGCCGGTGGTCATGGGGTATACGGTCTGCATACCCAGTACGGCAGCCATAGCCAGCTCACAGGTACCGGCACAGTTCTCTGTGCAGAAAGAACACATTCCCGACTGGGGAGAGAGATAAGGGCTGCGATTACGGGCGCCGGTGAAACCAGAGCTCAAAGGCGGTGTAAATGACATAATTCCTTCCTCCTGTTCTCCTGTTTGCCTTAGGCGAATTTGGCATTTCCTATGGCTTCAGAATACCCCTCTCCCCTCCTATTGTCAATGGCAGAAGTACAAATTTCCTCAGGAAGAAAACGGAGTGCGGAGCTATTTTCCCTACGGACAGTTGGAAATGACAGTCAAATATGCTATAATCAGCGGCAAAGCGGTTTAGGAGGACAAGTCCATGGAGATCAAAAGACAGTTCAACCTGGTTGCCCAGGCATATGATATCAACCGCAGGCGGTTCATTCCCTGCTTTGACGATTTCTATCAGGGCACAACGGATTTTATCGCCGCCAATATCTGTGAGCCTAAAAGGATTTTGGATTTGGGGGCCGGAACAGGGTTGCTGACCTGCTATTGGTATCAGCGGTATCCAAATGCAGCGTATGTACTGGTAGATGTTGCAGATGAGATGCTGAAAATTGCCCATAAGCGCTTTGGCGCAGCGGGCAATATCTCCTACGAGGTCAGGAATTATCAATCCTCTTTTCCGGAAGGTCCCTTTGATGTGGTCCTGTCCGCCCTGTCCATCCATCATCTGGAAGATCCGGACAAAGCACAGCTTTTTGCCCGGATCTGGGAGCAGCTGTCTCCCGGCGGTGTGTTTATCAACTACGACCAGTTCTGTGCCGCGCAGCCGGAGATGGACCGCTGGTTCACCACCTATTGGGAGGGACAGCTCATGCGCAGTGGCTTAACTGAGGAGGACATTGCCCTGTGGCGGGAGCGGCAAAAGCTGGATCGTGAGTGCTCCGTAGAGCAGGAAGAAACCATGCTGCGGGAGTGCGGGTTTCAGACCGTTCAGTGCGTCTACTCCTGTCAGAAATTTTCTGTTTTGGCTGCTATCAAATAGCATAACAGCTTACAAAAGAGGAACAAGAAAGAGACAGTCTTTCGACTGTCTCTTTCTTGTGTTGGCGCTACCTATCTTCCCAGGCCGTCTCCAGCCAAGTATTGTCGGCAGAAGCGAGCTTAACTTCCGTGTTCGGGATGGGAACGGGTGGACCCTCGCCCTAATCAGCACC
>CDTY01041407.1_pt1 | contig 11405 bp, 7 predicted proteins | sample 557731 | NCBI WGS metagenome assembly CDTY01 (sample SAMEA3182101, study PRJEB8094) | gut metagenome | biome: human; feature: gut; material: Stool; isolation source: human stool | place: Canada | collected 2013-02-12
CGTGTTTACCAAATTCGCAAAAGGATATAGGGAATTTGAACTAAACAAGGCTCTTGCGCTGCCTACAGGCTATTCACTTAGGTTTTATATGCTCATGAGTGGGCAGGTGTACCCTTTGGATATATCACTGGACAACTTAAAAGAACGACTTGGCATACCTGCGGACAAATACAAAGACAAAAACGGAAAAGATAGAATCGACAACTTCGAGGAAAGAGTATTAAAACCAGCAAAGGCTGCGCTTGATGAAAGCTGCCCATACACATTCAACTACGTAAAAGTGCGTGAAAACCCTAACAACAAACGTAGTAAAGTAACTGGATTTAGATTTTACCCTGTATATCAACCTCAATTCAGGGATGAAGAACTGGAAGTAAAAGAACTTCAAGCGAAAGTAACGGCACGCCACCAAATAGATAGTCATGTGTACGAATATCTCCGTTATTCCTGTGGTTTCACTTCGGAAGAAATAAACCGGAACAAGGAAACGCTTATAACTGCACAGGAAAAAATAGCCGACCTTATAGGAGAACTGGCTATTCTAAACGGAAAATCACGAGAGAAGAACAACCCTAAAGGGTGGATTATAAACTCTCTCAAAGGGAAAATAAAAGAAAGCTAAGCAACTAAAAGTGCTTCCCTAAATGTCATATTTTCAAATCATTTTCTAAATTTGCAATTGTAATCTTTAAATATTTATTCATGAAGAAGAAAAATTCACTGTTATTTATACTGCTAATGTACTCTTTGACAATGTTAGCACAGAAAGATATAACAAAATTTATGGGAATCCCCGTAGATGGATTTAAAAAAGATATGATTCAGAAACTTAAAGCTAAAGGGTTTGAATACGACAATGAAATCGATCTTTTAACTGGTGAATTTAATGGCGAAAAAGTAAATATTTTTATCGCCACTCAAAGCAATAAAGTATGGAGGATTGTCGTAGCTGATGCGATAGAAAGGAACGAGCATGATATTAAAATTAGATTCAATAACCTTTACGACCAATTCAACGATAACCCTAAATACGTTCCTAAATTGGAAGATAACGATTATATTTCTGAAGACATTAATCTTGCATATGAAATGAAGGTTAGAAACAAAAGATTTGAAGCTGGATTCATGCAAATGACAAATCCCAAAAGTCCTCAAAACTCACCAGAAAAGATACAACAAGAATTAACTCAAAAAATAAGCGAGATATGTCCAACCGAAGAATTTATAAGAAAATCAGAAAAAGAAAAAGAGGACATAACCAAAGAAGCAGCAATGAACATCGTACAAGAAGCTGCAATGCGCTCCGTATGGTTTATGATTAGTGAAAAATATGGCAAATTCTCACTAATTCTTTTTTACGATAACGAATATAATAATGCTCATGGGGAGGACCTCTAAAAAACAAATAGACGAAGTACACTTTTGTACTTCGTCTATTTGTTGCCCTTTTGTTCTATTGCCTGCTCTTGGTAATATTCGTAATACCGTTTGTAGTTGTCCCGATCTTTGGCTGCATCCACCCAAAGATAACACATGAGGCAAGCGAACAAAAGGGAAATAACAGCACAAAGAATGGAGTAGAACGAAACCCGTTTATCCACATAGCCACCATTTTTCATTCTATTCCCCTGCCGTTCAAAGTCCGACAACACGTTTTTTAGGCGTTTTTCGGCACTTTCAAGGTTCTCCCCGTCTATCTGTACCTTTTTGGCTGTTGCGTCCTCTATGCGTTTCGTATAGGCTTCCACGCGCTTCAATTCTTGATATACCAGTTCTACTGCAAGCTGCGGGTTCACTTTCGGGGTGGTGTCTTTCCTGCGTGGTCGGTATTGTCCTTGCTTAGAGGTGGAAACCTCCTTTTCCGGACGTGAGTTTGTTTCCATGTGATATGCTCATTTGGTTATACTTCAATTTTTTCTGTGTCTGCTCGATATGGGCGAGTGTGTAACCTTTCCCAATCTCGCTTGCCTTGTATTCCGTTCCGCTCCGGGCTGTGACATAGTAGCCGTTAAGTTTTCCGGTGCTTGCCCTGGCTTCCCGAACTTTGAATCCCAGTTTGCCAAGTTCCTCTTGGAATTTGGCAAGGTCAAAGCCCTGCAGCTTCTTCAGTACCTCGTTCATGGCTTCCTTGATTTCCGCTTTATTGGCTTTTCCGATGTCCTGCGACTGCACAAAGTCCCGTTCCTTGGCTATGGCGTTGGCGGCTTCCGTTGCCCGTTTCCCTATCCAGTTGTCCCGGTAGAGTTCCCCGGAAAGGGATATCCGGTTTGCCAGTATATGCAGGTGCGCCTGTTTCTTCTTGCTCTCCGTCCCACTGTGTTTGATGATGATGTACTGGTGGTTCATCAGTCCCATGCGCTGCATGAAGTCGTTGCCAAGTTCTGCCCAGTCCGTATCGGTGAAGCTGGAGCTTTCCTCTATCGAGGGGCTGACCTCAAAACGCAGGCAGTTGTTCTTTACGTTCGGAAAATCAGTGAAGTAAGGTTTCATCTCCTGCACCATTTCCGCACCCGTACACCCGTAAAGCTCATGCCGAGCTATTTCGGTGGCTGCTGCCTGCCCGTCTATCTCTTTGGCGAGGTCGTACTCCAGTGCCGCCACGCCATGTGATATGCTTTTCCCTTTCCCTATCATCGTGAGAGTATTTTTTGGAGTTCTGTGATTAGTGTCCGGTTCTCCTCGAACACTTCCCGGTACTGGCGACCACCGAAGTAGTTGTTCAGTCTCTGAAGTGTCCCCTTCAGCCGGGCGATGTCCCGGAGAAGTTCCCGTTCTTCTTCTGTGTACCTCTCCCTGGGGCGACCACCAAGGGAGAGACTCCTGCAGTACTCCGATGTGCTCAGACCGCACCGGGCTGCCTGCTCCGAAAGTGCCGCCTTTTCAAGTGCGGAGCATCGGAAGGTTATCTTTTCGTTCCGTCTTACTTCCATGCCACGAAGATAGGCAAAAAATCTTTTTGAGCAAAGCGAGAAAAGCAAGAATTGTCCGACAAGGACACTTCTTGCTATATATACACATGCCGCATGGGAATACACACAACGCTGAAACGCTGCATAGGCACACATTTTTTTCTCTTTTTCCTGCCTTTTTCACAACGGAATACGGAGAACTGTCAAGGGGACGGGCTGGAAAAACCGCACGAGCCTGCGAGCGCAGGATTTTTCCGGATCCGGACTTGCGAAGCCCTTGACGGTTACGGAGTATGGAGTTACATTTGCAGACAAAAAAGAGAAAAATTACTTATTCAGTAATACTTTTTCTTTCGCGGTTAAGTTCTCCAATTCTTCATCACTTATAGGAATAACAGTATAGGTTTTCCCCTCGTGATGAATAAGTACATTGTCGCCTTTACTCGCCAAATCAAGCATTTCCTCTATTCGGTTAGCAAATTCCTCGGATGTAAGATTTATAACTGCCATATCTTTAATTTTTACATTGTTTTTTTACGTCATTTATCGTCATAGTGCCCCCAAACAGAAATAACAAAAACAACAATGGTGGTTTCGTTCACCGTATATCTAATACGGTTTTTCTTATCAAGTTGCCTTGACCATACACCCTGCAAATACTTCAACTGTTCGGGGTGTCCAGTCCCGGTGTATGGATGTTCTTTCAGCTCATCCAATAGCCTCTCTAACTTTTTGAAGAGTTGCGGAGAGGACTTTCTTAGCAACAGTACATGTTTTGCAGCTTCTTTTGAAAATTCTATCTCATACATTGCACTCATCCTCTATACGGTTCAAAAAATCATCTAATGATTCATCCTTCCGCATTTTAAAAGTTCGTCCCTGCTTAATATCCTCAATACCCCTCTGAATAGCCTCCAATTCTTCCCTTGAGGGGAAATCCTCTTCCGTAGCCGCATATACGACTATGGGGGCGGCATTACGACGGGAAACAAAGATTGTCTCTTTTTCAGCCAGTTCAAAATATTTCTTCTGATTGGCACGAAATTCACGCGTTGTAATTATCTGCATAATATTTATATATTTGATTTACACCGCAAATATAGCTATAAAAGTTCAACCTCCAAATTATTTGTGTACCTATTTGTGTACACGCCATTAAAAGCCATATTCAAGCCTACCGCCCGTTGGTTGGTGTTGCTTTGCTTTTTCCCCTCTTTTCGAGTTGATTTTCAGCCTTTTTCCCTCTAAATTCCCCTTGTCTGTTATAAGCATCGTCTGTAATATGCTCTATCACTTTTGCGGAAACACCGATAAATAAAGGGATTAAAACATGTGTTTCCCTACACTTTGGGAGTTTTAATCCTACACTTTGGGAGTTTTTAAGACGAACTTTCCCTACACTTTGGGAGTTTTACCCTTCTTTTTTTGTTTATATGTAGGTATTTTATATCTTTGCAGCAAATCAAATAGTTATGAAAAAGAAGCTACCTATTACCAAAAATAAAGACGTAGTTGTATCATGGGTATATACATGGTCCAAACAGCAAGACATGTCCATACACGAACAAAGAATAGTTCTTCGCATACTGGAAGCCTGCCAGGCTGAACTAAAGGGAGTAAAGCTGAAAGATTATGCAGGCACGAAACGCAAATTTGAGCATGGACTTTGGGATGTTGATGCGCAAATGCATGTGTCTGACGTTATTTTTTCCGGACGTGACTACAACGAAATCATAGCTGCACTCGATTCACTGGCTGGACGTTTTTTCACTTACGAAGATGATGAGGAATGGTGGAAATGTGGATTTATATCTAACCCGAAATACAAAAAGCATACCGGTATTATAACATTTCGTGTATCTAATGACCTTTGGGACGTGTTTACCAAATTCGCAAAAGGATATAGGGAATTTGAACTAAACAAGGCTCTTGCGCTGCCTACAGGCTATTCACTTAGGTTTTATATGCTCATGAGTGGGCAGGTGTACCCTTTGGATATATCACTGGACAACTTAAAAGAACGACTTGGCATACCTGCGGACAAATACAAAGACAAAAACGGAAAAGATAGAATCGACAACTTCGAGGAAAGAGTATTAAAACCAGCAAAGGCTGCGCTTGATGAAAGCTGCCCATACACATTCAACTACGTAAAAGTGCGTGAAAACCCTAACAACAAACGTAGTAAAGTAACTGGATTTAGATTTTACCCTGTATATCAACCTCAATTCAGGGATGAAGAACTGGAAGTAAAAGAACTTCAAGCGAAAGTAACGGCACGCCACCAAATAGATAGTCATGTGTACGAATATCTCCGTTATTCCTGTGGTTTCACTTCGGAAGAAATAAACCGGAACAAGGAAACGCTTATAACTGCACAGGAAAAAATAGCCGACCTTATAGGAGAACTGGCTATTCTAAACGGAAAATCACGAGAGAAGAACAACCCTAAAGGGTGGATTATAAACTCTCTCAAAGGGAAAATAAAAGAAAGCTAAGCAACTAAAAGTGCTTCCCTAAATGTCATATTTTCAAATCATTTTCTAAATTTGCAATTGTAATCTTTAAATATTTATTCATGAAGAAGAAAAATTCACTGTTATTTATACTGCTAATGTACTCTTTGACAATGTTAGCACAGAAAGATATAACAAAATTTATGGGAATCCCCGTAGATGGATTTAAAAAAGATATGATTCAGAAACTTAAAGCTAAAGGGTTTGAATACGACAATGAAATCGATCTTTTAACTGGTGAATTTAATGGCGAAAAAGTAAATATTTTTATCGCCACTCAAAGCAATAAAGTATGGAGGATTGTCGTAGCTGATGCGATAGAAAGGAACGAGCATGATATTAAAATTAGATTCAATAACCTTTACGACCAATTCAACGATAACCCTAAATACGTTCCTAAATTGGAAGATAACGATTATATTTCTGAAGACATTAATCTTGCATATGAAATGAAGGTTAGAAACAAAAGATTTGAAGCTGGATTCATGCAAATGACAAATCCCAAAAGTCCTCAAAACTCACCAGAAAAGATACAACAAGAATTAACTCAAAAAATAAGCGAGATATGTCCAACCGAAGAATTTATAAGAAAATCAGAAAAAGAAAAAGAGGACATAACCAAAGAAGCAGCAATGAACATCGTACAAGAAGCTGCAATGCGCTCCGTATGGTTTATGATTAGTGAAAAATATGGCAAATTCTCACTAATTCTTTTTTACGATAACGAATATAATAATGCTCATGGGGAGGACCTCTAAAAAACAAATAGACGAAGTACACTTTTGTACTTCGTCTATTTGTTGCCCTTTTGTTCTATTGCCTGCTCTTGGTAATATTCGTAATACCGTTTGTAGTTGTCCCGATCTTTGGCTGCATCCACCCAAAGATAACACATGAGGCAAGCGAACAAAAGGGAAATAACAGCACAAAGAATGGAGTAGAACGAAACCCGTTTATCCACATAGCCACCATTTTTCATTCTATTCCCCTGCCGTTCAAAGTCCGACAACACGTTTTTTAGGCGTTTTTCGGCACTTTCAAGGTTCTCCCCGTCTATCTGTACCTTTTTGGCTGTTGCGTCCTCTATGCGTTTCGTATAGGCTTCCACGCGCTTCAATTCTTGATATACCAGTTCTACTGCAAGCTGCGGGTTCACTTTCGGGGTGGTGTCTTTCCTGCGTGGTCGGTATTGTCCTTGCTTAGAGGTGGAAACCTCCTTTTCCGGACGTGAGTTTGTTTCCATGTGATATGCTCATTTGGTTATACTTCAATTTTTTCTGTGTCTGCTCGATATGGGCGAGTGTGTAACCTTTCCCAATCTCGCTTGCCTTGTATTCCGTTCCGCTCCGGGCTGTGACATAGTAGCCGTTAAGTTTTCCGGTGCTTGCCCTGGCTTCCCGAACTTTGAATCCCAGTTTGCCAAGTTCCTCTTGGAATTTGGCAAGGTCAAAGCCCTGCAGCTTCTTCAGTACCTCGTTCATGGCTTCCTTGATTTCCGCTTTATTGGCTTTTCCGATGTCCTGCGACTGCACAAAGTCCCGTTCCTTGGCTATGGCGTTGGCGGCTTCCGTTGCCCGTTTCCCTATCCAGTTGTCCCGGTAGAGTTCCCCGGAAAGGGATATCCGGTTTGCCAGTATATGCAGGTGCGCCTGTTTCTTCTTGCTCTCCGTCCCACTGTGTTTGATGATGATGTACTGGTGGTTCATCAGTCCCATGCGCTGCATGAAGTCGTTGCCAAGTTCTGCCCAGTCCGTATCGGTGAAGCTGGAGCTTTCCTCTATCGAGGGGCTGACCTCAAAACGCAGGCAGTTGTTCTTTACGTTCGGAAAATCAGTGAAGTAAGGTTTCATCTCCTGCACCATTTCCGCACCCGTACACCCGTAAAGCTCATGCCGAGCTATTTCGGTGGCTGCTGCCTGCCCGTCTATCTCTTTGGCGAGGTCGTACTCCAGTGCCGCCACGCCATGTGATATGCTTTTCCCTTTCCCTATCATCGTGAGAGTATTTTTTGGAGTTCTGTGATTAGTGTCCGGTTCTCCTCGAACACTTCCCGGTACTGGCGACCACCGAAGTAGTTGTTCAGTCTCTGAAGTGTCCCCTTCAGCCGGGCGATGTCCCGGAGAAGTTCCCGTTCTTCTTCTGTGTACCTCTCCCTGGGGCGACCACCAAGGGAGAGACTCCTGCAGTACTCCGATGTGCTCAGACCGCACCGGGCTGCCTGCTCCGAAAGTGCCGCCTTTTCAAGTGCGGAGCATCGGAAGGTTATCTTTTCGTTCCGTCTTACTTCCATGCCACGAAGATAGGCAAAAAATCTTTTTGAGCAAAGCGAGAAAAGCAAGAATTGTCCGACAAGGACACTTCTTGCTATATATACACATGCCGCATGGGAATACACACAACGCTGAAACGCTGCATAGGCACACATTTTTTTCTCTTTTTCCTGCCTTTTTCACAACGGAATACGGAGAACTGTCAAGGGGACGGGCTGGAAAAACCGCACGAGCCTGCGAGCGCAGGATTTTTCCGGATCCGGACTTGCGAAGCCCTTGACGGTTACGGAGTATGGAGTTACATTTGCAGACAAAAAAGAGAAAAATTACTTATTCAGTAATACTTTTTCTTTCGCGGTTAAGTTCTCCAATTCTTCATCACTTATAGGAATAACAGTATAGGTTTTCCCCTCGTGATGAATAAGTACATTGTCGCCTTTACTCGCCAAATCAAGCATTTCCTCTATTCGGTTAGCAAATTCCTCGGATGTAAGATTTATAACTGCCATATCTTTAATTTTTACATTGTTTTTTTACGTCATTTATCGTCATAGTGCCCCCAAACAGAAATAACAAAAACAACAATGGTGGTTTCGTTCACCGTATATCTAATACGGTTTTTCTTATCAAGTTGCCTTGACCATACACCCTGCAAATACTTCAACTGTTCGGGGTGTCCAGTCCCGGTGTATGGATGTTCTTTCAGCTCATCCAATAGCCTCTCTAACTTTTTGAAGAGTTGCGGAGAGGACTTTCTTAGCAACAGTACATGTTTTGCAGCTTCTTTTGAAAATTCTATCTCATACATTGCACTCATCCTCTATACGGTTCAAAAAATCATCTAATGATTCATCCTTCCGCATTTTAAAAGTTCGTCCCTGCTTAATATCCTCAATACCCCTCTGAATAGCCTCCAATTCTTCCCTTGAGGGGAAATCCTCTTCCGTAGCCGCATATACGACTATGGGGGCGGCATTACGACGGGAAACAAAGATTGTCTCTTTTTCAGCCAGTTCAAAATATTTCTTCTGATTGGCACGAAATTCACGCGTTGTAATTATCTGCATAATATTTATATATTTGATTTACACCGCAAATATAGCTATAAAAGTTCAACCTCCAAATTATTTGTGTACCTATTTGTGTACACGCCATTAAAAGCCATATTCAAGCCTACCGCCCGTTGGTTGGTGTTGCTTTGCTTTTTCCCCTCTTTTCGAGTTGATTTTCAGCCTTTTTCCCTCTAAATTCCCCTTGTCTGTTATAAGCATCGTCTGTAATATGCTCTATCACTTTTGCGGAAACACCGATAAATAAAGGGATTAAAACATGTGTTTCCCTACACTTTGGGAGTTTTAATCCTACACTTTGGGAGTTTTTAAGACGAACTTTCCCTACACTTTGGGAGTTTTACCCTTCTTTTTTTGTTTATATGTAGGTATTTTATATCTTTGCAGCAAATCAAATAGTTATGAAAAAGAAGCTACCTATTACCAAAAATAAAGACGTAGTTGTATCATGGGTATATACATGGTCCAAACAGCAAGACATGTCCATACACGAACAAAGAATAGTTCTTCGCATACTGGAAGCCTGCCAGGCTGAACTAAAGGGAGTAAAGCTGAAAGATTATGCAGGCACGAAACGCAAATTTGAGCATGGACTTTGGGATGTTGATGCGCAAATGCATGTGTCTGACGTTATTTTTTCCGGACGTGACTACAACGAAATCATAGCTGCACTCGATTCACTGGCTGGACGTTTTTTCACTTACGAAGATGATGAGGAATGGTGGAAATGTGGATTTATATCTAACCCGAAATACAAAAAGCATACCGGTATTATAACATTTCGTGTATCTAATGACCTTTGGGACGTGTTTACCAAATTCGCAAAAGGATATAGGGAATTTGAACTAAACAAGGCTCTTGCGCTGCCTACAGGCTATTCACTTAGGTTTTATATGCTCATGAGTGGGCAGGTGTACCCTTTGGATATATCACTGGACAACTTAAAAGAACGACTTGGCATACCTGCGGACAAATACAAAGACAAAAACGGAAAAGATAGAATCGACAACTTCGAGGAAAGAGTATTAAAACCAGCAAAGGCTGCGCTTGATGAAAGCTGCCCATACACATTCAACTACGTAAAAGTGCGTGAAAACCCTAACAACAAACGTAGTAAAGTAACTGGATTTAGATTTTACCCTGTATATCAACCTCAATTCAGGGATGAAGAACTGGAAGTAAAAGAACTTCAAGCGAAAGTAACGGCACGCCACCAAATAGATAGTCATGTGTACGAATATCTCCGTTATTCCTGTGGTTTCACTTCGGAAGAAATAAACCGGAACAAGGAAACGCTTATAACTGCACAGGAAAAAATAGCCGACCTTATAGGAGAACTGGCTATTCTAAACGGAAAATCACGAGAGAAGAACAACCCTAAAGGGTGGATTATAAACTCTCTCAAAGGGAAAATAAAAGAAAGCTAAGCAACTAAAAGTGCTTCCCTAAATGTCATATTTTCAAATCATTTTCTAAATTTGCAATTGTAATCTTTAAATATTTATTCATGAAGAAGAAAAATTCACTGTTATTTATACTGCTAATGTACTCTTTGACAATGTTAGCACAGAAAGATATAACAAAATTTATGGGAATCCCCGTAGATGGATTTAAAAAAGATATGATTCAGAAACTTAAAGCTAAAGGGTTTGAATACGACAATGAAATCGATCTTTTAACTGGTGAATTTAATGGCGAAAAAGTAAATATTTTTATCGCCACTCAAAGCAATAAAGTATGGAGGATTGTCGTAGCTGATGCGATAGAAAGGAACGAGCATGATATTAAAATTAGATTCAATAACCTTTACGACCAATTCAACGATAACCCTAAATACGTTCCTAAATTGGAAGATAACGATTATATTTCTGAAGACATTAATCTTGCATATGAAATGAAGGTTAGAAACAAAAGATTTGAAGCTGGATTCATGCAAATGACAAATCCCAAAAGTCCTCAAAACTCACCAGAAAAGATACAACAAGAATTAACTCAAAAAATAAGCGAGATATGTCCAACCGAAGAATTTATAAGAAAATCAGAAAAAGAAAAAGAGGACATAACCAAAGAAGCAGCAATGAACATCGTACAAGAAGCTGCAATGCGCTCCGTATGGTTTATGATTAGTGAAAAATATGGCAAATTCTCACTAATTCTTTTTTACGATAACGAATATAATAATGCTCATGGGGAGGACCTCTAAAAAACAAATAGACGAAGTACACTTTTGTACTTCGTCTATTTGTTGCCCTTTTGTTCTATTGCCTGCTCTTGGTAATATTCGTAATACCGTTTGTAGTTGTCCCGATCTTTGGCTGCATCCACCCAAAGATAACACATGAGGCAAGCGAACAAAAGGGAAATAACAGCACAAAGAATGGAGTAGAACGAAACCCGTTTATCCACATAGCCACCATTTTTCATTCTATTCCCCTGCCGTTCAAAGTCCGACAACACGTTTTTTAGGCGTTTTTCGGCACTTTCAAGGTTCTCCCCGTCTATCTGTACCTTTTTGGCTGTTGCGTCCTCTATGCGTTTCGTATAGGCTTCCACGCGCTTCAATTCTTGATATACCAGTTCTACTGCAAGCTGCGGGTTCACTTTCGGGGTGGTGTCTTTCCTGCGTGGTCGGTATTGTCC
>CDTY01041887.1_pt1 | contig 11373 bp, 11 predicted proteins | sample 557731 | NCBI WGS metagenome assembly CDTY01 (sample SAMEA3182101, study PRJEB8094) | gut metagenome | biome: human; feature: gut; material: Stool; isolation source: human stool | place: Canada | collected 2013-02-12
TCCGGCATCAACGACGGCGCTGCCGCCATCGTGCTGGCTTCCGGCGAGGCAGTTGAGAAGTACGGCCTCAAGCCCATGGCTAAGCTGATCGGCTGGGGCCAGGGCGGCGTGGATCCCAAGATCATGGGTGTCGGCCCCGTTCCCGCTTCCCGTCAGGCTATGGCCAAGGCCGGCGTGACCATCGACGACATCGACCTGGTGGAGGCCAACGAGGCTTTCGCTGCTCAGTCCATCGCCGTGGCTCGCGAGCTGGGCTTCGACATGAGCAAGGTCAACGTCAACGGCGGCGCCATCTCTCTGGGCCACCCCGTGGGCGCTTCCGGTGCTCGTATCATCGTCACCCTGCTGCACGAGATGCAGAAGCGTCCCGATGCTAAGAAGGGTCTGGCCACTCTGTGCATCGGCGGCGGCCAGGGCACTGCCACCGTGTTCGAGAAGTGCTAAGCTTCTGAAAAACCCATCTACAAAAGGACCCGGGAGTTACCTCCCGGGTCCTTTTTTCCTTTGTGTCGGCATCTGCCGGTGCCTGTCCCCCTGCTCTGTGGGCTTTGGCTCAGTGCAGAGGCAGAGACCCGTCGGGGCGGTCCATACCGGCGCCCACGCCGGAGTCGGCCTTGCACACCTCCAGGCAGCCCAGCATGCTCAGCTTGTGCCGGGCCAGCCAGAACAGGTCCACCACGCCCAAAAAGAGGTTGCACAGCAGCGTCATCACTCCATCGGGCAGGGGCAGGGGCTGGCCCATGAGCAGCAGATACACCGAGTAGAGGTAGGGCAGCTGGCCCACCAGAGCCCAGGGGGCAAAGGTCAGGTCCATGCACAGAAGCTCCAGCTTGTGGCCGGCGGTTTGGAGCCGGCTGCGCCGCAGGGCCTCTACCACGCTGATCTCAGGGTCCTCGCACAGGTTGTATACGGCGAAGCGGTAGCGATAAAAGGCGATGGCGCCGGGGATCAGGAACAGCAGCGACCACAGGTAGACCAGCAGTCCCTCCAATAGATATAGGAGGATCAGCTTCCCGGCAAAGGGCACGGCGTCGAACAAAAGGGGATATTCCGCCAGCTCGCCCCGGTACACCGCCATGCAGTACAGGAGGAAGCCGGTCTGGAGCACCAGGGACAACAAAACGCCCAGAATTTCAATAAAGATCCCCAAAAAGCTGTCGGGGCTCAGGGTCAAAACCAGGTTCACCACCTGGTTGATGGCCAGCAGAAGGCCCATCAGCAGTGCCGTCATGGCCACAGCAGAGACCTGGGCCTCCCGGGCCAGATCCCGGGCCTGGGCCCGGAGTTGTCGAATTTGTATCGTCATGGTTGTTGTTCATCCTCCCAAGGACAGATCGGGCCCGCAGGCCGCTTGCAGAGCAGTATAGCACAAGGCGGCGGAAAAGGAAAGCGGCGCCGCTCTTTGAGGGGGAAAAGGGGAAAAAAGTCCCAAACCACCGGGAAAATCTTGGCAGCGGCGGGAAAAGCCTAAAAAAAATGTGACAAAAAAATCACGATTTCGCCGGTTTAGTCTGGACAACAGGGCACTTTGGGTGTAGAATGAAACGCAGTATGGGGTAGCTCCGCGCTGCCCGGGAGTAAAATGAGGTGAAGACAATGGCACAAGCTTTCTTTGGCGGCGTTCATCCCCACGACATGAAGGCCGCTACCAATGAAAAGGCCATCGAACAGCTGGCGCCCCCAGCTGTGGTGGTCATTCCCATGTCGATGCACTTTGGCGCACCCTGCACCCCCCTGGTCAAGGTGGGGGACCATGTGAAGGTGGGCCAGAAGATCGGCGAGTTCCATGGTCTGGGCGCCCCGATCCATGCCAGTGTGTCCGGCACGGTGAAGGCGGTTGAGCCCCGGCCCTATTCCATGGGCGGCAACATGATGTCCGTGGTGGTGGAAAACGATTTCCAGGATGAGCTGTCCGAAGAGGTCAAGGCTCCCGCTGACCCCGACGCCCTGACGGTGGACGAGATGATCGAGATCGTCAAGAACGCCGGTATCGTCGGTATGGGCGGCGCTACCTTCCCCACCCACGTGAAGATCTCCGGCGGCATCGGCAAGGTGGACACCGTCATCATCAACGGCGCTGAGTGCGAGCCCTACATCACCGGCGACCACCGCACCATGCTGGAGCGTCCCGAGGAGATCATCGGCGGCGCTACATACCTCGCCAAGATGTTCGGCGTGGACAAGGTCGTCATCGGCGTGGAGGTCAACAAGCAAAACGGCATTGACGCCATGAACAAGGTCATCGCCGAGAAGAAGGCTCCCGTCACCGTGGAGCCCCTGCGCTGCCGTTACCCCCAGGGCGGTGAGAAGCAGCTCTGCCAGGCCATCACCGGCAAGCAGGTGCCTCCCGGAGGACTGCCCGCCAACATCGGCTGCGCTGTGTTCAACATCAACACCACCTGCGCGATCTACCGGGCCATCACCCAGGGCATGCCTGTGGTGAAGAAGGTCGTCACCGTGTCCGGTTCCGGCGTGGTGGAGCCCAAGAACATCGAGTGCCCCATCGGCACCCCCGTGTCCAATCTGCTGGATGCCTGCGGCGGTGTCAAGGATGGCAGCTATAAGCTCATCGCCGGCGGCCCCATGATGGGCATGGCCCAGTACACCACCGATATCTCCGTGGCCAAGGGCACCGGTTCCATCCTGGTCTTTGCCGGCAACGAGGAGCAGACCGTGGAGACCCCCCACTGCATCCACTGCGGCAAGTGCGTCTCCGTCTGCCCCATGCACCTGGAGCCCCTGTTCATGTATCGTTACGCCTCCAAGAACATGGTCGATGAGCTGGAAGCCGCTCACATCATGGACTGCATGGAGTGCGGCGCCTGCTCCTACATCTGCCCCGCCCGGGTCCACCTGACCCACATGTTCAAGCTGGGCAAGCAGCTGGTCAAGGACAAGGCTGCCAAGGAGAAGGCCGCTGCTGAGGCTGCGGCCAAGGCTGCCGAGCCCGCAAAGAAGGAGGCGTAAGAGATGACTGACTACAAGAATTTGAAATTGATCGCGACCTCCTCCCCCCACATCCGCGGCAATGAGACCACCCGCTCTTTGATGCTGGACGTGGTCATCGCCATGGTGCCCGCGCTGGTGGCGGCTGTGATCGTGTTTGGTATCCGTGCTCTGACCCTGACGGCTGTGTCCGTGGTGGCCTGCATCTTCTGGGAGTGGCTCTACCGCAAGATCCTCAAGAAGGACCAGACCGTGGGCGACCTCAGCGCCGTGGTCACCGGTATGCTGCTGGCTTTCGTGTGCCCCGTGACGCTACCCTACTGGATGATGATCCTGGGCGATGCCTTCGCCATTTTGCTGGTCAAGCAGCTCTACGGCGGCATCGGCCGTAACTTCATGAACCCGGCTCTGGCTGGCCGTGCCGCTCTGCTGGCCTGCTATGCCACTGCCATGACCACCTGGATCGACCCCTCCGCCTCCAAGGCCGGCGTGCTGGGCGTGGGCGCTGACATTGTCACCGCCGCCACCCCCATGGCCATGATGAAGGAGGGCGGCCTGGCTGCCGTCATGGAGACCTATGATCTCCAGTCCATGTTCGTGGGCAACATCGGCGGCTCCCTGGGCGAGGTTTCCGCTCTGGCTCTGCTCATCGGCGGCATCTACCTCATCGCCCGCAAGGTCATTACCTGGCACATCCCCGTGGCCTATCTGGGCACCGTGGCCGTGCTGACCTTCCTGTTCCCCCGTGGCAACGATCCTCTGACCTTCATGCTCTACAACCTGCTGGGCGGCGGATTGATGCTGGGTGCCTTCTTCATGGCTACCGACTACGTCACCTCCCCCGTCACCAGCAAGGGCCGTATCGTCTTTGGTATCGGCTGCGGTCTGCTGACCGTGTTCATCCGCTATTTCGGCGGTTATCCCGAGGGTGTGTGCTACTCCATCCTGATCATGAACTGCACCACCTGGCTCATCGACAAGTACATGCGGCCCGCCCGCTTCGGTGTCGTCAAGGGTGAGAAGAAGGAGGCGGCTAAGAAATGAAATTCGATCCCAAGTTTATCGTCAAGGTTGCCGGCACTCTGACCGTGATCTCCCTGGTCACCGCTGCCGTGCTGGGCGGCGTCAACGCCGTCACCAAGGACCCCATCGCGGCCATCAACGCCGAGAAGACCCAGCAGGCCATGGCCGCCGTGGTCTCCGACCCCACCGCGTTCCAGGCTGTGGAGTCCATTCCCCAGGAGGCTATGGACGCTGCCACTTCCTACGGCGGCACCCTCACCGAGCTCTATGACGGTCAGGGCACCGGCTACGTCATGAAGGTCGTGGCCAGCGGTTCCCAGGGCAGCATCGAGATGATGGTGGGCATTGACGCCGACAATGCTGTCACCGGCGTGTCCATCGTCGACCACTCCGAGACCTCCGGTATCGGTACCAAGGTCATGAACAACGATGCACTGCCCAGCGGCACCGGTGTGCTGGATCAGTTCAAGGGCATGAGCCACGCTGACGGCGATCTGGAAGTGGGCAAGAACGTGGATGCCATCTCCGGCGCCACCGTCTCCTCCAAGGGTGTCACCACCGGCGTCAATGCCGCCCTGGCCGCCGCGGAAGCTCTGGGCTAAGAAAGGGGAAGTGAGCTATGAATTTCAAAAAACAATTAAAGGAAGGTCTCATTACCCAGAACCCGGTGCTGGTCCAGCTGCTGGGCATGTGCTCCACCATGGCCATCACCACTTCCATCATGAACGGCCTGGGCATGGGCGTTTCCGTTCTGATCATCCTGACGCTGTCCAACATCTTTATCGCCCTGCTGCGTAAGATCATCCCCAATGAGGTTCGTATCGCCTGCTTCATCGTCGTGATCGCCGGCTTCGTGACCTGCGTGGATCTGCTGCTGCAGGCCTTCGTTCCCTCCATCGCCGCGTCTCTGGGTGTGTTTATCCCCCTGATCGTGGTCAACTGCATCATCCTGGCCCGTGCCGAGAGCTTTGCCTCCAAGAACACCGTGGCCGCCTCTGCCGTGGACGGTATCTGCCAGGGCATCGGCTACACCATCGTGCTGCTGATCATGTCCGCTTTCCGCGAGCTGTTCGGCAACGGCACCCTGGCCGGGATCCAGATCCTGCCTGAGTCCTACACCCCTGCCCTTCTGCTGGTGCTGCCTGTGGGCGGCTTCCTGTGCCTGGGCGTGCTCATTGCTGTCATGCAGTGGGCGCTGGCAAAATCCGCTGCGAAAAAGGAGGGCAAATAAGATATGAGCATCACAACTTTGCTTGCTATCTCCCTGGGTGCCATCCTCACCAATAACTTCATCTTCTCCCAGTTCCTGGGCATCTGCCCCTTCCTGGGCGTGTCCAAGAAGCTGGACACCGCCGTGGGCATGGGCGCCGCCGTGACCTTCGTTATGGGTCTGGCCTCCGCCTTCACCTGGGTGGTGAACAAGTTCCTGCTGGTTCCCCTGGAGCTGGAGTACATGCAGACCGTGGCCTTCATCCTGGTCATCGCCGCCCTGGTGCAGTTCGTGGAGATGTTCCTGAAGAAGTCCATCCCCGCCCTGTACACCGCCCTGGGCGTATACCTGCCTCTGATCACCACCAACTGCGCCGTGCTGGGCGTGGCTCTGCTGAACATCCAGAACAACTACGGCTTCATCGAGTCCGTGGTCTATGGCATCACCGGCGGCCTGGGCTTCCTGCTGGCCATCGTGCTGTTTGCTGCTGTGCGTGAGAGCATCCAGTTCGCCGAAAATCCCAAGTGCTTTGATGGCTTCCCCATCGCGCTGGTCACCGCTGGCCTGATGGCTCTGGCCTTCATGGGCTTCAGCGGCCTGAAGGTCTGGTAAGGAGGAGAGGATCTTATGAATATCGTATTCGCTGTGGTGGTGCTGGGTGCCCTGGCCCTGGTCTTCGGCCTGGTGCTGGCCATCGCCGCCAAGGTTTTTGAGGTCAAGGTGGATCCTCGCCTGCCCGAGATCACCGAGTGCCTGGCCGGCGCCAACTGCGGCGGCTGCGGCTATCCCGGCTGCGCCGGCTGCGCTGAGGCCATTCTGGCCGGCAAGGCTCCCGTCAACGCCTGCGCCCCTGCCGGCGCTGAGGCTGCCAAGAAGATCGCCGCCATCATGGGCGTGGAGGCCGTGGAGGGCGAGCCCAAGGTGGCTTATGTCCGCTGCAACGGCGGCACCAACGCCAAGAAGAGATTCGAGTATCGCGGCGTCAACGACTGCATCGCCGCCACCAAGGTGGCTGCCGGTCCTCTGGACTGCGCCTTCGGCTGCCTGGGCTTTGGCACCTGCGTCAAGGCCTGCCAGTTCGGCGCCATGACCATCGGCCCCAACGGCGCCGCCGTTGTGGACCCTGAGAAGTGCACCGACTGCATGGCCTGCGCTTCCGTCTGCCCCCGCCACCTGATCGTGGAGGTCCCCAAGTCCAAGAAGGTCCACGTGGCCTGCGCCAACCAGGACAAGGGCAAGGCCGCCATGGAGGTCTGCTCCAACTCCTGCATCGGCTGCGGCCTGTGCCAGAAGGAGTGCAAGAAGGACGCCATCCATGTGGTCAATGGCGTGGCCGTCATCGACTACGACAAGTGCGTGGGCTGCAAGCTCTGCACCAAGATCTGCCCCAGAGACGCCATCTTCCCCGTGGCTACCGCCGAGGAGAAGGAGAAATACAAGGCCATCAAGAAGGCCCAGGCCGAGAAGGCCAAGGCTGCTGCCGAGGCCAAGGCTGCCGAGGAGGCTCCTGCCAAGTAAGGCATACCCCGTACATCCCCAAGGGAGACGGACCCATCCGGGCCCGTCTCCTCTTTTTTTGCCCGCCGCCGGAAAGGGAAACGGAAGGCGTCCGGGACGAAAGCGAAACGGGAGGGCCGGGGAGAACGGAAAAGGGGAGGCGGCATGGCGCCCAAAAAGGCAGACCGGAGCGGGGGAAAATTTTCCTTGCAATTTCCCGCCCGGGGCGTATAATGTGTCTATTGAATCCGCCGCCAAAGGCGGATCTGCGCGGCGCAGGCCGCAAATTGCGCAAGAACAAGGCAGAGTAGAAGGACACGTGTGACGCCCGCAAGGGCCAGTGCCGGTGAGACGGGGAGTTGTTCGCCGGACGAAAGGAGTCGCTTCCGCAGTGTGTCCTTCGCATCCCGCTGCCGCATATGGGAATCGCGCCATAGCCTTCCTCTGTGCGGTGCTCCGGTCACGGACTGCCGAATTTTGCAGAAGGAAGGTATTTTTATGTCCAAACCCCTTGCAGCTGTCAAACCCCGTCCCCGCTTTGGTATCCGAGCCCTGTGCCGGATCGCCGTCATGACCGCCCTGTACCTGCCCCTGGCCCGGCTGGCTATCGAGATCGGCACCGTCAAGCTCTCTCTGGGCTCGTTGCCGGTGACGGTGCTGGCTCTGCTCACCGGCCCGGTGGAGGCTGCCCTGGCGGCAGCGCTGGGCGAGCTGCTCAAGCAGATGCTCACCTACGGTTTTACCGCCACCACCCTTTTGTGGATCATCCCCCCTGCCCTGCGGGGCCTTTTGATCGGCCTGGCCGCCGCCCGCCTCTGGCGCACGGAGCGGCCCCTGGAGGAGAGGCCTGTGCGGTGCTATGCCGTGGGCATGGGCGCCGCCGTGGTCACCACCGTGGCCAACTGCCTGCCGCTGTGGCTGGACAGCGTCATCTATGACTACTACTTCCCCGGCTATATCCTGGGCAGCCTGGTGGCCCGGCTGGGAGTGGGCATCGCCACGGCGCTGATCGTGGCCATCCTTGCCATGTCCGTGGTGCCCGCTCTGCGGCGCCAGGGCCTGGGCCGGGAGGTGCGGCCATGACGGGCAGCGAAGCCATCGCATACATCCACTCCTTCCACTGGCAGAGCCACGCCCCGGGCCTGGCGCGCATCCGCGCCCTGCTGGCGGCCCTGGGCGACCCGCAAAGGCAGCTAAAATTCGTCCACGTGGCCGGCACCAACGGCAAGGGCAGCACCTGCGCCTGCCTTGCCTCGGTGCTCCAGGCCTCCGGCTGTCGGGTGGGGCTCAACACCTCCCCCTATCTGGTGCGCTTCCACGAGCGCATCCAGGTGGACGGCGTGCCCATCTCCGACGAGGAGCTGGGGGAGCTGACGGAGGAGGTCCGGCCGGCGGCGGAGGCCATGGCCGAGCATCCCACGGAGTTCGAGCTCATCACCGCCCTGGCCATGGTGTACTTCCTGCGGAAACAGTGCGACATCGTGGTGCTGGAGGTGGGCCTGGGCGGCGCCCTGGACGCCTCCAACATCATCGACGTGCCGGAGGCGGCGGTGCTGGCGGCCATGGGCATGGACCATGTGCGGGAGCTGGGCCCCACTCTGACCGACATCGCCCGGGCCAAGGCGGGCATCATCAAGCCCGGCGGCGATGTGGTCAGCTACGGCGGGGCGCCGGAGGCGGACCAGGTGTTCCGCCAGGTGTGCCGACAGCAGGGAGCCCATCTCACAGAGGTGGACTTCTCCCGGCTGCGGCTGGAGGAGTCGGACCTGAGCGGCAGCCGCTTTGATTTCGGGGACCTGAAGGGGCTGTACCTGCCTCTGGCGGGCAGCTATCAGCCCAAAAACGCCGCCCTGGCCCTAACCACCCTGGAGGTGCTCCGGCGCAAGGGCTGGCCGGTGACGGAGGAGAGCATCCGCCGGGGACTTGCCTCCGTCCGGTGGCCCGGACGGTTCCAGCTGCTGCGGCGGGACCCGGCGGTGGTGCTGGACGGAGCCCACAACCCCCACGGCATGGCCGCCACGGCCCGGAGCCTGGAGGCCGCATTCCCTCAGGGCGGCGTGGAGTTCGTCCTGGGCATCATGGCCGACAAGGACGTGGACCGGATGCTGACGCCCCTGCTGCCTCTGGCGGACCGGTTCTTCACCCTCCGGCCCGACAATCCCCGGGCCATGGAGGCCTCGGAGCTGGCCCGGCGGCTGACGGCCCTGGGGGCCCGGGCCCAGGCCTGCGCCTCCGTGGAGGAGGCCGTGGAGGCCGCCCTGGCGGCGGCAGGCCACGACGGGGCCGTGTGCGCCCTGGGGTCCCTCTATCTCTCCGCCGCCGTGCAGCAGGCGGTGGCGGACTGGACCAGCCGCCATACCATATAAAAACAGGACGAGAGCCCTCTGCCATACAGGCGGAGGGCTCTTTTTCTGTCCCCACTCCCCCTTTCCAGGTCCCCATAATGGAAAGTTCAAAACCCCGCCGCGGTTTGTTTACAATTTGTTTATATCCATCCATTGACAAGAAATGGGGCCGGTGGTAAACTTGCTTTAGCACTCAGGGAAAGAGAGTGCTAAAGCAAAGAGAGGAGACCACTGTGGAACTGAGCGACCGGAAAAAGCAAATACTGAAGCTGGTCGTGGAGGACTACGTGGACAGCGCCGAGCCTGTGGGCTCCAAGGTCATCGCCCAGCAGATGGGCGGCAGCGTCAGCTCCGCCACCATCCGCAACGAGCTGGCGGACCTGGTGGAGCAGGGCTATCTGGAGCAGCCCCACACCTCCGCCGGACGCATCCCCTCTCCCAAGGGCTATCGGCTCTATGTCAACGAGCTGATGGAAAAGCACCGCCTTTCCCTGGAGGAGACCCGGGAGATCAACCGGGGACTGCAGATGAAGATGCAGGAGCTGGACCGGATGATCACCCAGGCGGGCCAGCTGCTGTCCTCCTTTGAAGGCTATCCGGCCTATGTGGCCGCCGCCGGAAAGGGTTCGGTCCGGGTCAAGCGGTTCGAGCTGCTGCCGGTGGACGAGAGCGGCTGCATTCTGGTGCTGATGACCAACGACGAGCGGGTCAAGTCCCAGCTGCTGCATCTGCAGCTGAAGGTCCCCGGCGAGAAGCTGCCGGTGATGACGGGGCTTTTGAACAACCACTTCGCCGGCATCACTGCCGAGGAGATGAACCGCCGGCTCATGGACGTGTCGGAGCAGTTGGCTCCGGCCATGTTTTTGCTCCTGTCCCAGATCGTGAGCTACACCACCCAGGTGCTGGAGGAGGCGGGCCGGAAAGAGGTCCGTACCGTAGGCGCCTCTCAGCTTTTGAAGCTGCCGGAGTTCCGGGACGCTGACAAGGCCCATCAGCTCATGAGCTTCCTGGCCGAGGAGAAGGAGGCCCTGCCCGCACCGGATGAGCAGAGCGCCATGAAGATCCTCATTGGGCCGGAGAACGTCAGCGAGGCCTTGCAGGACACCAGTGTGGTGGTGGCCAGCTACGACATCGGAGACAATATGCGGGGCCTCATCGGTGTGGTGGGACCCACCAGAATGGACTATGCCGCTGTGGCGGCCCGGCTGAGCTGCTTTGCCGACGGATTGACGAGAATGTTCGGCAAGCGGGAGCCCGGCGAGCTGCCGCCAGGCGAGGAACACGAAGAATAGAGCTTCCCTCCGGAACCGCCGGAGCAGGAGCCATCAATACGAAAGGAATGGACGCAGGCTATGAACGAGCAAGAGGAAAAGGTCACGCCCGAGGCCCAGGAGCCGCAGGAACCCCAGACGGAGAAAGCGCCGGAGGAGGCCTCCCAGGCCCAGGCCCAGAGCACCGAGGAAAAGACCGAACCCCAGGTGGAGAAAAAGGCCGGCAAGAAGAAAAAGGAGAAGGGCTACACCCTCACCGCCGAGCAGATGGAAAAGATGGAGCAGGCCGCGGCCCAGCTGGAATCCGTCAAGGACCAGTACACCCGCCTGGCTGCCGAATATGACAACTACCGCAAGCGCACCGCACGGGAAAAGGAAAACCTCTACGAGGACGCCAAGATGGAGACCATTAAGAGCTTCCTGGCGGTATATGACAATCTGGAGCGGGCGGTGGCCGCCTGCGCCGGAGAGGACCCGGACGCCCCCCACCGCAAGGGCCTGGAGATGATCTTCCACCAGTTTGAGGAGATCCTCACGGGACTGGGCGTCACGGAGATCGAGGCCCAGGGCCAGCCCTTCGACCCGGAGAAGCACAACGCCGTCATGCACATTGACGACGAGAATCTGGGGGAGAACGTGGTGTCCACCGTGTACCAGAAGGGCTTCGCGCTGGGGGAGAAGGTCCTCCGCTTCGCCACCGTTGTGGTGGCCAACTAAAGGGCGCGGATCACGCCCCTCACCAAATATGTTTATTATGATTTCAAAATCTTTCAATTAAATTGGAGGCAATTTTTATGTCCAAAGTTATCGGAATCGATTTAGGTACCACCAACTCCTGCGTGGCTGTGATGGAGGGCGGCGAAGCCGTCGTCATCCCCAACGCTGAGGGCAACCGCACCACTCCGTCTGTGGTGGCATTCTCCAAGACCGGCGAGCGCATGGTGGGCCAGGTCGCTAAGCGCCAGGCCATCACCAACCCCGACCGCACCATCTCCTCCATCAAGCGTGAGATGGGCTCCGACTACAAGGTCACCATCGACGGCAAGGCCTACACCCCCCAGGAGATCAGCGCCATGATCCT
>CDTY01044530.1_pt1 | contig 11372 bp, 8 predicted proteins | sample 557731 | NCBI WGS metagenome assembly CDTY01 (sample SAMEA3182101, study PRJEB8094) | gut metagenome | biome: human; feature: gut; material: Stool; isolation source: human stool | place: Canada | collected 2013-02-12
CTGCCGCTCTCCAGGCGCTTATACAACAGCAGAAAACCGTCTCCCTCCCAGTACAGCGCCTTAATCCGGTCCCGCCTTCTTCCGCAGAACAGAAACAGCACTCGCTGAAAGGGATCCATCTGGAACTGGCTCTTTACCACAGTGGCCAGTCCATCAATACCTCGACGCAGATCTGTGTATCCGCAGGCGATGTACACCGGGCAGCTGCAGTTGAAATCGTTCAGCATGACTTTGCTGCCTGGAGAATTGCCTGCAGTGTGGCCCCATCCGCTCCCTCATAGACTTGGATCCGCACACCGCTCACCTCCATAGCGGCTACGATATGCCCGGAGAGCTGGGAATGCTCCATGATTGGCACCTCTGCAAAGGTTACCTCCTGGACTTCTTTCAGGGCCTGAAACACCTTCTTCTGCCAGGAGAAATAGGTAGATACCGCTATCCCATTTTCCCTGCACCATTGGCCTACCGATAGCCCGCTGTTCCGGCAGGCCTCCACACGTCGGCCCCATTCCTCCAACCGGTGTTGTTGATTGGATCTCTGTAAACTTGCCGTCTTCTCCATGCCTGCACCTCACTATCTCAGAGTCTTGAATACTCTCTGGTACTACCTTGTACTATTTCAGACTCTTATAGTTTGGCAGAGGCATTTGCCCCTGACAAGTCGCTGCTTGAATTGACGCTTACGTTACACATTCCTGTGCAATAACATGAGAAATTTACAAAATGGCAATAAAAAATCGGAGTGTAATTATAGGACTTGGAAAAATCCAGTCATATCAATGGTTTGCAAGCCGTCAGCAAGAGGTTTTGTCTTTTCTAAATTTGTCAGGTTCCTTGCTATCAGAATTTTCTACAAGTTTTAATATCCAATCCCTCATTGTGTACTCTTTTCCATTTTTCCAATCACATACAAAACCTAAGATACCAGGATAAGGATATTCGTCCGGCAATAAATTCCAGTCGCAAAATTCGAATGTATGGTACCACATACTATATAAGCATACTACTGCAATTAGTTTTCCGTTATTACAAGTAAAAAAACAAAAATGAGCGCTTGGCGGGAAAACTAGATTGGGAAGTGGTGAAAATTTCTGCGGCAAATGCTCAAATTTACAGTCATTTCCCCCCAAGATCCAATTCCGAATACGATCAAAGCGGGAATCTAGGACAAACTGCTTGCCCCCAAAATTAGCGAGTACATTATATGCGATTTTTGCGTAAACTCTATAGGAATCTGGACTCTCAATCATATTTAATTTGAACTCTCCATGAGTTTCATGAGATGAGACGCCTTTTATTGCAGCTTTTTGGCAAAACAATTTAATCTGATCAGATAAATATTGCGTATCGGGTAGAAATTCACGATATGCTATATAAAACTTGTTTTTCCATACTCCAATTATTATTGTTGAGGGCTGGAGTTCTTTTGAGTGTATAGAAACAAATTTACCAGAAAAATTTAACAGATACTTTTTGAATTCCTCAAGAGCTTCTGCAGGCTGTGTGTCATCGCTAGGGCAAATAAACCTAAATTGAGTTTTAGTCAGGTCGATGTGAATTTGTGAAATTGTATACGGCTTACCAGTTTTAATATATCCTAATTCAATCGTGCCATCGTCGCTTTGATATGTACAAATCTCACTTGTTGAGGCATTCTGAGGTTTCAAGCTTCCTCTTTTACCGGGGCCTTCCATTGCTCGTATTAATGAGATTATAGAGCTATGCATTAAATTTAATTCTAATGGAGAAAATAACTCGTTTGCCTGATCAGAAACATAGCCCTTTGGCAGCATCGTTTTCCCACCTAACCCTGCTGGGAAAATATGCTCACGCTTTTTATATGTTAGGCCATGCGTATCGCCATAATAAATGCACATTTTTTCCTCACTGCTACATTTTTTGCTAAAATTAACTGAAAATTATTATATCACTACATCAAAAGGCTGTCGAGTTTTATTGACAGCCTTTTAAAATGTCTAACCGAAATGTGGACCTCGATAATGCGCATATCAATACTTTGTGGAGACTTTATTGCAAAAGATGTTATGTGTCACGCTATTTTTCTAATATCTGAAGTATCTTTTGGAATAAAGCTTTGAAGTGTACAAATGATGCTTCTGGTAAAGTTGGTACGACTGTTTCTGCAAATGCCTTTTTAGTATGTGGATCAACTTGCTGTAAGTGCATCGCTTTAGGTGGCTCAATATCTAGAAGGACACCATTAAATTTAGTGTTTATTGGAGCAGGCGTTAGTTGCAAGCCCTTTCCATCAACTCTTAAATCTATATCGCCCTTCTCAAAGTAAAACTCAATGCATAGATTTTTATATTTAGCAAATTGTTCTTTTCCCGGAGGAACGGGGAGGAGAAGCGCATTTGCTTTTTTGTTTTTATGTTGCTTCCATCCATCCTCAATCTCTATGAAGTTATACTAAGCGAATAGGCATTAATCCCTGCCAAATCACGGTCGAACAACCCAATTACTATTTGGGGGGAGTCTGGACGTGTAGTATTCAGCAAACTCTTTAGTATGTCACACCCAGCAGCAGAACCATCTTTTTCATCCAATGTATTGCAGCTTTTTATCTCGAAAGGGCAGACTTGTTCACCGTATAATTTTTTCCATGCATTATCTAAGATAATGACATCTGTTTTTCCCTCAGTATATAGTACAGGCTTTTTTAATTGTTCTAACTCTTTTAGCAACACATTTTTTTGTTTAATGATTTCTTCAAGAGCAGATACCTTTTGTTTAAAATTTGAGAAAACTTCTTTTTGAATTTGCATATATCCCAATTCATCTGCCAAATCATCTCTCTCTTGCGCTTGTAAAAGAGTCACAGTTTTGGTCGCAAATTCATCTCTAAAGCAACGATATAAGGTACAATGTGGTCCTTCGCTTAGTCCAATAAACGCCGGAGAATGAGATGTTACTAATATCTGACTATGACGACAATACACCTTATTAAAGTCCTCTGCCATCTTTAAGGCCAGATTATATTCTAGTGAGTTTTCTGGTTCTTCAAAGCCCCAAATATACATATTAGAGGAATTCTTTGCTATATAGTATAAAATACTTGGAAGGTATCGAATCCGAATTCCATCACCTCGACCATCTAGATTAATAGTAGCTTCACCGTTATCGACTTTTGTATCAACATTGATTGTTTGATATAGTTCAGATATGTTTTTAGGGGTTGACAAATTTGTTTTAATCCTAGTTGCTGTTTCAAATTCATCGTTAAGTTCTTGAGCAGCAATAGCGATTTGCCTAGACAATATATCCATTGAATCGGTGAGCTGTTTATCTTGAGATAATCTATAATTATAAATTGTCTCTCTTAGCAGAGAGAGAATTTGCTTAAATGTACTTGTATCCTTTATTGCTGGAACATAAATGTACCGAACTTTATTGAGAAAAGTAGTGAGTGATGACTTGCTTCGATCCGTATATTCTCGTCCCTCTTTAGCTAGTTCTTTAGGCAAATCGTCAACTATAATTGACGGAACGGTATCTGTCCGAAACCATTTTTTTGTTATAGTAAATTTAGAAGGTAGAGTCTTTTCGGAACGACGGCCTCGAATAAAGGTAACTTTAATTTGAATAAATTGTTTCCCTTTAATTGATTCCTTGCATTCCCTAAGTCTTTGAAAATTAAAGTTTTCCAAAAAATCAAAAGGAACTCCAGCATCTGTTTCATTATTAAAGAAAAGATTGAGCGCTTTAAGAATGTTGGATTTCCCAACATCATTCCTACCCGAAAAAACATTCAAGCGTTCCAAACCGGAAATGGTTTCATGATATATGGATCTAAAGTATTGAATCTCAATTTTTTCTATATACATATTTATCTCACTTCTCTATCTCTAAGAATCTAAGAATAGTTATTATTGATGATTATATCATAGATAGAGAACATATCAAATCAAATACAGCAAGTAAATTTATAATAGCAAAATGTTGCCCGATGAGACCTACGGGCAGCGTTTTCATATATCCCAACGAGAAAGGAGGAGGTGCTTTCCCACCGGCCAGCCGCGAGGCTGGCTTTTTCCATTTCACGACAAAGGAGGTTTTTCATTGGCTGATGACAAAAAGAATATTCCCGATGCTGGGAAGGTAAACGAGCCCGCAAAGGCGGAGAACACGGAGCCCATGAAGGCTGATCCCGCTATGCCGGAACAGCCTGCCCCATCCAAACCGGAGACTCCTGCGGTAGAGGATGCGCCCAAGGCACCGGTGCCCCCTGTGGCAGAAAAGGCTCCCACTCCTGGAGCAGAGCAACCTGCTCCGTCCAAGCAAGACAATCCCAAGGGCAAAGACAAGCCCACTCCGCCCAAAGAGGACAAGCCCCAGCCGGGAAAAACGGATCAGCAGGTCACGATCCCCGGTATGGGAGATCCTGCCCCCGCCGGAAAGGTGGTGGATTTCACCGCCGCCCGTGATGGGACAGCGAAAGGCAAGCCCTCGGAAAAGGACACGGCCCCGGACAAAGGCAAGCAGCCGGAGGCACCCACACCCCGCCGGGGCCGCCCGCCCAAGGAGAGCAAATCCGCTCCCGGCAAGACGGCCCCTCGAGACAAGAAGTCCCAAGGCAAAGGGGCCGGGCTCTTGGCTCCGGCCAAGAAGAAGGATTCCCGCACTCCGGGCAGTGGCAAGGCCGCTCCTGTTGTGGAGTCCAAGCCACCACTGCCGGAACAGCCTGCCGAGCCCAGGGACGCCACCCGCCCGGTCAAGGAGGAGATCGTCTATCTTGATCTGTCCGAACTCCACGCCTTTAAGGATCACCCTTTTGAGGTGCGGGATGATGCGGAGATGCAGGCCCTGGTGGAGAGCGTCAAGACCGGCGGTGTGAACCAGCCCGCCCTGGTCCGCCCCCGTGAGGGCGGCGGTTATGAGATCGTGGCAGGCCACCGCCGCCAGAAGGCCAGTGAATTGGCCGGGTATCGGAATATGCCCTGTATCGTCCGCAACATGACGGATGACGAGGCCATCCTAACCATGACAGATGATAACCTGCGCCACCGAGAGCATATCCTCCCGATGGAAAAGGCCAGGGCATTGAAGCAGCAGGTTGAGGCCATTAAGCACCAGGGTGTCAAGTTGGGTGAGGATGACAAGGACGCCGGGAAACGATCCACTGAGGTAGTAGGTGCCCGCAACGGCATCAACTACAAGCAGGTGCAGCGGTATATCCGGCTCAATGAGCTGGTGCCGGAACTGCAAAAGATGGTGAATGAAAAACGGCTGTCCTTCACGCCTGCCGTGGAGATTTCCTTCATCCGTCCCAAAAACCAGCAGTTCATCGCGGTTTCCATCGAAGGGGAACAATCCACCCCGTCCCTTTCCCAAGCACAGAAACTGCGGGAGTTGGACAAGGAGGGCAAACTGAACCCGGACGCCATCGACGGTATTTTGAGCCAGGAGAAAAAGGAGGTAGATAAAGTGATTCTTTCCACCGCAGAATTGAGCAAGTATTTTGGCAAGGAGGTCACTCCCCGGCAGATGAAGGACCAGATCATGGCCCTGCTGGACGAGTGGAAGGAAAAGCAGCCGCCGGAGAAAAAGGCGGAACTGGAGAAGTAAGCCCTTGGGACAAAGTGTCCCAGGGGCTTTTCTGATTTCTGCGACAAATTTAGGAGGTGCAAATTGAAAAACAATCATTATTTCCCCCGGAGGCTGACGGCCCTCCTTCTGGTCATAGCCGTCATGCTCTCCCTGATTCCCTCGGCCTTTGCCGCCCAGCAGAACAGTTACCATGACCCGGCGGAGCATTGGCAGGAGGCGCTGAACCGTACCAATGAGTTGGACGCAAACTCGGTGGTGACGAGGGAAACCTTTAATTGCTGCGTCTGTGACAAGGCCACCGCCTTTGAGGTGTTCCGTGTTCCCGAGTACACCCGTAACGGGGAGACGGCGCTGACCCGAAATGTCAAATACTCGGACGGCACCTGTCTGGACGGCGAGAGCAGGGGCGATCTTCTGGACGGCACCCCCGGCCAGGACGCCACCTATACCGGCTACCACTGGACGAAAGCCGTCTGCGAGGTCTGCGGTACCATCAACAGCAACATGGGTGCTACCAGTTACGCCTGCAACAAGAATGTGTATTGGCTCTATGACTGCGCGGCGGATTTCTTTGAGGAACTGCCGGAAACGCAGACCGTTGAGCAGGTGGACAGCACCTACCATCGCATTATCACCACCAGCGGCGAATATTGCGCGTTCTGCTACGGCACCTACAAGGAGGAGAGTTCCACCCTGGAGCGGCACCACATGGAAACGGCCATCCGCCCAGAGCTGGCCCATGACCGCTTTGTGGAGATGGACACCTGCGCCGACTGCGGCTATGCCGAAACCGCCTACACCGCCGCTAAGTCTGTTGTGGCGGACTACTTCGGCGTGGTGGACGGCCAGCCCCACACCGTTACCGTGTCCGATCTCTCCGAGACAGGTGTCACCACCGCTATCCGCTATGGCCACAGCGCCGATGACTGCACTTTGACCAGCGCCCCCAACTACACCGAGGCCGGGGATTATGCCGTGTACTATGAAATCACCTACACCTACGAGAACACCGACATGGTGGAGGACGGCGTGGCCTATGTCCATCTGCGGGACGAAAGCACCGAGGAAACCGATGGCGACGGCACCTGCGGCGAGGACCTCAACTGGACGCTGCTGGACAGCGTAGACCCCACCTGCCTGACCCTGGGCTATGACCGCTATCTCTGCGTAGACTGCGGCAAGATCGAAAAGCGGGACTATGAGGCTGCCCTGGGCCATGCGTTCCAGAGTGTTGTCATCCGGGACGCCACCTGTGAAACCCCCGGAAAGGTGCTGGAGATCTGTGAGCGGTGCGGCACCGTCCAGGAAAGCACCACCCCCAAGGGGGAGCATGAGTTCTCCACCACCGTTGTCCCCGCCACCTGCACTAGCCCCGGCTACACCCTGCGGGAGTGTGCGGCCTGTGGGGAGCGCCATATCGAGGCCATTACCCCGGCGCTGGCCCATAACTATGTGAGCAAGACCACCCCGGCCACCTGTGAGGGCGGCGGCAAGACCGTCCATATCTGCGAGGGCTGCGGTTCCAGCTTTGTGACAGACTACACCGACCCCCTGGGCCATTCCTGGGACGAGGGCACCGAAGTCACCGGCTCCACCTGCACCGGCGAAGGTCTGATCGAGTATCGCTGCGTCCGCTGCGGCTATCATCGGCTGAAGGGTGACGCGGCAGCGGGCCATGTACCCGGCGAGGCGGCCACCTGCACCGCGCCCCAGCTCTGTACCAAATGCGGCGCTGTGATTGTCAACGCCCTGGGCCACGACTACCAGGAGGAAGTCACCGCCCCCACCTGCACGGAAATGGGCTACACCACCTATACTTGCTCCCGTTGCGGCGACACATACAAGGGTGACTATACCGACGCCGCCGGACACAAGCCCGGCGACTGGATCATCGACCAGGAACCCACCACCAACAGTGAGGGCAGCAAACACAAGGAGTGTGAAGTCTGCGGCGAAACCCTGGAAACTGAGGAAATCGAGAAAATCTACAAGCAGGCCACCACGGACACCCACGGCGAGGCCGTTGTGGGCGGCTATCTGGTGATCGTCACCGATACCGACACTAAAAACCCCGTTGCCGGGGCCACCGTCACGCTCCACGAGGACAAGTCCCTGTCCATCCGGCTGCCCTCTGGCCGTCTGCTGGACTATGCCGACCAGACCACCATCCAGGTTCAGCTTGTGAAGGACAAGTCCCCTGTGGCGGGCATGGGCATTTCCGTCACTGACCGCAACGACAATTTCAGCAGCGGCAAGACCGACGCCGCCGGTCAGCTCACCGTCCCCGGCGGTTCTGCTACCACCAATGAGGACGGCAAGGGCACCGTAGGCTGGGAGGACCCCGACGGGGATCGCTGGACCCTGACCGTAAAGGTGGAGGACTTTGAGACAAAGCGTCCCATACCTGATGCCGGGGTATCTATTGGAAAAACCGGCACCATCACTGTCAGCCTGCCGGACGGCACCGACATGGACGAGGACAACCGGATCACCGTCACCGTCACCGACCAGGAGCGCAAGCCCCAGGAGGGCCTGACCGTCACCGTCAAGGGCGATCTGGGGCAGAAGGAAACCGGGGAAACCGACGAGGACGGCAAGCTGACGGTTCCCGAGGTGGAGGAGCTGGAAACCCACGGGGCCTATGTGGTGGGCTACACCGACGGCACCTTTGGGCCGGACCGGGATATGACCCGGAGCGAGGCGGCCACCATCTTTGCCCGCCTGCTGGCCCAGCGCAACGGGGAGCGTATTACCGCCCCCACAAAAACCACTTTCCCGGATGTACCTGTAAACGCATGGTACGCCGGGTATGTGTCCTATCTGGCACGCTACAGCATCGCCGTGGGCTACATTGACGGTCTGTTCCACGGGGACGAACCCATCACTCGTGCCGAGTTTACGGCGATGGCGGTGCGGTTCTTTGACGCCTATGGCGACGGCGATTCCGCCATCATGGAGGAGTACAGCGGCTTTTGGGATGTGTCCCCCGGCCATTGGGCTGCGGGCTACATTGAGGACGCCGCCCGGTATGGCTGGGTGGTAGGCTACGGCGACGGCACTTTCCATGCCGACGATGAAATTACCCGCGCTGAGGTCGTTACCATCGTCAACCGCCTGCTGGGGCGTGAGGCCGACCAGGAGTATATTGCCGACCATCCCCGTGGTCTGGTGCTGTTCCTGGATGTGTCCAAGGGCTATTGGGCCTACTATGACATTCTGGAGGCGGCCAACGGCCATGAGGCGGATGTGTCCGCAGATCCCGAGGTCTGGCAGGATAAGTAACACCGCTCCGGGACACTTTGTCCCAGGGCTTTTTTCGTACCTCTCCTGGAGCCCTGGCGGTATATATCCCCCGTCGCCGCCGTCCACTCTGCACGGGCGGGGCCGGGCAGTCAAGGGGCGGAACGCCCGCCGCCCTGCGGCGGCTTGCCCTTGACGGCCTGCCCCGGCTGTGCTATCTCCACCGGCGCGGCGGGGGTATATCCTCCAGAGCCACACCCCGCCCATGAATGGGCGGGGATGGGGGTGGGTTGAACGCTCCCACAAGCATCAAACGACATGAATATGGAGGTTTTGAAGATGAAACGACCCCTTGCGTATATTACTGCCCCGTGGCATGGGGCTGCGGCAGAAAACACAGAACAGGCGGCCCGGTATTGCCGAGCCGTCTATGAGGCGGGCTACGCTCCCATTTGTCCCATGCTGTTTCTGTCGCTGTATCTCCACGATCCGGTGCCCCGGGAACACAAGGACGGGATCGACATGAGCCGTGACCTGCTCCGGCGCTCTCGGGTGCTGGTGGTCTGCGGCCATATCGTCACCGAGGAGATGAAAAACGACATTGCCGTGGCCCAGCGCCTGGGGATCACCGCCACCACCCTGGAGGGCATCCTGACCGTCAAGGGCCAGGGGAAACGCTGATGCCCTCGCTCTTTGAGGCGTACATTACCAATCTCGGCAAGTATGCCGAGGGTGAACTGGTGGGCGAAACATTGAAATTCCCCACCACCGCCGAGGAAGTCCAGGCCCTCCTAAAGCACATCGGCGTGGACGGGATTCGGTATCAGGAGTTCTTTATCACCAGTTTTGACGGCGATGTGCTGGGGCTCTATGAGTACCTCACCGAGTATGAGAACCTGGATGAACTCAACCATCTGGCCTGCCTGCTCTCGGAAATGAGCGAAGCGGAACGGGAGAAGTTCGAGGCCGTCATTGACAGCGGCGAACATACCGCTGATGTGAAAGATCTGATCAACCTGACATACAACCTGGACAACTACGACTTCTACCCCGACATAGAGGACGAGGAGGCTCTGGGGCGGCTGTATCTCCAGGAGTTCGAGGTCATCCCGGTGCCGGAGGAACTGATTGACTATATCAACTACGAGGCATACGGGCGGGATGTCCGCATCAACGAGAACGGCCACTTCGCCCCCGGCGGCTATGTCCGGGGCGGCGGGGCATTTACGGAGATCTATCACGGCATCCAGGACATTCCTGACGAACATAAGGTGTTCGCCTTGCCCCGGCTTACCATCCGGGAGCAGATGGCGGCCTATCAGGAGATCATTGACGGTTCCTCCCTGGAGGGCTATCGGGAGATTACCCAAAAGGAACACGAGGAGCGATAGAGAGGAGGATTGCGTATCGATGTAAAATTGACCGCCCGCCTGCTTAATGCGGACAAGTGCCGGGAGGGTGAAGTGGCGGAGACGGATGTGGTGTTTCCCACCACAAAGGCGGCCATCCAGGAGGCGCTGAAGGCCGTCGGCGTGGATGGCATCCGCTGCCGGAATGTATTTCTGATCGAGCACGACAGCAATTTGAGCGGCTTCTGCCATTGTCTGAACCAGAGCGATTCCGTGGATGAACTGAACTATCTGTGCCATCTGCTCTCGGACATGACGGACACGGAACTTGCCACCTTCCGGGCCGTGGTGGAGTACGGGGCCCACAATGAAAACGCCGCCGCTCTCATCAATCTGGCGCTGAATGTGGAGTCCTATGACTTCTATGCCGGTGTGGACAGCGACAAGGAGCTGGGCCGCATCTATATGGAGGATATGGGGACCATTGATGTGCCGGAAGAGGTGCGACCGTTTTTCGACTACGCGGCATACGGGCGCAAGGTGCGGGAGGATGACAAGGGCTGCTTTGTAAACGACGGCTACCTGATGCGCTCCGGCCTTGCCTTCCGGGAACGCTATCGCGGCCCGGAGGACATCCCCAAGGAATACCGGGTATTTGCCTTTCCCAAACTCAGTATCCGGGAACGGCTGGCAGCCTGCCAGGAAATGAGCGACAAGGCCGCCCAGCACAGCAAGCCCGTCCCCGAGGCGGGGCGGGATGACCGATAGACCTTCGGGACACTTTGTCCCATACGGGCGGAAAGGAGGGATTTGACTGGTAGATGAAGATGTTTCCCGGCGTACCATAGCCATTTCTGTGAAGGCGTCCAAACTGTCCGCCCGTGGACTGGCTTATATCGTCCGGGCGGCTGGCCGCAAAATCGGCAAGGCCCACCGCTCCCACCAGAGGCCCCATGGCAAACAGACCGTGCGGCAGCTCATGGCCCACGGTGAGGCTACAAGCAGCATCCCCGTGGACGCTCCGGCTCTCTTTGACCGGGTGGCACGAAAATGGAATGTGGACTACGCCTTTTACCAGACCGAGCCGGACAAATATCTGCTGTTTTTCAAGGGCAAGCAGGCCGACGCCATCACCGCCTGTATGTCGGAGTATTCCAAGCGGGTGTTGGGCAAGGAGAAGTCCCGGCGTGTTCCCATTCTGGAACAGCTCAAAAA
>CDTY01019420.1_pt1 | contig 11369 bp, 13 predicted proteins | sample 557731 | NCBI WGS metagenome assembly CDTY01 (sample SAMEA3182101, study PRJEB8094) | gut metagenome | biome: human; feature: gut; material: Stool; isolation source: human stool | place: Canada | collected 2013-02-12
CCTTGTCGGTGATGGTCATGGTGGTGCCGATGGTGCAGCCCTTTCCAGCGTGGATGTCGGGCATCAGCCGAATCCGGCTGCCCACTGTGAATTCCTGATTGCACAGCTCCTGGACCTGTGCAATGGAGGCACTGTCCGCCACATCGGTGAAAATCTTGGCCTCGCTGTATTTTCCTTTGATTTCGATCATAGTTTCCTCTCAGTTTTCGCTGTCCATAGGGCTTCAGGTCCCACAAACGGTTCTCTTTTGCGGGATTTCCAGGCCCTCCGCTTCCAGTCTCAAATGATAGAAGAATTGCAGCCATTGGGGCTGACATTCTACCGTGTCCGCCAGCTTCAGCAGAGTTCTCTTTCCCACGCGATAGTCAAGCACGGCGAACAGCCTTACAACGGGATTATCATGCTCCAGACTGACGCTGATCGGCGATTGCGTATAGATTCTGATCGCGTCCGTAATATCGTAGATTTCAAAGACGCCGTCATGGATTGCAACACTTTTGACGTAATCCTCAACCTTGCAGTTTTCCACCTCGTGTAGTGTTCCTTTTGGCGTCCATTCCCGCCGGGGAATGCTGTTTTGATGCTTGATTCGATTTTCCATGGCGGCGTAGCCCCTTTCATAATAGGCATACGGGTTTCCCCTTAAACATTCTTTCCCATCCACTCGGATTGCAATTCTTCCATAATCATCCGGTGCGCCATGATAGTGCGTCAGAAAATACTGCACACGCCCCCTCAATTTAGGGCATAAAAATTCATTCTCCAACCGCTTTCGCAGTCCACTCCATGAATCTGCCATCGCTCTGTTCCTCTCTTTCCTTTTACAGGGGAAACTCCAAAAGCGTCCCCTCTGCCCCAGCTGACAGCTGTGCCTCGATCACTTTTCTTTGTTCTCTCTGACCCTCCGGCAGAAAAAAGTCCTGCGTCACGCTGCCGCAAAGGCAAACTGGCGCAGGACATAAAAGGCCGCAAAAGGGAAAGCCACATCATTTGCAGACGTGGTGGCCTCCTCAGACAGAATCATTTTTTCAGATCCACAGGCAGCCCCGGAGGACCGCTGGGTCTCCTGTTTCATCACAAGCTCCATGATTTTAAGTCCATTTCAAAGGTGGTCAGGACGAAAAAAGCAGCAATGAAAATCTTAGTATAATAAGCTGCTTTGCAGCTATTATACCACATTCGTATGGGGATTTGGTAGTCCCTTGTGCAAGCTCCTGCAATTCAATGGAGTGCGCACCCGCCAAGCTGCCTTCCGGGCCCTGCGTCAGCTCTCATACGGGAATGCGGGGCTTTTCGCCCACACGCCTATTTTCAATCCCGTTGGAGGCTATATGTCAGATGTGGTAACGGAGCAGCTGCGGAAACGGCGGGAATTCCCATCCACAACGGCGCACTGCCTTAGTTCGATGGGGCGGGCGCAAATTGGGTAGAGGCGCTTCCAAATTCCACTGGCCCCTTTCAGTCCGCCGCCTTAAAGTTATACACAGGCCGGATGCGTTCAACGATTTCCGCGGTGGGCTGGATCTGCGCCACGATCTCATCCATGCTCTTGTAGGCCATGGGAGATTCGTCCAGGGTATCCGGCAGCACACAGGTGGTGTAGATTCCCTGCATCTCCCTCTGGAACTGCTCCATGGAAAGGGCCTGAAGCGCTGCCCGCCGGCTCATCAGCCGGCCTGCCCCGTGGGGAGCGGAACAGTTCCACGCCTTGTTTCCCTTCCCCACGCAGATTAGACTGCCGTCCCGCATGTTAATGGGAATCAGCAGCTTCTCCCCTGCCGCAGCGGACACGGAGCCCTTGCGCAGAATCATGGCGTCTGTATCGATGTAGTTGTGGATGGTGGTAAAGAGCTCCACGGCAGTAAGGCCCATACCTCTCATAATGACCTCGACTATGGCCTTGCGGTTGAGCATGGCAAACTGCTGGGTCAGCTTCATGTCGTGGAGATAGTCCTCAAACAGCTTGCCCTCCACATAGGCCAAATCCTTGGGGATCTTCAGCTCACGTTCCTTTTTCAGCGCCAGGATGGTTGTTTGAATCTCCTGGAAACGCCCCTCTGCCTTCAGACGGCGGACCGCCTCCTGAATCTGATAGCGGGCGCCGCCCCACAGTGCCCGGCGGCCCTCCTCCTGGTAGAAGTTGGCCACCTCGGTGCCCAAATGCCGGCTGCCGGAGTGGACCACCAGATACAGCCGCCCATCCTCAGCGCGATCGATTTCGATAAAATGGTTTCCCCCGCCCAGGGACCCGATGCTGCGCATGGCGCGGCTGAGATTGACCTGACGGGCGCAGCGCAGCTGGGTCAGATCGATCTCCCCATTCAGGTCGTGGGGCGTATCCCGAATCTCGCGGCCACAGGGGATTTCCTCACGAATCAACGCGTCCAGGCGGTCAAAATCAATCTCCCGTTCCGCCAGTGCAACCGTCTCCATGCCGCAGCCGATATCGACTCCCACCATGCCGGGAACAATCTTGTCCTGGATGGTCATGGTGGTGCCAATGGTGCAGCCCTTACCCGCGTGGACATCCGGCATAATGCGGATCTTGCAGCCTGCAAATTCGGGCCGATCACACACCGCCTGGATCTGCTGCTGTGCCGCCTCCTCCAATTCGGGGGTATAGCAGACGGCGGTATTATATGCTCCTTGAACGAGCACCATATGCTTTTCTCCTTTTCTTCTATTGGTTTCTCTTTACCGCTACGCGGCAATGGGCGCGTAGCGCTCCGAGCCCAAAACCTCCATCATGAAGGCATAGGGCGAGAGGACGCCCGCCGTCAGCATGGAGAAAATCCGGGGCGTACAGCCGGAGACCAGCGCAACGCCCCTGTCGTTGACCGTCACAGGCTGGTGCCGGTTCCGGCTGGCCACGTTCCAGAACACCACCTCAGGCAGCTGATAGCCAAACTTTGCATAGAGCCGCTGGGCATATGAAAAGTTGGTCAGCGAACTGTCCTCGGTACAGACATCAAACTCCATGTCAGAGATGATGTAGAGTCTGGCGGGCATCTCCCGCTGCATCACATGATGCTCCACGGCGGTTTTGAGGATCAGCTCGAATACCCGCTGCAGGTTGGTGTTGGCCACCTCGTTGAACCGGCGGCAGTAGCGCACCTTTTCACAGATGTCCCTGCCCTTGATCTCCACCAGGCGGGGATTTTTCGAGAAGGTGATGAAGTGGTTTTGGAACACGCCGGTATTGCGCTCGGCATAGTAGATCCCCAGGGACAGCGCCACCGCCGCAGGGAGGGGGTCTCCGTCAAAATACATGGAGCCGGAGCCGTCCACAACCACCAGGGCGTTCTCCTCACCGGCAAAGTTCTCCTGGGCCTTCCAGGTGGCATCGATGGCCTTCCGCTCCTGGCAGGAAAACGTCTCCCGCTCAAGGAGAGGGCGAATGATCTCATAGGGGGTCAAGGCTCCGGTGTGGAGCTGCGCTCTTCCCTCTGCCACATCCTGGATAAATACCTGGTAGCGGTCACCGTCATTTCTCATAAACGCTCTTCGGTACTTGAACATGGCCTTGGAGGGCTGTCTGGCATAGTCGAAGGTGTAGTCCCTTTCCCGCAGATGATTTTCGATGAGGCAAAGCCTTGCGCGCAGGGCACTGAGGGTTTTGCGATACTGCGCATCGCTCATCCCCATGGCCCGTGCCAGATGCTTTGCCTGCCGGACGGTATCCCGGTTGGACGCGTTGACAGAGGGCAGCCACTTTGCCAGCAGAGACACCGCCTTTCCAGCTGCCAGGGCGTCGCAGTCATCGGCAAGCTGCTGTCGGATCAGCGCCAGCACGCTGCCCTCACAGGCGGTGCCCATCAGGGCCAGCAGGTCGTCATAGCGGCCATACTCTGCAATGTACGGAATATTTTTCTCCAGCGACTGGGGTTCATTGGCAGCCAGCCATCTGAGGATAACCCGGAACACCCGTCTCTCCCCCAGACCTCCCCGGATGTCCCGGGCAAAGAACAGGGTCTTCATGGCAAGGTCCGCCTCTTCCGCATAGGCGCGGAGGAAACGGTGGACGATCTCCCCGTCGCTCTCCCTGCGCAGAGCGCCAATCGTCCCGAAAAGGTCCAGGCACGCCGAATGGGTGGAGCAATATGTAGCCGCGCCGTTTTCGGTATGGGTCCTGTTTACCGCTTCTTTCAGAAAATTCAACATGGCATTCCCTCCTCTATATCCGAGATCTCCTCACTGGGCACACCGGGAAAAACGCCGCAGATGCGGCCGGTCCCTTCCGCTTTGTGCTGCCCATGGGGATGGGTCTCATAGTAACAAGGCACCGTCTGAAGTGGGATTCGCGCCCACAATGCCAGGCTTTACGCCCGCAGCTATATAAGTAAGGAACGATTCTATTTTTGCTGTTGGTGCCTTTGACAAAGCGCAGTGGAGTTTGCCTCGGCTGAGCATTGCTCATATCCGAAGCAGTCTAGCTGGTAATATAGAAAATTCTGTTTTGCTGTCTGCGCTTTTCGTGGTTTCAGCATACCCCTCTTCCCCAGGAAAATCACGGAAAAAAAGTTGCGAACTTGGCATCAGCCCTGCGCATATTGCCGCGGTCCCATTCTTTTCTTCGGATGCAGTCTATGGTAGAATGGGCCATAACTGAGGAGGTGAAACCGTGGCATACAGGGAACTCATCAAGAATTTTGAGCGCATCCGCAATTATATGCGGGAGTTCTATGTCTATGGCTTCAAAAGCCGCGGCGAGTATGACACCCAGAGCCCTCGCAGCTATGACAACGAACGCCGCAGAGTGGAGAGCTGGCTGGGCGACTACATGGCCTTCCACCAGGATGCCTCCGGAAAAAATGTGTTTTTGTCCGTGGACAGCAGACGGATTTCCCGGAATCCTCTCTACAAGGCGTTCAAAGCCAAGAGCTTTACAGACAAGGACATCACGCTGCACTTTTACATCCTGGACCTGCTCTCCGACGGCGGTGCGCTCTCCTCCGGGGAGATCGTGGACCGTATCCACGATGAGTACCTCTCCCACTTTGACATCCGTTTCCCCCTGGACGAGTCCACCGTCCGAAAAAAGCTGAAGGAATACACGTCGCTGGGCCTTCTGACGTCCCAGAAGAGAGGACGCGGGGTCTACTACCAAAGAACGGACCAGGACGCAGTGGAGCTGGACACCTGGGCCGATGCTCTGGCCTTCTTTTCGGAGGAAGCACCGCTGGGCGTTGTGGGGTCCTTTTTGATGGACAAGCTGGCAGCACCTTCGGATACGTTCCGCTTCAAGCACCACTACATCCTCCACGCTTTGGACAGCGGGATTCTCTGTGAGCTCCTGGAGGCCATGGATGGGCGGCGCTCCGTGGAGCTCACCGTAACAGGGCTGCGCAGCGGCCATGACTACCAGCGGACCGTCTGCCCGCTGAAGATCTATGTCAGCACGCAGTCGGGCCGCCAGTACCTCCTGGGCTACCACTATCACAAAGGGCACCTGATCTTTCTCCGATTGGACGCCATCAAAAAGGTGGCTGCCAAAAATCCCGATCCCCATTTTGACCGGTACCTGGAATACCAAAGAAAGTTTGACCAGAATCTGTGGGGTGTATCAACCGGCGTGGAGCTGGAGCTGGAACACATTGAGATGACGATCCGCATGGAGCCCGGGGAAGAATTTATTCTGCAGCGGCTGGAGCGCGAGAAGCGCCACGGCACAGTGGAGCGCCTGGGGGAACACCTGTGTAAATTTAGCGCCGACGTCTACGACGCCTTTGAGATGCTGCCCTGGCTGCGCACCTTCATCGGACGCATCGTTTCACTCCAATGCAGCAATCAATTTGTTGTGGACCAATTCTATGAGGATCTCAGGCGCATGGATGCACTGTATGGAGGTGACGACGATGCTGTTCAGTGAGATCTACGGGAGCTATTTCAGCGTTGTGGCCGCCATCCTGGCCGAGGCCTCCGACGGCTGTCTGACCGAGCAGCGCATGACCGAACTGGTTCGGGAGAAGGCATTTGCCGAAAGCGGGCTCACCATTCCTGCCGCTCTCAAGTCGGGCGCCTGGCCGCTGCTGGAGGAATCGTACCACACCGTCCTCCACCACAGGCCCACTATGCCCCTGACCACCCTTCAGAGAAGGTGGATGAAGGCGCTGCTGTCCGATCCGCGCATGGCACTGTTTGCGCCGGATTCCTCCGGTCTGGAAGAGGTGGAACCCTTGTACGCACAGGACACCTTCGTCCTCTTTGACCAGTACGCAGACGGAGATCCCTACGAGGACCCCGGCTACATCGCCTGTTTCCGCACGGTGCTGCGGGCCATCCGGGAAAAACGAAAGCTCCACATCCAGTTTCAGGGACGCACCGGACAGCACCACTCTCTCACCTGTATTCCCTGCCATCTGGAGTACTCGGAGAAGGACGACAAGTTCCGGCTGCTGGCCCTGAGCAACCAGCGGCGCCATACCATCAACATGGCTCGTGTCCATTCCTGCCAGCTGCTGGAGAAACACGACTGTCAGTTGGACGCTCTCCCTTCAGCGCCTTCGAAAGAGCTGGTCCTGCTTCTCCACGACGAGCGCAACGGACTGGAACGGGCCCTCCTGCATTTCTCCCACTTTGAAAAAGAGACGGTGAAGCTGGCAGAGGAACTCTACCAGATCCGGCTCCGCTACGACCAGGAGGATGAGACCGAGGTGCTGATACGGGTTTTGTCCTTTGGCCCCGTCCTGGAGGTCAAGGCCCCGGATGCCTTCGTTCAGTTGGTGAGGGAGCGTATCCGCAGGCAGCGCCGTCTTGCCCAACGGTCAGAGCGCCTCTGAAAGCCCATTCCATCCAGCAAAGAGAAGCGGGCCCGCGGCATATTGCCGCGGGCCCGCTTTGCGCTTTTTTATTTTCAGGCTGAGCCAGGATAGATCACTGTCATGTGGGTGTGCCTGTGGATTGGAAAGCGGTGGTGGGCAGCGCCCGCCTGTTCCTTATGGCAGCCGCCATCTCCCCCGGGTTTTCACATCGTGACATAGGGCACCTGTCCGGCAAGGAACTCTTGCAGCTGGGGAAAAGTCCCGGTGAGCAGGTCTCTCTTCTTCAAAATAGTTATGGTGTCCTCACAGACCGGCAAAAGCAGCTCCTGGGTCTCCAGCACCACCTCAAAGGCGGTGTATGGGACCCTGGAGCGCTCCTCCCCCGCCTGGGTGATGTACATGCCCTCCGGGGAAAAGGTGAGGCGCACCTCCGCAAGTCCCTCCTGTGCGGTCCCCTTTGCCAGGAGCATCTCCGCCGCCCGGTCGAAGGGATCTTGTCGCTTCCTCAGCAGCAGCGCAGCGGCACCGACGGCCACATCGATGATGCCCAGTGCCAAAAGAGAATGCAACCGGACGTAATTGCCCAGCACGCCCATGCAGAGGAATCCCCCCTTCACCAGGCTCAAAACGCCCAGGAGCCGCCGCCTGTTCCGCCAGAGGACGCACACGCCGCTTCCCCAGCAGGCCGCCCCCACCAGCAGCGGCAAAAGCAGCGTCCGGGGCTCCAGAAGCCCGGGAGGCAAAAGGGCTGCCCCCAGCAGCCAGTTCCAGAGGCCCAAAAAGCTCCGCCGCCTTCTCCGGTTTTCTCTCACCGCCTGGGGCACCTTCTCCACACTGTTGAGTTTATCCGTCAGCGCCCACATTCGGGGATTCCTCTGACGGGAGAGCAGCTCCGTCCGCTTCTCCAGGGCCCATCGCACCTGGGACTGCAGATGCTGGGCGTCCAGAGCTGTAAATTGAAACGTAAAGTTGGGTTCCATATTTCCCTCCTGCGTCAAATCTCATCTGCCGCCTGGTGCTTCCACTGCTCCAGTGCCTCCGCCCTGGTGGGCGGGTGGGCCATGACGGCGGAAAACGTCCGGCCGAACAGCGGGTAAGAAAGCTGTGTCATCCAGCCGGTCAGAACCTCCGGGGTCAAAGGCCGCTCCTCCGCCAGGAAAAGGACGGCGTAATAGGGCGAAGCCACAGGGGCCTGGAGATCCAGCAGCGTGCGCTCCGGCATCAAGGGCTGGTTGCAAAAAGCAAGGCTTGGCGTAAAGTGCCGGTAGTACAGCCCACCGATGAAATACTCCCGCTCTCCCCGCTCCAGCTCCTGGGCCTGACGGAGGAAGGCCGGGTATTCGGAATCGTCCGCCTGGATCAGCTCCCCCTGACGCAGGAGCTCCCGAAGTCCCGGGAGATTGTAAAAATCGAAGTGGAAAAACAGCTCCTCCCCGTCCTCATCATCTGTCAGGCTGAATTCCGCCCCCTGAGGGCCAGCCCAGTCCCTCCCGCAGGAATAGACCTCCCACCAGTAGTCCCAGTGGCGGATCTGAATATACTTTCGGGAACTTTGCTTCATGGATTGCTCCTCCCTGTCTCAGTCCGTGGGGCCTCAGACGCCGGTATAATGCGAGGAGCAGTATATCATAGCACTACCCAGATTCCATAAATGTTTTCTTAAGATTTCTTAAGCTCCCAGGAAGCCAAAAAAGCATCCAGCTCCGGCGTTTTCTCCAGGATGCGCCGGATTTCCGCCTTTTGCAACATTTTCCCCATTCCCAGCCAGGGAAATATCTGGTATACTGAGAGCACCCCGCAAAAAAGGAGCCGCCGGTCCTCTCCGGCCAGGCTCCTTAAAAATCCCCCGCTTTTTGGCAGAAAGGACCGTGCATGGAAACCGTTTTGGAATTTGACGTGATACAGAGTGGGCTGGCCCTGCTGCTGTTTTTGGCCCTGGGCGACTTTCTCTCCACCCTGGGAAAGGGGATGCTGCCCTCTATCCTGGTAGCCGGTCTCTTATATACAGGCTGCAGCTGGGCGGGGCTGGTGCCTGCGGACCTGTTCCAGCGGGCCGGACTCAGCGCCCTGTCCTCCATAGCCATGCTTCTTTTGATTCTGCACATGGGCGCATCCATGAGCATCAAGGAGCTCTGGGCCAACTGGCGGGTGGTGGCACTGGCCACCGCCTCCTTTGTCTGTCAGCTTATCATGCTCTTTCTGGTCATCGGCGGCATCTTTGGCCTCAATGTGGCTGTGGGGGGTCTGCCCGGCGGCTCTGCCGTGGCCATGATCGTACAGGAGCGGGCCAGAGAGTTGGGCTATGACCACATCGTGGTGCTCTCCGTGCTGATTTTGTCCGTTCAGGCCCTGGTGGCCTGTCCCATTGCGGTCTGGGGCGTCCGGCGGGAGGCCCGGTCCCTCCTGGCCCATCCCCAGAAGATGGACGAGGATGTCCCCATCACCTCCCAAAAGCCCAAGTCACCCAAGGGCGGCTCTACCTATCTGGCCCTATGCAAGCTCTACGCGGCCGCCTGGGCGGCCGCCCGGCTGGAGTTGCTCACCGGTGTCTCTCGGTACATCCTGTGCATCTTTCTGGGTGTGCTGCTGGCCACCGTGGGATTTTTGGACCGGGATGAGCTGGCCAACACCAAAAGCGAGGGTTTTTTGTACTTTTTGATGATGTCCAGCATCCTCTCCGGCTTCTCTGCCGCCACGCCGGAAAAGCTGTTGCAGGTGCTGCCCATGCTGGCGGCGGTGCTGGGCTGCGAGATCTGCAGCATCGTGCTCTTTGCCCCGCTGATCGGCCGTGCCCTGGGCTTTTCCCGGGTCATGAGCATCGCCCTGGGCGTCAACGTCATGATTGGCTTTCCCCTGAACCTGATGCTCTCCCAGGAGGTGGTGGGCTATCTGACCAAGGACCCGGTGGAGCGGATCTTCCTCACCGAACAGCTGGGCTCCAAAATGGTGATTGCCGGACTGACCAGCACCACCATTCTGGCCACCGCCACCGCCGGTGTGCTGATCTCCCTGATGCACTGACTGCATTTCACCCATCCACAAGAGAAAGCCGTCCCGGGGGGACGGCTTTCTTCTTTTTACCGGCATTATAGCAAAGCCTCCTGCCTCTGTCTAAAAACATCTTATGCAAAGAAAACTTTGCATAGCTATCGACAAGTGTACTTGGCAGTGCTATATTGTGTTTGCAAATAAAACTTGGCAAACATATAGGAGGACTATCTATGGATCGTGACGAGATTTTGGCCAAAAGCCGCAAAGAAAACGACCTCTCTGACGAGCGAACACGGTACATTGGACTGCAGGGCGCAAATTTCTCCATCTCCATTCTGGTGCTTTTGTGGGTCCTGCTCTCTCGCTTTACCCCGCTGGATGACAATACCCAATATGCTATGGGACTGCTGGTGAGCGTCACCTGCCTCTCCAATTTTCTCTACCAGCTGGTGAAAAACAGGACTAAAACTGCTATTCTCTTTGCAGTGCTGTTTTTTGCCGCAGCGGCTATCTACCTAGTGCTCTTTTTGAAGTTTGTGCTTCTGGCATCTTAAGTAAGAGGTACAGCATGGACGAAAAATTGGTTCTGAAAAACCACCTGAAGGAAGCCCGTACAGAGCGAAAGCTGTCCCAGGCCCAGCTGGCTGAACTGGTAGGAGTGTCCCGAAATACCATCAGCTCCATCGAGACGGGACAGTTCAATCCCACGGCAAAGCTGGCGCTGATTCTCTGTGTGGCTCTGGACAAAAAATTTGAAGAGCTTTTCTATTTTTGACGCTGGCCCCTCTGCGGCTCAAAGCTGCAGGCACATTGCTGACAGGATTTGCGGCAGACTTTGCCGCCTTTGCAGTCTTCGTGCTCTTTACGGGAAAGAGATTCAACACACTGAAGCCCTAGGCAAAGCAGCCGGACAAAAAGCCCCATTCCCATGCCTGATTACCAGGCACGGGAACGGGGCAGCTTTTTCTTTTACAAATCGTCGTCCTGCTCCTCCGGGGGAAGGGGATGCCAGGCCGGCGGGTCCTTGCGGCGGGTGAAAAGGCCCTTGATCCGCCCCAGCACCCACTCCACCAGGTGGAACCAGAGATTGCCAAAGGCAAAGACTACCACCAGGACGATCAAAAACGCTCCAATAGCTCCCAGGGACATCCGCACCTCACTTGGTGGCAAAGCGGTTCATGAAGAAATCGGTGAAGGCCGCCAGCTCCTTCTCCTGGGACACATAGACGTACAGCTTCTCATCCTCCAGCCAGTCATAGGCATTGATGGCGATATAGCCCTTTCGATCGGGATAGATCACGAAGGCGTCGGTAGGGTACTTGTTCCGATAGGCCTTCAGGATCTCGCTGCGGCGGTAATAGATGGGATCGCCGCAGCCGGAGAGGTCGGGCACCGTGGGCACCACCACGATGGTCTGGCTCTCCTCGTTCCAGCCCACGATCAGATTGCCGATCTTGGTCTTGCTGCCGTGGACAAAGCCGTAGTTGAACCGGCTGACGTCCTCGGTATAGCCGAAGATCAGCTGATAGTCCTTCCCGTTCTCCACCACCTGATTGAACAGCGCCCGCATCTTCTTCGCATTTGCGTCGCTCTTTTCCATATCGATCTCAGGTCCCT
>CDTY01004011.1_pt1 | contig 11237 bp, 10 predicted proteins | sample 557731 | NCBI WGS metagenome assembly CDTY01 (sample SAMEA3182101, study PRJEB8094) | gut metagenome | biome: human; feature: gut; material: Stool; isolation source: human stool | place: Canada | collected 2013-02-12
TCAGCATGAAAGATAAAGAACTACGCAAGCTGATAGGTAGCAGGGCAAAACAGCGTCGTCTGGAATTAAATCTGACACAGCCTTATGTTGCAGAGAAGATGGGAGTTACCGCTTCCACAATCCTGCGTTATGAGAATGGTTCGATTGACAATACCAAAAAGATGGTGCTGGAAGGTCTTTCGGAAGCACTTCATGTATCTATTGAATGGCTCAAGGGGGAAACCGATGAATACGAAACCGATATTACGGATAAGAAAGAATTACAGATTCGTGATGCAATGGGCGATATTCTCAAACAGTTACCTCTCGACCTTAGTAAAAAGGAAGATGCTTTTTCCAAAGATTTACTGCTGTTGATGTTAAAGCAATATAACCTGTTTCTGGAATCATTCCAGTTTGCCTGCAAGAATTACAAGGGCAACACGAATGAAGCGGATATTGCAAAGGCAATGGGATTTGAATCGAATGATGAATATAACGAGATTATGTTTCTCCGGGAGATCACCCATACCGTTAATGCCTTTAATGATATGGCAGATATTGTAAGGCTCTATTCCAAGAAACCGGAAATAGCAGAACAAAGGCTTGAAAATCTTTTATCAGAAGTTTTGTATGATGATTCCGATTCGGTATAGAACGACAACCGGAGTTATGATACAATGAGCACGAGCAAGTCAGGCTGTTTACAGATTTGACGAGCGGCGAATTGGCTTATGGACTTGTCCATAAGATGCCTACACGCAAGAAGCATTTCATCAGTTCCGATTGTCTGATATCGAAAGGAGACACACGATTATGGCAAAAGGATCTGTAAGAAAAAAAGGAAAGAAATGGTACTACCGCTTCTATGTAGAAGATGCAAGCGGCAATCTGGTTCAGAAAGAATACGCTGGAACAGAAAGCAAAAGTGAAACGGAAAAACTGCTCCGTCAGGCAATGGACGATTACGAAAGCAAGAAATTCATTGCAAAGTCGGAAAATATTACAATTGGAGAATTACTTGATATATGGGCAGAGGAAGAATTAAAGACCGGTACGCTCAGTAATGGGACAGTCCAGAATTACCTCGGTGCCATTACCAACATCAAGAAGCATCCAATTTCAGAGAGAAAGTTGAAAAATGTAACATCTGAGCATTTACAAGCCTTCTTCGATCTGCTTTCCTTTGGTGGCACTTATCCAGATGGTTCAGAAAGAAAAGGTTACAGCAAAGATTACATTCGTTCTTTCTCGGCAGTATTACAGCAGTCATTCCGATTTGCAGTATCACCAAAGCAATATATCACTTTCAATCCGATGCAGTATATTAAGCTGAAATACCAGACGGATGAGGTTGACCTGTTTTCCGATGATGACATGGATGGCGATATACAGCCAATTCCACGAGAGGATTATGAAAGACTGATTGAATTTCTACAGAATTACAATCCACCGGCAATACTTCCAATCCAGATAGCTTATTATGCAGGACTTCGTATCGGTGAAGCCTGTGGTCTGGCATGGCAGGATGTGAATCTTGAAGAACAGTGCCTTACAATCAGACGCAGTATCCGATATGATGGTTCAAGGCACAAGAATATCATCGGACCAACCAAACGAAAAAAGGTAAGGATTGTTGATTTTGGAGATACACTGGCAGAGATTCTTCGCAATGCCCGAAAGGAACAACTTAAAAACCGAATGCAGTACGGAGAACTTTACCATAAAAACTACTACAGAGAAGTAAAAGACAAAAACAGAGTTTACTATGAGTTCTATCATCTGGACGGAACAGAGAATGTTCCAGAAGATTATAAGGAAATATCCTTTGTCTGCTTAAGACCGGATGGAAGTTTGGAACTGCCAAGCACGTTAGGAATTGTTTGCAGGAAGATTGCTCAGAAACTGGATGGATTTGAAGGATTTCATTTTCACCAGTTGCGACACACCTACACAAGCAACCTTCTGGCAAATGGAGCAGCACCAAAGGATGTGCAGGAACTGTTAGGGCACTCAGATGTCAGTACCACCATGAATGTCTATGCACACTCTACAAGAAAAGCCAAGCGGGAATCTGCAAGGTTACTTGATAAAGTGGCAGGCAATGACTAAATAAAACTTTCCCTTATTTCCCTTACGATTATCTCATAAGGGCAAAAATAAGGGAAAATACATATCGTTTCGCTAGTGCACAGGCTGGAAAGCCTGTAAAATAGGGAAAGTTAGAAATATATTTCGGCAAACTTGAATTTATCATATTTTACCAAGTAATTCCACAATCCCTGCTACTACAAATGCAACCACCAAATACAGTACAGTAGCCGCCCCTCGTTTTACCAACACAGTCTTCCAAGGCTTTACATACGGAATTCCTTCCATACCATCTATATGCCAGATTCTGCTGTGCTCCACCCATAATCTGTCAATCACAATACCATCAAACCAGTTCATGACCACAAGAAAAAGACAGGCTTGAATATATGCCGTTTTAAAATCCATAACATGATTCCAAACAGAAATAATCAAGATCAGAGCCACAAATATAATAATACAAAATGGTATCATAAACCACTTTGATCTTTTCATCACAGTTTCTTTATCAGCAATTCCACGTTTCTGTGCTTCTTCTATATATTCTTTTGGATAAAAATATAAACAGTTACGCCCGTCGTTCCTCACTGCACATTTTATCAGTGATGCATACAGCAGACAGTACAATACATTTTGCAACAATAATAACATTTTTCTGATACCTTCTTTCAAAATACCAATTCAGGTAATCTATCTGTCTCAATAATTTTTTTGAGCATTCTGGCAAATATTTCCGGATTTTGGATTTGATACTGCATATGGTTAAATCCCTCAAAAACGGGAAAGTTGATTTGATTTATTTCCTATTGTTTTAAATACCATACTTATACCTTCTATCTATTTTAATCCATCTTTCTGTACTCTTCCATTCAGCAACAGCATTTCTCACCCGCTGGTCAATATCCATCCGTGCACTCTGACATTCTTTCGGATACTTTCTTGCCGCCTGAAATGCCAGTTTCATAAAGATTCCAGAACCAATTGGTAGCATCGTCTTTAACATACTCTCCGGAAAAACGAAATGGGTCGCATGCTCGTAAATAACAGACTCCAACCTGCATGTGTGGGGACGCTCTTTCATCAGTTCAAAATACATCTCCCGGCAGGCTGACAATGAATCAAGTTTCTATATTCTGTTGTGATAGGTTCTATACTCCACTTCATCCAGCAGCTTTTCTTCCAGCCGAAATGCTTCACTCCCTGAAAGTCTCTCCCAGATATCATCCTTTTCTGACCGGATCACAAGACCATATCCTTTATCATGTCTCTGCTGTACCATGTGAATCCTGTCTTCCTGTCCTTCTATCCTGCATGTAAAATCAAATACTAATTTATATGACATTTCGTTCCTCCTTTTGTGGTAAAAAAATAGCACCTTAACCATTTGGCTAAAGTGCTATGTAAATTTGTTATTAAATTGTGTTATTCATAAAGATACCTAACTTTTTCTTTGTTTCTCAATTCTTCACAGCATTAGTTAATAAGTTGAGCAACTAATCCCATCAGTTTCTGTTTATCAAATGGCTCTACTTCAGAAGAATAAAGACTAAATGCATTAATACCCTTCAATGCCTCATCAAGCTCGTCAATTTCAAATGCAAAAGGTTCCTGTTTTGGCTCATATTGTGTCGCATATATCCCATTATTCTTATTTCTTAAGACATACCAATCACCATACATATCGTCCGTTTGTATCAACCAGAGGTTAAATCCTAAACCCTTGGTATTTTTAATTTCAACCCACCCCATAATATCCTTATTTTTATACTGTGGAGTATATACTACTTCACGCTTACCATACACAGAACCATACATATATGAAAAACCATAGGCCCTATCCACATCAACAATACGAGTAAACGAATTAGGCAAAATTACCTTACACTTAACTTCAATATTTGTAACAGAAGGAATTGTAAGTTGATATGAAAACTGTTCTATATGTCCATAACCTCGACTTGTTGATTGTAATCTACACTTGTCATTTCCAGCCAAATGAATATTATATTCATCAGTGAATTGCTCAAAAAAATCTACTATAACTGATTCAAATTGATTCCTCACTAAATTGCAGAAATCTTCTTTTTCTTTTCTCTTTCGATTTTCCTCCTCGATTTGCTGTTGTATTCTCGTGTCAGTCTCTATTTTTTTCCCAATAGCCAAACTTACAATATTTCCTAAATCACCATTTACTTCAAGCGATGGATTACCTAGTTGTTCTTCAATCTCTTCCCATGATTTTAATCTCTTCTGAACAGGTTTTTCTAACATAGCTAAAATTATGGATGCTACATCTGCTCCTAAAACATTTTTTAAATCATTCGTTCTTTTTATTCTAGAAAACATGTGTGCACTTCTGTATGCATCCACATCATTAGAAATAATGTCATATGGATAATCTAATAAAGCTAATTCATAAAATACTATGCCCATAGAGTAAATATCCATCTGAATAGTATTCTTTTCTGATTTCCAAGCTTCAGGAGCAATATATTGTAATGTACCGTATCCCTTAAATGACATGGTTCTAGTAGATTCTGAAGCCACCTTTGCAAGTCCGAAATCAGTAATTTTGCATATTCCATTACAAATAAGTATATTCTCCGGTTTTATATCTCTGTGAACTAATTTTTTATTAATTGACTTCATTCCATCAACAAGTTGGCGAAATAGATTTCTCAATTCCTCTTTCGAATATGGACTATTTGTTTTTTTACGCTCTTCAATCTGGTCTGCTAGAGTTCCTCCCTCTGCATACTCCATAATAATATAAGGAGGTAGTTCAGGATATTCATCTCCATCATGTGCATAGATATAATGTATTACATGTTCCCCACTTACTTCTGATGAAATCTTTACTTCATTTTTAAAAGATGCTGCTGTAACCTCATCGCCAAATGAATATAATAAAGTTTTCACTGCATACACTGATTTATCAGCTTCACATTCAGCTTTATATACGCATCCAAAACCACCATGACCTAATTCTTCTGTTAATGTATATGTATTTCCTTCCCCATCCTTTACCTTGGATCCAATTGTAATAATCAATGTCCCACCTCAATTCTTCAAACTTAACAAATAACAATTATGCTCAAAGTTCACTAAATTTCCTTTTTACATAGTATAACACATACATATATTCACCATCAATAATTCAATAATCCTTATCTCCCAGTGGAACCAAATGTCCCCGTTCCATGCTCTTTCCAGTTTTCAAAAGTAAAATCCGGTATCAGGACCGGCATGATCACAAGTTGTCCTACCTTGTCGCCCATCTTGATTTCATATTCTCTGTTTCCGACATTAGAGATGATTGCATGAACCTCTCCTGTATATCCGGAATCAATGGGTGGCAGCTCTCACACAATTCCCTGTGAACTTAATCCACTTCTTGGAAATATATACCCGGCATAGCCATCCGGTATTTTTAATCCAAATCCCAAAGGCAGCTTACAGATATCTCCCGGCCGGATTACTTCATCCTTTGGACTGAATACATCCGCTCCGGCATCATTGGCATGAACCCTTTCCGGGCTTCTCCCACCAAAATCAATCAGCTGTATCTTCATCTGGTACTCCTTCCTCCAACACACTCTCTTCGCATAGTTTTGGAAAATCCACCCTGATAATATCTGTTGGTAACATCTGCGGTGTAATACTCTTTCCACAGGTCATCTTTCCTTTCTCACAGCCGCCATTCATACAGAATGGCCCACAGTCAGAAAACAGTTCTCTGGTCTGCTCCAGAAGCTGTTCCCAGATTTTCAGCATCACATATCTGGTCTCCTTTGTGTTTCTCCTGCATGTCCTCTGACGGATCATGTGCTTCCACTGATACGGTGTTGTGCTGATCAGAAGAATATTTCTCATTCCCTGCGGTGCACAGTATCCGACAGAATCATTATCAACCCCATATCTGATCATTTCCTGGTAATTTTTCATTGCCATGCTGCACTGTCTTAAATATCCTTCCTCCTGTCCGGTTCCCATCAGATCATAAGGAATGACAAAATCCTCCACTCCTGAATAGTCACTGTATTGCAGGCTTGCCGACATATATTTCACTTCATTCTGGTGCCTGGTAATCTGTGCCAGGAATCTTCTGGCTGCACCGACTACAACCACATTGATAATTCCAAACTTCTGGATTCTTTCCTCGGTCGGACGATCAATGGATTAGGAACTCCATATTTCTTAATACTGTCCTGTAGTTCAATCATCTGACTGTCACCGATCACCTTGAATGGATGATTCGTAAAAGTTCTTAACCCCTCCATTTCAATTTCAACTACTTTTTCATACGAATCTCTGATATCCGTCTTTTCTGTCAATGACACTTCCTCCTTTTCCCTGAACGAAAAAAATCGCCCAGACTAGAATTTTTAATCTAATCTGAGCGATACTTCGTCAGGCCTGTTTTCTTCAAGCAAGAAAACCATTTTTACATTCATTGACAACCTAAATCTTATCCTACACTTTAGTTATCTCCATTGGTTACTTGGATAGATTTAGCTCTCGGTGCCCATTTTGTCTTTTCGGTGCTCCAATTACTCATTTTTATATTTTTTCGGTGCTCGCAAGCACCATAAAATAAAAAAAACAACAATGAAGCTTCGATCTTCACTGTTGCAAAATTTGACTGTTCCCGGCGGGAATCGAACCCACAACTAGCGCTTAGGAGGCGCTCGTTATATCCATTTAACTACGAGAACAAAATTGGTATGCCAATAAAGATTTCTCCTCATTAACATACCAATTATTGTATCATATATTGCTTACATGGTCAAATACAATTAAATCACCATCACCACATAAAATTTGGCTCACAATCTTATTCAAGAGTAAACTTGTCAATTGACTCTTTCAATGCGACAGCAATCTCATCAAGCTCGATTGTGCACTGGTTAAGGTTGTGCATTGTAGCATTTACTTCTTCTGCTGAAGCAGTAACCTCTTCTGCTGCTGCGGCTGTTTCTGTTGAAATTGCAGCAACATCTTCCATCTTATCAATAACACTCTGTCTGCTGTCATCCATCTGAGTATTAAGATTTGTAATATTATCAAGACCTTCCTTAAGTGCATTAACTGAATTAGAAATTGTATTAAACAGGTTCTTAGTATCCTGAATTGACATATTCTGTTCTGTTATAATGTCATCTGTCTCATCAAGAGTCTTCTCAACAAGCTGTGACTTTTCTGAAATCTCATTTACAATCTGCTTAATCTCATCTGTAGAAGCCTGTGACTGTTCAGCAAGCTTTCTGATTTCATCAGCAACAACAGCAAATCCACGTCCGCTCTCACCGGCTCTTGCAGCCTCAATACTTGCATTAAGCGAAAGAAGATTTGTCTGCTCTGTAATCTCTGTAATCGCATTTGAAATGAAGTTAATCTTTTCGATACTTTCAACCATTTCCTTCATAACTTCCTTAGAAAGTCTTGAATTATCAATAGACTGCTGTGCCTTACCGATAAGGTTATCAACAATCTCAATACCCTGATTACTTAACTTCTGTGTTTCAACTGACATATCATTAATATCACTTACATATGCCTTAGTCTCATGAAGTTTTTCTGCAAGATTTTCAACTTCCTTAGTAGCATTGCTTGTACTCTCAGCCTGTCCAACAGCACCTGTAGATACACTCTGTATAGCTTCTGATACCTGATTTACAGTCTCAGTCGTAGTCTTGCTGATTTCTGAAATATTTTCTGAAGACTTGATAATAACTTCTGAATGTTCTTCCACATCTTTTATAAGTACAGATACATTATCTACCATTTCATTAAAGTTATTCTCAAGTGTACCAAATTCATTCTTCTTTCTTATAGGAATTCTCTGTGTAAGATCTCCAGAAGCTACACTCTTCATAACACCATTAATCTTCTTAATTTCTTTTGTAAATGTCATAGTTACAATAATAGCAATTATAATACCGATTATAAATGAAATAACACCTGTTCTTACTGTAGCAGTTGTAATCTTTGAAACAACTGAAGCAGTTTCTTTATCACTTACAAAACCAACAAGCGTCCATCCTGTTACCTCATCCTTTGTAGCGATAACTTCTACATTTTCACCATTAATCTTTTCTGAGAAAATATTGATGCCATATTCATTTTCGCTGCCTTTGTAACTGTTCAACTTATCCCAGAAGCCAAGCGATGTAACACTTCCGCTGCAATATGTATTTCTTTCATTATCAACGATAACCTGTCCGTTGCTGTCAACAAGAAGAACATAACCAGTATTTAAAAGACCAATATTCTGAACATACTCTGTTACTTCTGAGAAATCAATATCCATACCCACAACGCCGTAATTTTCATTGTTTGTATACTTAATTTCCTGTGAAACAGTAAAAATTGTATCACCTGTCTCGCTGTCTTTATATGGGTCGCTCATATATGCGTAAATATTATTTCTTGCAGCAAGACCGATACTGTTCTTATACCAGACTTTTGATGTATCATTGGCATTAGTCACAACTGTTTTCTTATTAGTTGTCTTACCATTTGCAGGATTTGGCTCAACCCAGCCTGTAATCTTATATCCAGTCTTTGTTGTAAAGAATGCTCTCTTTGCACCGCTTGTAACCTTAACTGATGCACAAAGTGAATCCTGAATTGCTTTTACATTATTATCAATAGTTCCCTGATCTTCAAGATGCTTAACTTCATTTTTACGTGTAAGCAAATCGATAGGCTGACTTAGTGTTTTTAAATAAGTCTCAAAACCTTTCTTTGTCTCCTGAAGTGTCTGCTCACTTGTAAGCTGCATATTACTTCTCTGTGTTGACTTGGTTGTAACAACAACATCAATTGCCAACATGAATGTAGGAATACTGATTGCAATTATAAAAAATATAACAAGCTGTACGCCTATACCTCTTAACCTTTTCATATCATTTCTCTCCTGTCATTTTATTTTTGTTATTTGTTAAATTTAACATTTCCCTGAAGCCATATCTGCCCTTTGAAACGTCTGCCTACCATAGGTTCCCCGAGTAAATGTTTCTCATTTATCCCCAGCGTAAATTCAACATCATTACATTCAAGATTCATAATATATATATTCTCTCCCGTATAAGAATTACGCTCTTTTGATAACTCATGAATTTCACCTATTACCGAATACTGGTCACATTCTACACCGCACGGCATAAACGTTGAATCAACAATTGAAAATACATCTTCATACATAATCCTCTGACAAATCTTTGTATATGTATCAATATCTTCAATTGTAAGACTCTCCCTTGCTTCTTCGTCACCATTTTTTGCCGCTGCAATAAGCTTTCTTCGCTTTTTTTCAGCTTCTGTATTTTTAGCTGATTTACGACTGTTTTTATCTATCGGCAAAAGAATCATACCACCAAGTGAAAGTGCTGACAATACCACCGTTGTATTTTTTATAGGACATTTTGCAATAGCATTCCTTGTATCCGGATTAAATGAACCTTTTATATAATCAGGACGGCTAGTTACATAATTCATATAATCCATGACATTTTGTAAATAAAAAATAAGGGTCACACCTGTCCGCGATTCATCACATACAATAGAATATGATTCCTTATCAACATGCCTTTCTATTGTAAGCTCATCATTTTCAGAGATTTTATTTCCTATTATAAATGGGTAATAATATTCATATACGAACTTCTTTCCTTCGTATCTTCCAAAAATATATATCCCTGCCGACTCACTTACCCTTACAACAGCAACCCCACGTTTTAATGATTCATTTTTTAATATGTATCCCTCATCAATACATTGTCTGACAGCCGCCTTGATAAATCTTGACTCTTTCATTGAATCCATATCTGAAAATCCAATGGCACTTAAATATAAATTCATATATTCCTCATTCCTACAATGTATCAACAACAAACAATGTGAGTTTTTTTAACAAATCTATCTCTGTCTGTGGATTATACTCACTTCCATCTGCATGAGTGAGCATTTTTATTACCGGTCTGTCAGTTGAATCTTTATTCTGCCTTATTACTATTCCGACATCACCATCATTAAGAACAACCTTTATTCCAACAGGATACCATGCAATCGTCTCAAGAAACTTTGCTGCTATAGTAGAATCATACTTCTTACCTGCATTAACACGGATATACTCAATTGCCTGATAAACCTTAATCTTCTTATTACCAATTCCGCTTATAAGACTGTCATAATCATCACATATTGAAACAATCTTAACTTCTGATTTTAATTTGTCGCCCTTCTGTTTAAATGGAAATCCTTCTCCATCAACCTGTTCATGATGAAGAAGAATAATCTCCTTTGAAACATCTGAAATCCACTCTTCTTCCTGAATAGAGCTATATCCATAAATAGTATGTTTCTTATATTCCGGAACGTCTGATGCTCTCATCTGTGAAACACTGATATCAATATACGGAACCTGTATATACTTCAATCCTATATCATGAAGTATCGCACCCATGGAAACATTACGCACCTGACGCTCATTCATCTTTAATCTTAATGCCAGAATCGTAGAAAGCACACATACATTAATACAATGTGAATACATATCTGTACTAATATTTCTTATATCTGTTACTGACTCAAGTACCTCAGGTTCAGATAATACACTGTCAATAATCTTGTTAGCCTGCTCACCGATTCTTTTTAATTCATCATTATGTTTATAAATATGACGCTCAAGTATACTCTCAACAACCTTTTTTGAATTTTGAAGGGTTGCTTCAACGTCAAATTTTACATCATCTTTTATGTATACGGATGGAATATTATACTTACGCAGTTTATCAATATACTCTCCACGCAGTACCGTGTCAGACTGTATTAAAACCTGATCTTTGGCAGACATTATCGGAACAGCAATTACTTCGCTCCCATTTAAATCATCAATCTTAACCAACCTCATAGAACTGTTCTGCCCTCCATTTATCTAAAACTGTTCAAAACAAATTCACCTCTGCTTATGTGTATAATTTATCATATTTTAGCTATTTTTACAACCTTTACAGATGTAATATACTTACTAATCCACTGTGCTTACGCCAGTCAGATACATCCGCACAAGTTCATTCATTTTTACACTGCTATAACATAAAAATACTGTGGGCAAAATGTATTGCTCACAGTATTTACCAATTACAAAATATATCATATATTAA
>CDTY01044119.1_pt1 | contig 11178 bp, 7 predicted proteins | sample 557731 | NCBI WGS metagenome assembly CDTY01 (sample SAMEA3182101, study PRJEB8094) | gut metagenome | biome: human; feature: gut; material: Stool; isolation source: human stool | place: Canada | collected 2013-02-12
CAGCCGGAGTTCACCCAGATCGACCTGGAGATGAGCTTTGTCAACGAAGAGGACGTGATGACCATCCAGGAGGGCTTCATCCAGCGGGTGTTCAAGGAAGTGCTGAACGTGGACGTCCAGACCCCCTTCCTGCGGATGCCCTGGCAGGAGGCCATGGACCGCTTCGGCTCCGACAAGCCGGATATCCGCTTCGGCTTTGAGCTCAAAGACATCAGCGACATCGTCAAGGACTGCGGCTTCGGCGTGTTCTCCGGCCCCGTGAAGGAGGGCGGCAGCGTCCGCTGCATCAACATCAGCGGCGGCAGCGCCCACTTCACCCGCAAGAAGATCGACGCTCTGGTGGAAGTGGCCAAGACCTACGGCGCCAAGGGCCTGGCCTGGGCCCGGCTCCACGGCGGCGAGATGACCTCCTCCTTTGCCAAGTTCCTCACCGAAGAGGAGATGCAGGCCATCCTTGCCCGGGCTGAGGCCAAGGACGGCGACGTGGTGCTGGTGGTAGGCGACGCCAAGAATACCGTGGTGTGGGCGGCTCTGGGCGCGCTGCGTCTGGAGTGCGCCAAGCAGCTGGGCCTGCTCAAGAAGGACGAGTACAAGTTCCTGTGGGTGGTCCAGTTCCCCATGTTCGAGTGGTCCGAGGAGGAGGGCCGGTATGTGGCCATGCACCACCCCTTCACCGCCCCCATGGACGAGGATGTGGACAAGCTGGACACCGACAAGGCCCACTGCCGGGCCAAGGCCTACGACATCGTCCTCAACGGCGTGGAGCTGGGCGGCGGCTCCATCCGGATCAACACTCCGGAGATGCAGGAGACCATGTTCCACGCCCTGGGCTTCACCCAGGAGGACGCGGAGGAGCGCTTCGGCCACCTGATCAACGCCTTCAAGTTCGGCGCGCCTCCTCACGGCGGCCTGGCCTACGGCCTGGACCGGCTGTGCATGCTCATGGCCGGCGCCGACTCCATCCGGGACGTCATCGCCTTCCCCAAGGTCCAGACCGCCAGCGAGCCCATGACCAACTGCCCCGACTTCGTGGATGATAAGCAGCTGGAGGAATTGTCCATCGCCGTGACCAAGAAGGAAACTGAGGAGTAAGCAGAACTCCTCTTCCCCGCCGCAGATTCGTTTTCCCCGCTTCCCCGCACTTTTTGGGGGCGGCTCCTTGAACGAGGAGCCGCCTCTCCCGGCAGACAGGACCTTCCAAGTAGGAGAAGGTGCAGCAGCATTGCCCGGCAGCTGTGCTGAGTTCTTCGGTGCAGGGAAGGCACCGGTTCGGTGCCAGGAATGCTTACACCGTCGCGGCATTGCGATTCCCAGGCACTTCATGCCCGCCAATCGCGCCGCATCCTCGAAACAAGCTCGCTTTTTCTGCCACTGGCAGCGCTTCGCCGCTTTCCCCCAAAGACGCATTCCTCTGCGCCCAAAAGCAACCCTCCCGCCTGCTGGGCGCTTCGCACCCATACACCGTCGCGGCATTGCGATTCCCGGGCACTTCATGCCCGCCAATCGCGCCGCATCCTCGAAACAAGCTCGCTTTTTCTGCCACTGGCAGCGCTTCACTTGTTTCCACAGCCGCCTCCGGGCGGCAAAAATCCAACTCCATGAGGTGATTTTCATGAAACTGGTTCAATTCCTGAAAAACAGCAAGGTAGCTCTGGGCATCGAGACGGAAAACGGCATCATCGACGCCGCCGTGGAAGGCGCCCGCCGGGGCCTGCGGGTCCCCCAGACCATGATCCAGGCTATCCGCCACGGCAATGTGGCCCTGGAGGTGCTGGAAAAGCTTACGGACGGCGCTGTCAACTTCGTCCAAAATCCCCCCGCCGCCCCTGCTGTCACCGGCATGGAGCGCATCCTCTGTATCGGCCTGAACTACCGCCAGCACGCCATGGAGTGCGGATTGGACCTGCCCGAGCGGCCGGTGCCCTTCTGCAAGTTCTCCAACGCCCTCTCCGCCCACCGGGACACCGTCCGTCTGGACCCGGCCTATCGGGAGTATGACTACGAGGCGGAGCTGGTGGTGATCATCGGCCGCCCCGCCCGCAACGTCAGCGCCGAGGACGCCATGGACTACGTCTTCGGCTACACCTGCGGCAACGACCTGTCCACCCGGGACCTGCAATTCGCCCGGGGCAACCAGTGGCTGCTGAGCAAGACCTTCGACGGCTTTGCCCCCTTGGGCCCCTGCGTGGTCACCGCCGACAGTCTCGACCCCTCGGACCTGGCCATCTCCAGCACCGTCAACGGCGAGCTGCGGCAGAACTCCCGCACCTCCGACCTGATCTTCTCCGTGCCGGAGCTCATCGCCGACCTCTCCCGCCACTTCACCCTGGAGCCCGGCGACGTGATCTTCACCGGCACTCCCCAGGGCGTCATGCACGGCTGGAGCGCCGACAAGAAGCAGTGGCTCAAGCCCGGCGACCGGGTGGACGTCACCATCGAGGGCATCGGCACCCTCACCACCACCTTCTGCTGAATCCGGCGGGGGACGGCGCCCTCCGCCGTCCCCCGTTTTTTGACCTTGGAAAGGAGACCCTGCATGAAAAAGAAGCTGTGTGCTCTGGCGCTGTGCGCCCTGGTTCTGTGCGGCTGCGGCGCCGGCCCCACCGCCACTTCTGCCCCCTCCTCCGCTCCCCAGAGCGCCCAGGAACCCCCTGCGTCCTCGGCGGAGCCCACTGCCCTGGAACGGGCCCAGGAGCGCCTGGCCACCCTGACGGTGGATGAAAAGGTGGGCCAGATGTTCTTTGCCCGGCGGCCGGAGACCGGCTCCGCAGAGGATGCCGCTGCCTGGCACCTGGGGGGCTATGTGCTCTTCGGCCGGGACTTCCAGTACAGCGACGGCCACTGGCTGAGCCGGGAGGACTTTCTCCAAAACATCCAGGCCGATCAGGACGCCGCCAAGGCCGACACCGGCATCCCCCTGCTCATCGGCTCCGACGAGGAGGGCGGCACCGTCACTCGGGCCAGCCTGAACCCCAACCTCTTTGAAACTCCCTTCCTCTCCCCCCAGGCCCTGCTGAGTGTGGGCGGCATGGAGACCCTGGCGGCGGACGCCGGGGAAAAGTCTCAGGCTCTTCTGGAGCTGGGCATCAATGTAAATCTGGCCCCGGTGTGCGACGTGTCCACCAACGCCGAGGACTTCATGTATGACCGGACCTGCGGCCTGGCGGCATCCGACACCTCCCAGGCTGTGGCCGCCCAGGTGGAGGCTATGAAGTCCGCCGGCATCGGCAGCGTCCTCAAGCACTTCCCCGGCTATGGCTCCAACGCCGACACCCACACCGGCGCGGCGGTGGACCAGCGTCCTCTGGAGCAGTTCCTGCTGGAGGACTTCCTGCCCTTCTCCGCCGGCATGGAGGCCGGCGGCGCCACCACCGCTGTCCTGGTGAGCCACAACACCATGACCGCCGTGGACGACCAGCTTCCCGCCTCCCTCTCCCCGGCGGTCCACGAGCTGCTGAGAGAGGAGCTGGGCTTTGACGGCGTGGCCATCACCGACGACCTGGCCATGAACGCGGTCAGCGACGACCGCTTCTCCACCCCCGCCGCAGTGCTGGCGGTGCTGGCGGGCAACGACCTGCTGATCTCCTCGGACTATGCCGTCCAGATCCCCCAGGTCCTCGCCGCCGTAAAGGATGGTACCATCCCCATGGAGCGCATCAATGAGGCCGTGACCCGGGTGCTTTTGTGGAAGGAGGCCCTGGGGCTTCTCTGACACATCTCTCTCCCCTTTTCGTCCAGAAGGATAGAAACCAAAAGGAGGGACCGTTATGAAAAAGCGCTCTGTGCTCTGGTGTATGCTGACTCTGGCCCTGACCGCCCTTTTGACCGTGCCCGTCCGGGCCGACACCGGCCCCAAGCCCCAGCTGATCGTCCGAGTGGAAAACGCCCCACAGGAGCCCTACTACCTGGACCTTTTAGAGGAAGGTGAGGGCACCGGCGGGGAAAAGGAGGGCCTCTCCTGGAGCTACTCGGAGGAGGAGCGGGCCGCTTTGGATGAAGGGCTTCTGGACGCCCTTCTGGCGGCGGTGCCGGAGGGGTACCGGGCCTGCACCGTGGAGGGCACCGGCGGCGCCCCCATGTGGGGGGAGCTCATGGCGGAACATACCGACCGCGCCGGCAATCCTCTCCACACCTTCTCCTATGTGGGCGTGCCGGAGACCTACCGCATCCTGCTGGTGACCAAAAGCGGCGAGAGCTATCTCTCCCCCACCCTCACCCGCTCTGTGCTTCAGTCCTCGGTGACCGTGGACTTCACGGCGGGCACCGTCTCCGCGCCTCCGGCGGCCCTGGGATACGTTTTGCAGTTCCTGGCCACCTTCCTGCCCACCCTCCTCATTGAGGGCGTGGTACTGGCGGCCTTTGGGTATTCCCTCAAGAAATCCTGGCGGCCCTTCCTCCTTTTGAACCTGGTGACCCAGGGGGCCCTGGCTGCCTTTTTCGCCGCCACCGCCATGGGCAGCGGGGTGAGCTGGCTGTACTTCCTCCTCTTTTTCCCGGCGGAGGTCCTCATCGCCCTGGTGGAGGCAGTGGCCTACACCCGCCTGCTCCCCGCTCACGGGCCCCGGCGGGCCTTTGCCTATGGCCTCACCGCCAACGTCTGCTCCGCCGCCCTGGGCTTTTTCCTGGCGGAGCCTGTGTGGCGGTGGGTGGTGTCCATCTCTTAAACCAGAAAGGAAGTTTTCCCCATGGAAACGGAAAAGCTCTATTACGCCGACCCCTATGAAACCACCTTCACCGCCACGGTCCTGGGCTGTGAGGCGGGCAAGGGCGGCTACTTGGTGACCTTGGACCGCACGGCCTTCTACCCCGAAGGGGGCGGCCAGCCGGCGGACCACGGCACCCTGAGCGGCGCCGCCGTCACCGACGTTCACGAAAAGGACGGCGTCATCACCCACACCTGCGATCGGCCCCTGACCGTCGGCGACACGGTGGAGGGCGCCATCGACTGGGACCGGCGCTTTGACCACATGCAGCAGCACTCCGGAGAGCACATCCTCAGCGGTCTCATCTGCTCCGCCCACCACTGCGACAACGTGGGCTTCCATCTGGGGGCCGACACGGTGACCATCGACTTCAACGCCGCCCTCACCGAGGAGGACGTGGCGGAGCTGGAGGCTGCCGCCAACCGCTATATCTGGCAGGACCATCCCATTGCCATCTCCTTCCCCTCTCCGGAAGAATTGGAGGCTCTGGACTACCGCTCCAAAAAGGAGCTGACGGGTCAGGCGCATCGTCTCCTTCCCCGGGGCGGACTGCTGCGCCTGCTGCGGCACCCACGTCTCCTCCTCCGGCCAGGTGGGGCTTCTGAAAATCCTCTCCTGCCAGAAGTTCCGCCAGGGCGTGCGGCTGGAGATCCTCAGCGGCCGCCGGGCCCTCACCTATCTCTCCCAGACCTGGGACCAGAACCGCCAGGTGGGCCAGCGGCTCAGCGCCAAGGCCACGGAGACCGCCGCCGCCGTGGAGCGGCTGGAGGCGGAGCTGACGGCCACAAAGGACCGGTGCGCCGCTCTGGAGCGGACGGTGTTCGCCGCCAAGGCGGAGGAGTACCGGGACAAGGGGGACGTGACCCTGCTGGAGGCCCCCATGGGCTCTGACGCCGTGCGCCGTCTGGCGGACACGGTGGCGGGCAGCTGCGGCGGCCGATGCTGGGTCTTTGCCGGCGAGGGCGAGCACTGGAACTACGCCATGGTGGACCACCGGGGCGGCGACGTGAAGGAGCTGGTGAGGGCCCTCAACGCCGCCCTCCACGGCCGGGGCGGCGGCAAGAAGGGCTTTGCCCAGGGCTCCGTCCAGGCCACCCGGCAGGAGATCGAGGACTACTTCGCCTGAAAGCGTTTCCCTGCAAGAAAAACATCTATCCTTCGCTTGCGCACAGACCCCCTTTCTGCTATGCTGGAAGCAGAAAGGGGGTCTTTTTATGAAGCGACTGCTGAGCCTCACCTTGTCCCTGGTGCTGACGCTGCTTCTCCTGATCCCCGCCGGCGCCGCCGAGAGCCAGGACACCTGGCGGCGCAGCGAGGGGGACGGGCGGTATGTGACCCTCCGGGTGCCCTATGCGGCAGGGGAGGACCTGTCCTGGTCCGAGTATCGGTACCTGTGCCTGCGCTACGGCGACACCGGGGAGCCGGTGTCCCTGGTCAGCGACTATTGGGACGGCGGCCTCTTTGCCACCGTCCCGGCCGAGGACGCGGAGCGGCCTCTGGAGGTGGTCCAGGGGGAGCGCTTTGCCTGGACCGACTTCCCCCGGGGCGCCGAGGCCATGTGCGCCAACACCCTCTATCTCCGGGGCATCCTGCGGGGAGACGCCGCCGGGAACTTCGCCCCCAAGGCGCCCCTGACCCGGGGCCAGGCGGCGGTGCTCTTTGCCCGGCTGCTGGCCCTGCCCCAGCCGGAGGGGGAAACCGTATTTTCCGATGTGCCCGCCGACAGCTGGTGCGCCGGGGCGGTGAACGCCCTCTACCAGGCGGGACTGCTGCCAAGCGCCTCTGCCTTCCGCCCCGACGAGGCCATCACCCGGGCGGAGTTCACCGCCGCCCTCTATGACGCCTTCTCCCTTTTGGGCTGGACGAAAAAAGCCACCGGGGACCTGGACTTTGTGGACGCAGAGGACATCCCCGCCTGGGCCGTGGAGGCCTATCTGAGCCTGGACGCCCGCGGTCTGGTGCCCCGGACCCCTGAGGAGCTGCCGGAGGAGGCCTTTACCGGGGATGAGCTGCCCATCCAGCGCTACTATGCCCAGCCTGACCATCCCATGACCCGGGAGGAGGGCTGTGAGCTGCTGGACTGGGCCATGCGCCGCCTGCCCTGGTATCCCTCCCAGACAGCGGTGGAATGGGGCTTTGACGAGGCCATGCCCGTCATCGACGGCTCCACCTCCACCTATCCCTTCACCACCGCCCTCTATGGGTCCCTCTTCGAGAACTATACCCAGCATCCCCAGCTCCCCGCCGCCCACTCCACCAGCTATGACTCCTATGAAAACCTCATCGACGGCAAGGTGGACGTGCTCTTTGCCGCCGCCAAGGCCTCCAGCGAGCAGACCGAGCGGGCCAAGGCCCGTGGCGTGACGCTGGAGTATGTGCCCATTGCCCGGGACGCCATGGTGTTTTTCACCAATGTGGAAAACTCTGCGGAGGGTCTGACCCGGCAGCAGATCCAGGACATCTATGTCCGCAATGCCTACCAAAACTGGAAGGACGTGGGGGGCCCCGACGCTGCTCTCCTGCCCTACTGCCGGAATATCGACAGCGGCTCCCACTCGCTGATGGAGCGCTATTTCCTGGATGGCGGCGCCCTCTCCCTTCACCCGGACATCCTCCAGGGCAACGTGTCCCAGGCCATGAGCAGCGCCCTCACCGACGTGGCCGCCGCCCTGAAAACCGACCCGCCGGCCTACGCCCTGGGGTACAGCGTCTATTACTACTACCTGACCGCCTCTACGATGATGGGAGACGTGACGGACAACCAGATCAAGCTCCTGGCGGTGGACGGGGTGACACCCTCTGACGAGACCATCGCCGACGGCACCTATCCCCTGGCGGACTACAACTATCTGGTACTCCGGTCCGACGAGCCCCAGGACTCCCCCGCCCGGCGCCTGGCGGAGTTCATGCTCACCCAGGCGGGACAGGCGGTGGTGGAAAGCGCGGGCTTTGGCCGGGTGAATTGAAAGCAAGCTCCCTGCAAAAAAGACCGGCGTGCCGTGTTGCAGCACGGCACGCCGGTCTTCCCGTTCCCTCTATCGGTTCAGGCTGTCTATGGCCAGCAGCGCCACAGCGATGCACAGCATGACGCCCAGGTCCGATACCGACAGCTTGCCCATGCGGAAGATCACCAATCCGCCCACCGCCAGCCCCAGGCTCACGCAGCGGCACAGCAGCAGGCACATGTCCTTGATATCCCCCCGGCTCAGCTCCCGGAAGGGGTGGGGCGATTCGCTCCGGAGGCCCGACAGCAGCTCGTCCACATTCACCCCCAAAATTTCCGCCACCTGGGGCAAACAGGCGATGTCCGGGCAGGCCAGGCCCCGCTCCCACTTGGACACGGCCTTGTCCGTGACCCCCAGCCGGTCCGCCAGCTCCTGCTGGGTCATGCCCTTCTCCTTCCGAAGCCGGGCGATCAAAGCGCCCATCTGGTTGGTATTCAAGTGCGCTCCCTCCTTTGTGGTATCATCATAGCCAATGACGGTGCATCGCGCAAGGAATATCCGGTAGAATCCCCTCGACCGGTGGTTTACCCGGGGCTATGGGACCTCAAAGGGCCCTTTTCGAGGGGAAAAAAGGACCTCCCCGAATGGGGAGGTCCTTTTGCTGCTTTTAATTCTCGTCGTCATAGGCGAAGTGGGTGCCGTAGTAGTACTGGAGGCTCAGATAGGTGTCCAGAGCCTGCCGGTCCTCCCCGTCCAGGGTATCCGTCAGCGTGCCATCGGCGGTGATGTACCGGCCCACGGCGGTCAGCACCGGCAGCTGCCGCCAGATGTCGCTGGTGGCCTGGGCCCATTCGTTGCCCACCCAGCCGCACTGGTCAAAGACCAGGTTCATGAGGAAGCAGGAGGACACGTCCGGGCCCTCGCCCACAAAGTCGTTGCCCAGGGTCTCCTTGGCCGCGTCGTTGGCCCAGATAAGATAGCGGGTGGCGTAGTAGTTGTAAAAGCCCTCTTCCGTGGCGGTGTCCAGGTTCACCCCCAGCTCCTGGTAGGCGGAGTTGCCATCCCCCAGCCAGGGTTTGTGGTCGCCGTAGATGACCACCACCACCGGCCGCTCCTCGGCGGCGAACTGGTCCAGCAGCCACCGGAGCTGATTGGCCGTATCCTGGACGGAGCCCAGGTAGTTGTCCACAATGTTGGTGGTTTCGGTGGAATACCGGCCGTCGGTGAAGTGGATGCCCCGCCAGACGCTCTGGGTGTCATAGGGGCCGTGGCCCTGATAGGTGACGTTGAAGGAGAAATAGGGGTCCCCTGCCCCGTCCCGGTTGGCCTCGTAGAGCTTGAAGATCTCCGGCATCAAAATCTCGTCCCCGGCGATGCCGGTCTTGGAGAGCTCCCCGTAGTAGTTCTCCTGGTAGTAGTAGGTGGGCAGGCCCAGATAGCCGTTGACGTTCAGGCGGTTATAGAACCACTCATAGCTGGGGTGGCTGCCCTCCGCCGTATAGCCCTGGCTGTCCAGGTACCAGCCGTAGGAGTTGGTGCGGGTGCGGAAGTTCCACACGTCCGCAAAGCCGGTGAGGAAACACCGCTCCGTGTCCACGGTGCCGCCGGCGAAGATGTTGGTGATCAGGTTGCCCGAGAGGCTCTCCGCCTCCAGCTCATGGTAGACGTCGTAGGCCGCGCCCCAGTCGATGCCCTCCACTCCCTCAAACAAAGAGAAGTCGGCGAAGGCCTCCAGCTGGATGGTGACCAGGTCCACCTTCTTGTCCTCGGGGATGTCCACCGGATCATAGGACGCCAGCAGCGCCTCCGTGGCGTCCTCGTCGTAGCCCTCCGGGGCCTGGATGGAGCCGGTGGTGGTGCTGTGGAGGAAGGGATAGAGGAAGCCCTTGGAGATGTAAAGCTGGGTGGAGGACCAGCGGTTGATGTAGTCAAAGTTGATGGTGGAGGTGTTGTAGACGGTGGAGCTGGTGTAGGCCTTGGACAGGGGCAGGCACACCAGGATGGTCACCAGGCACAGCGGCAGCCGCACCTTCTTTTTGGGCACGCCCCGGACCAGGAAAAAGAGAAAAAGGGTGCCCAGCACCACGCAGAGAAGGCCGAACCAGATGCGCTTGTCCGGCGTCAGGTCGTACTTGGCGGTCTGGGTGATGGCGCCGGCCTCCCGGATGTACTTGAGGTCTTCAAAGATCACCGGGTCGTCCCGGAACCGGAGCTTGTAGTAGTTGGCCAGGGAAAAGCCCATGACCACCGCCGAGGAGGCAAGGAACGCCACCCAGGCCCGACCAAAGAGGAAGTACAGGGCCAGCAGCAAAAGAAGGGCCGGCAAAATATTCAGCACGGCGATAAGGGGCACCTCGAAGTAGCTCTTGAAGAGCGCGTCGGCATAGTCCCCGTAGGCGAACACCAGGGACAGCACCCCCAGGCACACGCCGGAGAGGGCCGTAATGCACACATTCCACAGCCAGTATACCCAGGTCCTGCCCCGGGTCAGGCCGTCGGCAGAGGGCCGAAACAGCCAAAAATGTTTCAAGAAATCACGTCCTTCCTGGGTTTTGCGGAGCATCCGGCGAAAAAAGGAGTCAGCGGAGGGCCGGACGCTATCCCTATGATTTTAGCACGATTCCCGGCGAAAGTACAAAGGTTTTGTAAAGTTTTCAACAAGGGGAGGAAAAGTCCGGGGAAATCGCCTATTTTGGTATACAATCGTCTACCCATCATATCAGGCCGGGGCGGGAAAGTCAAGGTGGACGCCGGGGCGGGAAAATGGGAAAGGCCCCGGGAAATGGAAAACGGTCCGGGTGCAAAAGGAACAACCCCAAAAGGGCGGCGGAAAAATGCCCGGGAGACGGGAACGCAGGGCAGAGCGCAGACAAAAAGGGACAGGACAGGGCCCGGAGGCCCGGGCGCAGACAAAAGGGGCGGCGGGCGCAAAAAGGCCGGGACGGGAAAATCCCGTCCCGGCGCTTTGTTTTGCTTCTTCCCTGCTTGCCCTTGGACGCCCTGACAGGCAGCGGGTCCCAGGAATGCGCTTTTCTTAATAAGCCAGCTTCTCAGCCAGATAGCTCTCCAGCTGGTCCATGGGGATTCTCACCTGCCTCCCGCAAAAATTTCCATTTTTGCGGGACCCCGTATTGTATCACCGGGGCCCGAAGTGAATCCGGGCCCCGGCAAGGGTCTCACGGGGGACCCTTGGACGCCCTGCGGGCGGCGGGTAGCAGGAAAACGCTGTTTCTTAATAAGCCAGCTTCTCAGCCAGATAGCTCTCCAGCTGGTCCATGGGGATTCTCACCTGCCTCCCGCAAAAATTTCCATTTTTGCGGGACCCCGTATTGTATCACCGGGGCCCGAAGTGAATCCGGGCCCCGGCAAGGGTCTCACGGGGGACCCTTGGACGCCCTGCGGGCGGTAGGTCGCAGGAAAACGCTGTTTCTTAATAAGCCAGCTTCTCGGCCAGATAGCTCTCCAGCTGGTCCATGGGGATTCTCACCTGCTCCATGGTGTCGCGGTCACGGACGGTGACGCAGTTGTCG
>CDTY01035352.1_pt1 | contig 11039 bp, 10 predicted proteins | sample 557731 | NCBI WGS metagenome assembly CDTY01 (sample SAMEA3182101, study PRJEB8094) | gut metagenome | biome: human; feature: gut; material: Stool; isolation source: human stool | place: Canada | collected 2013-02-12
AATTTTCTCAGACCTATTTTTTCTTTGCTCCTACCTGCCCCTTTGCACACTCCTCAACAAAGACACAAAAACGTGTAAAAAATCCGGAGCGTTTTTCACGCCCCGGAAAATGAATATTCACCACTTTCATACGTGCGAAGTATGTCGTAAAATCTGCCGTTTCCACACCAATATAACGTACCACGCACCCGGGGCGGAGCAGGTCGGACTGATTGCAGCGCGGGGCGCGGCGGCATTTCAAGTTCTCGAAGTAAACTTACGCTCGTGTAAAGGTCAGTACAAACCGCTCACGGGCGGATAGCCGTAATTATGGAACAGGCACGTGAACGCGGCTTCTTTTATGTACAAACCCTCTGTAATTTCCGCGTCCATATACGCGCCTCGCAACTTTTTATATGCTCCTTTGGCATACACGCGGTAATCCACCGCCTCCGGGTTGCCTATCCCTTTTAAGGGCATATCATGTAATGGAGCGGTACTTTCGGCAATGACCTCACGCGAACCCTCCCGGCCTACTGCATACGGCTCATAAATAGGCTCCGACCCGCGCGCCCCAAGTATGGGGAACAGCGACCGGCTGTCTATATCCTTGCCGCCATGCTTTTCATCATAATCTATACGACCCATTTGAAATGAAAGCGCCAGGCGGTCGGCAAACAGTACATTGCCTTTTTTCATCCCATCGCCTTTTTCATATTTACACGGTTGGAACAGGCGGAAGTAGGCCTTCAAATACCCGGGGTAACAGCCGTGCTTGCCGCGCAACTGTCGTAAGCCGGTTTCATGCAGCCTTATGCTCCAATCTGACCAACGCGCCATTTCAGGTTGCGTTTTGACGGCCACAATATCACCCGGCTCGTCCCATGCTTCCGACTCCAATTTGCAGGAAATGCTGTTCTTTTCGGGTGCAAGGGCATTAAACCTGACTAAATACCTGGCCACGGCCTTTGCATAATCATTATGCGCGTAATCACTGAACGCTACGGCATACATGCAGGCTTTCCCATTGAATTTGGCTGTTTTCTTTTTTAAATCGTATTCAACGCGCTCCACCACGGTGTTGCAGCGCGAATACTTGGATATGGAATCGGCCATATAAACGGGAAAGCCGACCGACCCTACAGGCGAGAAACGCAACGTAAGGTTTATGAAATCATAACCTTTGCCGTCCTCACTTGCTTTATAAACCACAGCGGCGTCCATGCGAACCTTGCGCCCGTTGTAGTCAAGCTCCTGTGCGGGGTATTCGTATTTGCTGCATTGCTCCTCCTCCACAAAAAACGACGGTTTGATTTCGGGCACGGCTTTTACCGCGCACAAGCCAGCAGCAGCAAGAAAGGCGGCCAATAAAAAACGTTTCATTACTCTTATGTTTTTAGTTAATATCCAGCGCTACATGCACTTTATACTTATTGTCCGAAAGTTAGCACTTTAGAAGCTAACCGCCAAATTATTTTGCATAAAAAAAAGATTTTCTTGCAAAAGCGAAATGTGACAAGATTGGGTGTTAGGAAAACTGGAGTGAATAGCTGAAAACCGGAGCTGTTTCATATTACCACCTGCCCGCAAGAAAACGATTCCACTCAGCAACAAACAGCCATACGCTTGCCTGGCTTCGATTCTTCAATCCCATAAACTTCCGCCTGCTTGCAACATATCAATTCATCCGCTATGCAAAATTCCTCCCATGAACGGAACAGCATTCTCACGTATCGACAAATTGCCACCAGTATAAATAACACGACAACATCGTTGCGATGAATAAATATGCAGGCGCGGAGTTTTGAGGCGGAGAAACGGGGCGGGAAAATGCAGACAAAAAGAGCGGGGATTTTTGTTGCACACTGCGGGTTTTCGGAAACGCTTTATTCATGCGGGTTTGGAGGGGGCAAAAAAAAGGTCGGACATATTTTAAAATTCCTCGGACCTTTTTTAAATTTTCTCAGACCTATTTTTTCTTTGCTCCTACCTGCCCTTTTGCACACCCTGCGACAAAGACACAAAAACGTGTAAAAAATCCGAGGCGTTTTTCACGCCCCGGAAAATGAATATTCATCTGCCATTTCCGCGCCGGACCTTTACGAACACATGCGGATGAGCAGCGCAGCAAGGCACGCCCCTGTCGCACTGTTATATTATGTATTAAATTATCTGAAACACTATTGTCTTTAAAAGTTTTAATTATATCTTTGCACCATGGGAATTCTGTATGTTGTGCCCACTCCGGTGGGCAACTTGGAAGACATAACCCAGCGGGCGCTCAGGGTTTTGCGCGAAGTGGACCTCATACTGGCCGAAGACACGAGGACTTCGGGCATACTGCTAAAGCACTACGGCATAAGCAACAAACTGTGCGCGCACCACAAGTTCAACGAGCACCAGACGGCGCACGCCTTTGCCGCCCGCATGGCCGGCGGCGAAAACATGGCCCTGATAACCGACGCCGGCACACCCGGCATAAGCGACCCCGGCTTCATGCTCGTGCGCGAATGCGCGGAGCTGGGCGTAAGGGTGGAATGCCTGCCCGGAGCCACGGCTTTCGTGCCGGCATTGGTGGACTCGGGGCTGCCCTGCGAGAGGTTTGCTTTCGAAGGCTTCCTGCCCGCAAAGAAAGGGCGCAACACCCACCTTGCGGCACTGGCCGAAGAAGAACGCACCATGGTGCTGTACGAATCGCCCTACCGCATTGTAAAAACACTGGCGCAACTGGCCGAAACGTTAGGCGGCAGCCGGCGTGCCTCGGTTACGCGCGAAATATCGAAAGTGCACGAGGAAACCGTGCGCGGCACACTCGAAGAAATCCTGTCCCACTTCCAAAGCAACGAGCCGCGGGGCGAGTTCGTGATAGTAGTGGAAGGACTTAACCGCAAACAAAAAAACAAAGAAGTATAATCACATTTCATATCATGAAAAAAGCATTAATTGCATTCATGGCGGCAGGACTGCTGGCATCATGCAACGAAGGAACAAACACACAGCAAGCAAAGTCGGACAACACGGTCGACTCGCTAATCGGAGTAATAAACCAAAAAGACAATGAGCTGAACGACATCCTGAGCACGTTCAACGACATACAGGAGGGCTTCCGCCAGATAAACGAAGCCGAAGGGCGCGTGAACATCGAACGCGGCAAGGGCGAAAAATCGGCCAAGGACGACATAATGGAGAGCATTTCCTTCATCCGCCGCACCATGGAGGTGAACCGCGAACGCATTGCCAAACTGAAACAGCAACTCAAGACAAGCTCGTTCAACACCGATAAGCTGCAACAGACAATCGAAGGGCTGAGCAACGAACTGGAGCAGAAATCCGAACAAATAAAACAACTGCAAAGCGAACTCGAAGCCAAGAATATACACATAGCCGAGCAAGACAAGCAGATTACCGACCTGAACACTAACGTAAACGCCCTGACAACAGAAAATGCCGACAAGGCACGCACCGTGGAACGCCAGGACAAGCAGCTCAACACGGCCTGGTACGTGTTCGGCACTAAAAAGGAACTCAAGGAACAGCGCATACTCCAAAGCGGCGACGTGCTGAAGAGCAGCAATTTCAACAAAGACTACTTTACGAAAATCGACATCCGTGTGGACAAGGTAATAAAACTCTACTCGCGGAGCGCAAAACTGCTCACCACACACCCGGCCGGCTCGTACACGCTCGAGCGCGACGCACAGAAAATGTACACGCTGCGCATAACCGACCCCACGAAGTTCTGGAGCGTAAGCAAATATCTCGTAGTGGTAGTGAAATAAGCACTGCACGTCGGGATGAAAGGCGCGGCCCCAACGCCGCACCTTGCCGGCAAACCGCCAGCACACGCGGCAGCCGGCGAATCTCACTTTAAAACACATATATGAGCGACATTGTAATTATTGCCATTCTTATTGCGGTTAACGCCTTCTTTTCGTTATCCGAAGTAGCATTGATATCAGCACGCAAAAGCAGGCTCGACGCGCAGGCCCGACAAGGCAACCGCTCCGCCGCAGCCGCACTGAAACTTACAAAAGACCCGAACTGTTTCCTCTCGACCATACAAGTAGGAATAACCGTAATATCCATACTTACCGGTATATTTTCGAGCAATGAGTTTGCCGTAAGTTTCGGCGAACTGCTTGCCACGCTCGGCATAGGCAGCAACTACGCATACCTCGCAGCACAGGCGATAATAGTGGTAGTGGTGACATACCTGTCGTGCGAACTGGGCGAACTTGTACCCAAACGCATAGGACTGGGGCGCGCAGAAGCAATGGCAAAATTCACCGCGCCGGCAATGCTCCTGTTCTTCTACATGACAAGGCCCATTGTATGGCTGCTTTCAAAGAACACAGACCTTGTAATGCGGATACTGCACTTAGACAAAGAGGAACGAGGCATAACCGAAGAGGAAATAAAATCGATAATACAGGAAGGCACCGACGCAGGCGAGGTGCAGGAAGTGGAACAAGACATCATGGAGCGGGCACTGGCCCTCGGAGACCAGACAGTAGAGCAGCTCATGACACACAGAAGCGACATAACTTTTCTCGACATGGACATGACAGCCCAGGAAATCGAGAAAATCATAACCGAAGACACACACGCGGCATACCCCGTGATAGGCGACGACCCCGACGAGGTAATGGGAATCATAACCGTGAAAGACCTTATACCGCGCCTCTGGAAAAAAGACTTCTCGCTGAAACAGATATTGCAGAAACCGCTTTACTTCCCCGAGAACATGACAGCCTACAAGGCTCTTGAAGAACTGAAGCGGAGCAAATTCAACCGGGCGCTCGTGGTTGACGAGTTCGGAAGCGTGCAAGGCATAATCGTACTGCGCGACATAATGGAAGGGCTCGTAGGCCAGATACCCGATTACAGCGAAGCGCCCGACATATTCGAAAACGCCGACCACAGTTCGTGGACAGTGAGCGGGCAATGCCAGTTCTACGACTTTCTGGCCTACTTTGACGAAGAAGACCTCTACACACCCGACTACAACACAGTGGGCGGGCTAATACTCGACCTGCTCGAGCACATACCCACCGTTGGCGAAAAAGTAGAATGGAACAACTTCATGTTCCGCGTAACCTCGATGGACGGCACGAGGATAAACAACATACTCGTGCGCAAAAAAGCCCCTGAAAACAAAGAGGAAGAATAAGAAGAACAAGATGAAAATAAGCGAAATGCTCAAGAGCTGCAAGTCGACGGCTTTTTCATTCGAACTGCTGCCGCCGCTGAAAGGCAACAGCCTTGAAAGCCTTACAAATACAATCGACAAGCTCAAAGAGTTCAACCCGAAATACATAAATATCACCACCCACAGGAGCGAAGTCTTCTACCGCGACATGGGCAACGGCCTTTTCAAAGCCGAAAACATACGCCGCCGTCCGGGAGCCGTGGCCGTGGCCGCCGCCATACAGCAACGCTACGGAATACCCGTGGTGCCGCACATACTTTGCAGCGGGTTTACGAGAGAAGAAACCGAATACGTGCTGCTCGACCTTCAGTTCCTGGGCATTAACAACCTGTTCCTGCTGCGCGGCGACAAAGCCAAAAACGAAAAGACCTACAAACCCGTTGAAGGCGGGAACGCCCATGCCACCGACCTGGAAGAGCAGGTGAACCGTTACAACGAAGGCTATTTCATAAACGGCGACAAGGTTAACTATATAGGCGAGAAATTCGACTATGGCGTAGCATGCTATCCCGAGAAGCACGAAGAAGCTCCAAACATGGAAACCGACCTCGCGTGGTTCAAACGCAAGGCGGAACTTGGCGCCGGATACGCGGTAACACAAATGTTCCTCGACAACGAAAAGTATTACCGCTTCGTGGAAAGCGCAAAAAATGCAGGAATAAACATACCTATAATACCGGGAATAAAACCGCTCACCAAGTTGTCGCAACTCACAGTGCTGCCAAAGACATTCCACTGCGACATACCCCACGAGCTAACCGTCGAAATACAGAAATGCAAAAGCGACGACGAAGTACGCGAGCTTGGTGTGGAATGGTGCACGGCACAATGCAAGGACCTGATAAAGCACGGGGTGCCGAGCATACATTTCTACGCCCTTTCGGCAGCAGACAGCGTGAAACGCGTGGCTGAAGCAATATATTGAGCCGAAGAAAGGCGTACCCGCACACGGGAATAACGCTGTTTGATACCCTGCACGCAAAAGCAGCAGGAAATATGCAACGCCGGTGTCCGGTTCTTTATAACCCCTCCGGGAGAAAGAAAAAAATATGTCTGACATATTTCGAAATAGGTCAGACATATTTTAAAATACCTCAGACATATTTTTTCGGAGGTGTATTCCCCGGAACAGGAAAGCAGACAGCAACACGGGTACAATATACATCCGGAACAAGTCCGGCGGCACGGCTTACCACTCACCGGTCTTACACATTAACGAGAGAAAACAAAACGCTGGAATCACAAAAACGGCACAGCAATAAAAGGGCAACGACTTAAACCACCGCATGAAATTCAACGAAGTAATAGGCCAGAAAGAAGTATGCAGGCACCTCGTAATGCAAGTGCGCGAGGACCGCATACCGCACGCGCAACTCCTGTGCGGTCCTGAGGGCTGCGGCAAGTTTGCAATAGCCTTGGCTTATGCCACATACCTGCTGTGCAAGAACCCGGGCGACGACAGTTGCGGCGAATGCCCGTCGTGCGCGAAAATCAACACGCTCGGCCATCCCGACCTGCATTTCATATACCCCACCATAAAGAAACTCACCTGCGACAGCCTTTCCAACAAATGGAAAGACATGATTTCAAGCTCGCCCTACTTCACCCTCGACGACTGGCTTGAAGCAATGGGCGCAGGAAACCAGCAACCGGTAATCTACCAGCAGGAAAGCGACATAATACAGCAGAAAATATCGCTAAGCTCAAGCGAAGGCGGACGGAAGGTAATAATAATCTGGCTGCCCGAACGCATGAGCGCCGCCACGGCAAACAAAATGCTGAAAATACTCGAGGAACCTCCTGCCGGCACAGTATTCCTGCTCGTTAGCGAAGAACCGGAAATGATTCTGCAAACAGTGCTAAGCCGCACGCAGCGCGTAAACATCCCCCCACTCCATACTGAAGAAATAAAAAACGCGCTATGCGAGTTGAACAGCATTAACGAAGAAGACGCCGTGCGCATAGCCCGCCTTACAAACGGGAATTACGTGGAGGCGCAGAAGATAATACGCACCAACCAGGACGCACAACTCTTTTTCGACGAGTTCGTGCTGCTAATGCGCATGGCATACATCAGAAACGTAAAGGCACTGCTCGAATGGAGCGAACAAGTGGCCTCGTGGGGAAGGGAAAAACAAAAGGGATTCCTCGATTACGCGCAAAGAATGGTGCGCGAGAATTTCATCTACAACTTCCACCGCCCCGAACTCAACTACATGAACAGCGAAGAAAGCAATTTTGCACTTAAATTCTCGAGGTTCATAAACGAAAGAAACGTAATCGGCATAGCCGAAGAACTTGAACACGCGCAGCGCGACATAACGCAAAACGCAAACGCACGACTCGTATTCTTCGACTTCGCCCTGAAAATAATAGTGCTCATACGCCGTTGAAAAAACAAGCGGCACGCATATATATAATTAAATCTACAGCATGCACGTCACACTACGGTAAAACAATGCCTCGCAGACACCAATGCTGAAAACGAAGATAAAAACATGGCAAACGACTTCCTACCTTGCGGAAAACTCCGCGGCCTTTGTGCAAAAGGTTGCGGCCGCCAGGACAACCAACTCAACACATACGATTACTTTGCCGACATACCCGGCAACGAATCAACTACCGACCTCGTAGAAGTACAATTCAAAAACACTCATAAGGCATACTTTCACAACAGCAACAACCTGCCGCTGCAAAAAGGAGACATCGTTGCCGTTGAAGCCTCGCCCGGACACGACATAGGAACAGTAACGCTTACGGGAAGGCTCGTGCCGCTGCAAATGCGCAAGGCAAACCTTAAGCCAAACACCGAAATACGTCGCATATACCGCAAGGCGCGTGCCGTAGACATGGAAAAATACGAGGAAGCAAAAGCCCGCGAGCACGACACGATGATTCGCTCAAGGCAAATCGCTGCCGGTTTGGGGCTGCAAATGAAAATAGGAGACGTTGAATTCCAAGGCGACGGCAACAAAGCAATCTTCTATTACATAGCCGACCAGCGCGTTGACTTCCGCCAGCTGATAAAGGTGCTTGCCGAAGAATTCCACGTGCGTATAGAAATGAAACAGATTGGAGCACGGCAGGAAGCAGGACGCATTGGCGGAATCGGACCGTGCGGACGGGAGATGTGCTGTGCTACATGGATGAAAAACTTCGCCTCCGTTTCAACAAATGCCGCGAGATTCCAGAACATATCCCTGAACCCGCAAAAACTCGCAGGCCAATGTGCAAAACTTAAATGCTGCCTGAACTACGAAGTAAACACATACGTCGAGGCTGTTAAGAAAATGCCCGGCCGCGACGTTACCTTAGAAACAAAGGATGCCGTTTATTACCTTTTCAAGGCCGACCCGCTTTCCAAGGAAGTAACTTATTCAACCGACAAGAACATTCCGGCAAACCTTGTTGTGATACCTGCTTCACGAGCTTTCGAAGTCATTTCGATGAACCGCCGGGGCGAAAAGCCCGAAAGCCTGAACAAAGAGGCTATCAGGACAAAACCCGTGCACACCGACCTGGCCGAGCAAGACAGCCTGACACGTTTCGACAAGGCAAAGAGGCGCAAAAAGAAACGTCGCGACAACAACAGGCAGCGTCAGCAAGGAGGCAAAGACAAGGCGCAGCAATGAAAAAGCCATTAGCCATAATGGTTGCGGCAACGGCAGTGTGCCTGTTTGCTTTGTCGTGCGAGCGGACTTCAATGCTGCATACTTACCGCCACACGCCTGTAAACGGGTGGGAGCAAAGCGACGTGCTCACCTACGACATAGACACCATAAGGCAGGCGGGCACCTACAACCTGGATGTAGGTGTAAGGACCACGAACGCCTTTCCTTATAAAAAGCTATGGCTTGTTGTGGAACAGCATTTCACCAATCCCGCAATGAGCCGGGCCGACACGCTGGCGTGCAGCTTCGTAAACGATGAAGAAGACCGTAACGGGAAAGGCACAAACACGTACCAGTACACATTCAGCCTTGGCAAAATAAAGCTGGAACGACAGCAAACGGGCAAAATATCAATACGCCACATCATGCGCCGAGAGATGATACCCGGCGTGTCCGACATAGGGATAAACATATACCACTGACATTTTTTTATGCGATTTGAAAAACTTTTTACCGTAGTTTCGTTTTCAATTTTCTTTCTTACTGCCTGCAACAAGGTAGAATACCATCCTTACGACGGAAGGATAAATGGCAAGACCGGAATAAACAAAAAGAACATCGCCCTAATCGAAAAAGCATGTGCCGCCAAGGACACCGTAAGGTTTGCAGTAATAAGCGACACGCAGGGATGGCTGGACGAGACGGCCAGAATTGTAAAATCGATAAACTCGCGGCAGGACGTGGATTTCACCTTGCACCTCGGCGACCTCAGCGATTTCGGATTGACCAAGGAATTCGAGTGGCAGCGCGACTGCCTTGAAAAGCTCGCACGCCCATACGTGTGCCTGATAGGCAACCACGACTGCCTGGCAACAGGCGAATACGTGTTCAAAAAGATTTTCGGCGACATCAACTTTGCCTTCACGGCCGGGAAAACGCGTTTCGTTTGCCTTAACACCAACAGCCGCGAATTTGACCACACGACATCCGTTCCCGACTTCAGTTTCATTAAGGAGCAGCAGGAAATATTCCCCGCCGAGGCCGTGAACACCGTGGCCGCCATGCACGCTCCGCCCACTTCGGAACAGTTCGACAACAACATAAGTCCGTATTTTGAATACGAGCTGCTCAGTTTTCCAAACCTTCTGTGCTGCATTCACGGCCACACTCACCACAACAGCGCCAAAGCCCTGTTTGGCGACGGAAACATTTACTACGGCGTGGCAAGCGCTTCAAAACTGTCATACTACATCTTCACCGTTTTCCCCGAAGGATATACCTATGAGACCATCGACTGCTAAACTGTGCGCCATAGTGCTTGCCATGGCCGGCTGCGTGCTTCAGGCACTGCCATGCGCGGCCTCGTTGCCTCCCGCTACGCCGTGCAGCGTAGCAGACAGCTTTATGCCCGTTTGCCCGAGCGATTCTGCAACCACCGACTTCTTGCCGCCGACACCTGTACCGGCAAACGAAAACAGCGAACGCTACGAAAAACATGTGCGCCGCGCGCGCCACTTCTGGCGCGTCATTACCCCGAGGCGCACAGTCCTGCAATATGCCGGGGGAATAGGCCTCATTTCGGCCGGCGTGGGATGGATGTACGGCCCGCGCAAGGTTTGGGAGACAGACTTCCTCATCGGCTTCGTGCCGTCGTACAATACAGGAGGCACCAAGGTAACACTTACTCTCAAGCAGACTTACGCCCCGTTCAACGTGCAGATAAACAAGTTATTCAGCTACCAGCCGCTGGCCTGCGGCCTGTACCTGAACTCCATATTCGGCGAAGAGTTCTGGACAAGCGAACCGAAACGTTACCCCGAGCATTACTATGGTTTTTCGACAGGAATACGGGCGGGCATAAACCTCGGCCAAAGGATTAAGCTGAACATTCCGCCCATGCGCCGGCGCTGGTGCAGGGAAATAATATTCTATTACGAGGCCAACACGTGCGACCTGTACCTCGTTTCGTTTTTCAAGAACAAGGATGTTTCATTCTGGGACATACTCAATTTTTCGTTCGGACTTAAATTCACAGTTTTCTAAAGCGTGCCGCATAATGCCGGCACAGGCGGAGCGCATGGCCCTGCACTCGTGCCGACCGCGAAAACAGACATACGTGACACAAAAACCGGGGTCGTAAAATACCGTTTTTGCTCCCGAAAAATTGAAAACTGTTTTTCAGCGCATTATACCCACATAGGAGAAAGAAAAAAATACAAGGCACATATTTCAAAATATGT
>CDTY01024585.1_pt1 | contig 11033 bp, 12 predicted proteins | sample 557731 | NCBI WGS metagenome assembly CDTY01 (sample SAMEA3182101, study PRJEB8094) | gut metagenome | biome: human; feature: gut; material: Stool; isolation source: human stool | place: Canada | collected 2013-02-12
GTTTACGTATTGAAAAGGATATGCTGCCATAGCGACCTCCTTTCCGTACTAACCCCAGAAGCCGTTACCGTATCCGGGAGCCCCGAATCCGAATCCCAGGCCGTACTGCGCGGCCACGCATGCCGGCATTGCGTACACCTGCGGATTGGGAACCACGGTCGTGGGCGGCAAGCCGCACTCGATCTTCGCCAGGCGGTTGCTCAGATCGCTGATCGCGGCGTTCACGGGAGCCACGGCCTGGGCCTGCGACTGCATGATCGTCGCGGTCTGATGCTCCTGCGAAAGCTGTCCGGCCAGCGCGGCGCTCTTGGCGCGCTCGGCGTCGAGCTTGTTCTGCATTTCGCGCATCTCGAGCTGGCAGAACTTGTCGTTGATGATCTGCGTCTGGGCGTCGATCTTCGAGCCGAGGACGTTGAACTGCGTGTTGGCGTTGCTCGTCAGGGCATTGGTCTGATTGAGCGTTGCCAGCTGGCTTTCGTAGCCCTGCCGCTCGATGGCCGTGCGGACGTCGCAGCAGCAGGATGCCATCTGCGAAAGGACCTGCGAGTTCCCGGCCTGAATGGCGTTGATGATCTGCTGCGCCGAGAGACCCGACTGTGCCTGAATGTTGCAGAGCGCCGTCTGAATCTGCTGTACGGAACAGCCCAGCGACGAGGAGAGCTGCGAGATGGCTGTGCCGTTGCCCTGGATGGCGTTCATCAGCAGTTGGCGCCCGGCGTCGCCGTTCAGCTCGGCCGGAAGGTTCGAAAGGCCTCCGCGGCCGCCGAAGCCGCCCCAGCCGTTGCCGCCCCAGATGGCCCAGAGCAGGATCATCCACATCCACTCCCAGCCGTAGCCGTTGCCATAGCCGTTGCGGTTGTTGCCGTTCATCAGGGCGGCCACGAGGTTGCCGTCCATCGCGCCGCCGTTGTCGAACACTAAAGTTTTCTCGTTCATGTTATTGACTTTTTACATTGTACGCTCGCGTCGGGGAGCGCATGCCGTTGAGCTCACGATGCAAAAGTCTCGATTCCGGGCAGGGCGGACAATCGTTTTAATCGTTGTACGAACGCAGTTTGGACGCAATACGAACCGTCAGCATTTCGAACATCTTGCCGCTCTGACGCCTACGCAGATCGAACTGCGAAATCATCTTTTCCACAGGTCGCCGGGAGTAGTTCATGAGGGTGGAGATAACCGGAGCATGAAACCCTTGTCGCCATAGGAAGTGTACCAGCAGATACCGGGCGTCTACGATTTCGGCGTTCTTGGCTTTGGACAGAATCCGTTCCTCGGGAATTTCCGTTTCTGCGGCTACGGCGGCGAGGATGTCCTGGAATACTTCAGATTTGCACATATCCGGGAAAATTTTTCTATATTTGCATACTCTCTTACCATGAAATAGGTGCAGCAACACCGTTGGAGGTTTTATGCCCCTGTCGTGGTGTTGCTGCACCTTTGTTATCCGGTTAGAAGGTAAGAGAGCTTCCGGATAAAGGCGGGGGCTTTTTTATGCCTGCCCCCGAAGGCGTCATTTCAATTCTTTCGTAAAGTCACTTCCGCCATAGCATCACTCCTATCTGCGCCTGTCCGAAGGGAGTTCCGTTGTGCGTGTCGTATCCGATGGCTGCGGACAATGCCAGCCGTCCGAAGTTTTTCCGTCCCGTGACCCCTACCCATACGCCGCCTGTCCGGTCCGCATAATAGACGCCCGCTGCGGGTCCCGCTTCCCATCCGTAGGGATCGCGGACGGTGCGTATCTGCGTGACGGTGCGTCCGTATGTCTCGATGCGTTCGAGTGTGGGGCGGTATCCTCCGACGGCTATTCCGCTCACCACGGCATAATAGGTACTGTCACGGTACTCCCGTCGTTCGAACGGCAGTCGTACCGGCACGCTGTCGGTTCCATCCGGTGCGATTACGGTTTTGAAGACCGTATCGGCCGGAGCGAAAAGCAGCTTCGGGATATTCACGGACACGAGCTGCCGGGAATGCGTGACCGATTGCGGCCGCTCGAAGAATACCGTGTCGATCCGTGTGCGCTCGACGACGCTGCCCCCGACGGACCGGCGGCCGAGCCACCATCCGGCGAGGAACAGGGCGAGGAGCGCGAGCAGGACGAGCAGGATTCGGGCGTTTTTCATTTGTTCAGCATGAAGAGTTCCCACCCTGCGGCAATGTCCGCGGCTTTCGCTTCGGCGCCGTTCTCCATGCGCGACATGGCCGCCACGATCGGGACCATCACGTCGCGGTTTGTCGTCGTGATACGGCTGTCGGCCGGCACTCCGGACCATTCGGATACGGCGCGGATGTATGCTTCGGTGTCGTTCTCGTTCTCCGGGGCCCACCGGGTTATCATCCGGCGGATGGTGTCGCACCCGTGCAGACGGCTGTAGTTGTTCAGCAGATGAAACATCGCGCGGTATCCCCACGGCATCGTCTCGAATTGCTTGAATGCCCGGTCCTGCGAGGGTTCCACCTCGCCTTTCCAATGTACCCCGTCGAGCCGGATATTGCCGGGGTTGTTGTTTTTCAGTCCTCGTGTCATTGTCTTTTGCATTTTATTTCGGGAAGAATGAATTGAATTCCGTTTGCCGCATCGGAAAGCGCCTTTCGGGTGAATGCCGGTTCGCAGTCCATCGTGTGTGTGAACTCGAGGAACAACGACCCGATCCAGTCGTGCTCGTCGTCGGACAGTCTCTTTACGATCGCCGAAACCCCGCCGTTGGTCATCATAAGGGCCCGGGCCCGCTTGTCCTTGACTTCATCGGGAACGCTTTTGTAAAACATTAGGTCCCGGTTGGCGAGATCGGCGACGAATGCCGCTATGTCGGCCATCGGCATATTCTGAATGCAGGTTTTCATCGGTGCGATGCCGTTTCGTTTGACCTCGAGCGAGATCGACACGAACTGGGAATCGTTGAGCGGATGGGGTTGCAGAATATACACCCGATCCGCGACGAGCTCGTGAAGCAGCTGCCACATGACGCCGTATATTTTGGCGATGTTGTCGCTGCGCCTGGTGCTTTTCTGCTCCTCCTCGGCCTTCCATTTTTCGATCTTCAGCTCGGTCATTTGGTCGTATCGCCTTTGGTCGCGCTTGAACCACGCCATAATGATGACCCCGATGGCCGTGATGATGGATGCAATGTATTCCATACCTCACTCTCCCTTGATCCGATTACCGATGTATCGCCGGACGGATTGTCCGGCGAGGGTTGCGGCAGCTCCGATGCCGGCGCCGATGAGGAAGGGGAGCATCATCCCTACGGGCATGAGCTTTGCGATGAAATACAGCACGATGACGGCTGCGATCACGATTGCGATGATGACAAGTGTCTTTTTCATAATGGTATGATTTTAAGGTAAGAGCCTATTTTCCATCCTCGGTCTCGGTGCATAAGTTCTGATCGAGGCTGTCGATGAATGCCGGCGAGAGGGTCTGTGCGAACTCCCTGAGCAGTTGCACATCCGCTTCGTCGAGCTCCATGGGCCCGTCGGAACGGTATATGCGCATCGCGAGGTCGTGCATGCGGATTCCTCGTCCCGCGAGGTAAAGCGAGTTGGCCAGCTCCTCGCGGACGTCGAACGGGCGTGTTTCCTTTCGGGATATTCCCGTGAAGATTTTGAAGTTCTTGAAATTACATGTCATAGCGGTATGAATTGATTAGTTTAGTATTGCATGGGGATGTCCAGGCACCATTCCGAGAGCATGCACGTGATTCGGGCGGTGAGTCCTGGCCCAAGGGTTGAACGGTCATGTAAAGATCCCTTTTGCCGGATGGGGCAATCCTTATCATTGGACACTATTGATATGTTGGCGCCTGAGCAGTTTACGATCTTCAGGTCCATTCCATCCTGTGGGTTCGACGGCAATGTGACGATTTTGCAGCCCGGATAGCAATTTATCAAATAATCCTGTGAGTCAACGGCCGTGTTTACTCTGACAGATCGGTTGATCCGCCTCAGTCCTGATATGGTCCCATGTGGTATGTATATGGCGACATCCGTAGCATCCACCATCATGCCCCATCTTTTTTTGGAATCGCTGCCGGTGTTTTCTACTCTCACCGGACAGATTGTATTCGGGAAAGCAGAAGTCGGGAGGGAATTCGGGCCCATGTATACGGCTGTCTTTTCCGAAGATGACAGGAATCTTATCAGATCGTATGATAAATACAGTTCGGATGCAGTGGCAGATCCCACTTGGTGTGTTATCGTAAGTGCCCGATCAGTTATGGTGAAGCCTCCTATCGTGCCTCCATCTGCATACAGGGCTTTTGTGAACAGCGAACCGTCCCCGTATATCCGGGTTTTCGCCGCCGCCACGTTCTGAATGCTGGTAGCGCCTGCGAACATCATGAGAATCCCGTGCGTTGCGTCCTTGAATCCGGCATTGTTGAGCGAATCTACGCCTCCTCCGTATAATCCGGCCACTACCGCCGCGGATGCCGACGTTCCGTTCTTGACGGCCATCAGCCGCGATAGGAACACGCCGTTGTTGTCCACGGTATTGTTCGGGAACACGAGCTTGAGGTAGTCATAATCCTGCATCGAGGTCTCGATGTCGGCTACTTTGCCGTCGGTGTACTTCTGGCTTACGGCGTTGAGTACGTCGATCTCCTGCGCGTAATATGCCGTGAACAATACGGCCAGTCCGGCTCGGTCGAATCCCGGGGTGTTCGATGCGGTGTAGAGCGCATAGTCGTTGAGCTTCACCCGAAGGCTGTTTACCGCCGCGAGCAATCCGGCTGTGCTGATTCCCGCCGCTTTGGCCATGTCGCGCACCCGATAGTACGAGCCGTCCGTCGCCGGCAGCCCATCCAATCCTTCATTCGTGCGGGCATACCCCGAAATGTTCTCCCATTGTGTCCGAATGGACTGTTTTTCCGAGACGTCGAAGATCGTGTCGTCGTTCATGTCGGCTATTGCCTGCCGGGTGGTCTCGGCCTCCTGCTGTGTGCTGTTTGCCTGCTCCTGAAGGGATACGAGCGGTTCGACGGACGTTTTGATGTCTACGGTCTGCTCATCGACCGTATAGGCTTCGGTGTGTAGCACGGGTGTCCCGGCATTCGTCGCTAAGAACCGATATACGCCGCCGCCCCGGACATATATGTATTCGTTCGAGGAATTCGTCATCTGTCCGACGGAGCCGATGGGTCTGCCGTCCGCATATCTGTGCTGATACTCTTCGACCACTCGTTTATCGTAGTTCGATCCCCATGAGTTTCCGTTGTTGTACCATACCGCCTGGCATGAAAACCGATTCTCGTTGTATGTCCCCCACGCGGGATTTCCGGGCTGCGTGTCGCTCAGGTTCACGCGGACCGTGATTTTCGATCGGGCGATGCCGTTCAATTCGATCGTTACGGGATAGTACGTGTTCTGATCGAGCTTCGAGGCGTCGATCAGGGTCTCCACGCCGTTTACGGCTTCTCCGGCGGTCTCGTCGGCGTATTTCTCCTGATCGGCGATAGAGGGAGACCATGATAGTGCGGGCTTGTTTCCGCGGACGAGTACTGCGCCTTCGTACCGGACCGAGTTCCCTGCCGTTGCTGCGTATTTCCCGGCATAGAAAAGCACTTTGGCTTTCTGCTTCGTAACGTCGCTTTTTATGGTGAATAAAGCAGTCCGCTCTTCGGTTGAAATTTCCACGTAGTTCGCCAGGTCTTTCGAGGCTCCTTCGTTGTACATTCTTACCGAGAGCTCTCCGGGCGTTCCTGCGAGTACCGAGATATTTTCTACAGATAGTGCGAACACCTCGCCGGCCTCGACCTCTCCGATGTCGAAAACCTGAAATTTGTAATTATCGCCACTTCCTGCCGTAACGGTGAACTCCCTGCTTCCGTCTAACAGGTTCACGCTTCCGATCTGTATGCCGTCCACTTTGTCGTCCGTGTACTTCTCTTGGTCGGCGATAGAGGGAGACCATGCTGTCACTTTGTTTCCCGCTTCCAGTTGCGCCATGCGGAATGCTATCTTATGAGAAGCATCGGTAAGGCTCGCAGTGCATAGAAATGCTTTTGATGCCGAAGGCGCTTTTTGTGCATGGGAGATTCTAATCCATTTACCAACTTCATTTTCTGAAATGGAGTATTCATAAAGTTGTAATCCGCAATGTATAGTAGTGGGTTGCTCGGCAAAAACCCATACTGACATCATGCATTCATCTCCAACGTTCAAGCCGGATACGTACTGAAATAGTCCTGCATATGTTCCGACTGAATTTGTTATAACTGCGGACTTGTATCCTTGATATTCTTCAAATGCTACATTGGTATATGAGGTGTTTTTGTCCCATGATTGCAGCGTTTCAGAATCATTCAGGAGATTCACTCCGCCGATCTGTATGCCGGCGACCTCCTTCTTCGCCTCCTCGGCCTCCTTCCGGGCGTCGTCGATCTGCTGTTGCTGGGCCTTGAACTCGGAGAGGTTTCCCAGCCCGGACGAATCGGCCCCGAACGTGACGTCGGCCTTGATGCGCAGCTTGCGGCGCTCCTCGCCCTCCTTCTTCTGGTAGGTGATCCAGGAGGCATTCGGGTCGGCGAGGTCGCGGTCGCCGAAGAACATGTCTCCGTAGGCATACATGTACGCTTCGCCCGTCTGGGGATTCACGCCCATGCCGACGTAGTTCTTTTCCGAGAGCGAATAGGCGTCGATACGGGCATACACCTCGACCGATCCGCCGTCGAGCGGGTTGATGACGATGGCCGACTGACGTGTTATGTCGCTGCGGTTGCCGAACTGCGCGATCTCGTCGCCCGCCTCGGGAGAGGCGGATCCGTCCGCGTCGCTCTTCGACAGCTCGACGTAATCCTCCCCGACGGCCGTGACGAGCCGCCAGTAGTATTTTATGATCGTGTGCTGCGTGGGATCGTATCGCTGACACCGCACCTGGTCGCCGGTCGTGAGACCGCTGTAGCGTCGGCCTTCCTTGTTGTCGTAGTAGCAGCGGAATGCCGTTCCCAACTCCTCGACGCGCGTGATCTCGCAGCCGCCGTTGGAGAAGACCGTGGCGCCGACGCGGAACGTCACCTGATTGATGACCGCCTCGTTGAAGATGGCTTCCTTGCGGACTATCACGATGTCCGCCTCTACTACGGCGTTGCCGTTTTTGTCGCGGTAGGCGCCGAATCCCGACCCGGAAAAATCCCCTTGGCGGAAGTCTTTGGAGACAACCGAACCGCCTATCGTGATGTCTTTGTCGAACGTCGTGCTTCCGAGGACCGTCCCGCCTTTCCGTTTGTTCAAAAAGAGCGTTTCGGCGGCTAACGCCGAATAGGCGTTGTAATCCGTCGGAAGGGTGGTGTCGTATTTGGATCGGATCAGATAGATGCCGACCCCGTTCACCACTCCGATACGCTCGGCATAAGCCGATTCTTCGATGTCCTTCTCGATGGCGGCCAATCGGGAGTAGGAGGTGTTGTCGCCGACGGTATATGTGGCTATATACTCGTTGTAGAGTTTCTTTTCGAATCCCTGGATGCGCGATTGCCGGCCGCTCGCTCCGAAACAGGGGTCTTGCAACAGCACCTTTTGCCCCGGATCGTAATTCTTGTCGTGTCGCTGGCAGTACACGGGGTTCGTGGGACAGTCGTACACGTCCGTGTCGCTGCTGTTTTTGACCGCCCAGGCTTTGCCTGCTTTCAGCAGTTCCTGCTCGGCCTCCTTGATGCGTTCGTCGGGAAGTTTGACCCCGGTCAGCACGAAAGTGTCCCCGGCGTCTATATCGAGGCTGTCGTTCGGGATAATCAGTTCTTCGCCGTCGCCGGCATCCTCGATGTCTGCGACGATCTCGAATTTGCGGTCGAACGGATTTTGTTCGGGGTTCCAGGCATCCGGGTCCTGGAATTCGCTGCCGAGCTGGATATCGAAGGTCCTGCCGCTCAGCGGGCCGCTGGTGATGACCGCCTGCAATGTCTCGCCTTCGATTAAATCCGTCGGGACGAACGGGGCGTCCTTCGCATAGATGATGCGCGCCTTGTATTTCGTTCCGTTGCTGGTTTGCCGGTCCTGCGAGCGGTCCACGGAGGTCACCGTATCCGTATTTTTGGGATATATGTCCTCGAAGTAAGCGACTTGTTCCACGACGTCCGCGGGTTTAAGATTCTCCCGGGCGTCGATGTATTCCTGCCCGTTCGGGAGGCGCAGCCGCACCTCGGAGACATGATTGGTCGTTCCGCCCTGCGGAGCCTGTCCGTAATCGGCCGTGAGGTTACGGGTGGACCCGAAGACGAAGAATCGGGTTCCGTAGTTGGCATCGTCGCCTTTCTTGGCCGGAATCGACGTCACGACGTCGCCCCGCTTGAATACTTCGGGCGTGCCGAACTCCAGCTTCCCGAAGTAAATCCATACCTCGGCGCCGTTCTCCACGGTCCACCACTCGACGTCGAACGTCTCGGCGATGGTGTTGATGGCATCCCAGCAGGAATCTCGGTCGAAGGAGACGAGCTTCGTCACTTCGGCGAACTCTTCCGGTACGGCAGCTACTTTCCAGTTTTCGCCGCCCAGAAACGCATTCATGTTGTCGGCGATCAGATTGCCGAAGGATGCGAGGTCGGTCGTGTCGTGAAACGTCGTTTCGGGATTCTGCCCCTGCAACCATTTGCATTTGCGGCGCTTCATGTGGTTCTGCTGCGCCCAGAATTGAAGCGAATATTTGTAACCTCCGGTCGTGTCGTCGAACTCGGGCCGCACATTGGACATGATCTCGAATTTCCGCCCTTTGTACATGACATAGGAGCCGCGGGGGAAATCCGCGGGTTTGAGAAGATTGAAGGGCAACCCGATATAGTAGTCGCCCATGAGGACATATCTGATAACGGCGTCCGTTGTGACCGGAGCGTCGAGAATTACTTCGCCGGAGGTGTCGTATATCGTCATTTCGTCGGAATCTGCAACCTGTATCTTCACAGGCACGAGACAAAGGTGGTGATGCCCGGCACATAATGCAAGGATTTCAAAAAATATTTTTGTTCACATTTTTTGTGAATATCTAAATAAGCGCTATATTTGCTTTATGAAAGCATTGAATAATGGATATAATTTTCGATAAAGAGTATTTGGAGGACTTGTATTTCAAGGGGAAGTGCAACGATAAAAAACATCGGTTGCAACCCGAAATAATCAAAGCGTACAAAAGGTGCATTGACCGATTGGCAGCCGCTCCGAATATAGAAACATTGTACAGAATTCATGCCTTGAATTACGAAGTATTGGTAGGTGATAAGGCCGGTATTTCGTCCGTTCGTATCAATGCCAAATACCGCCTCGAATTCAAGGTGTGGGAACGAGACGGAGAGAAGATCATTACCGTTTGTTTGATATTGGATATTAGCAACCACTACCGTTAAAATTATGGAAACGTCTCGTAAGATTTATAGAGAGAGCGAGCTCATCCCATTTGAGCCGACCCATCCGGGAGAGATTCTTAAGGAAGAATTGGAGAGCCGGGGAATTTCACAGCGAAAATTCGCGGGGATAATCGGTATTCAATATACGGCATTGAACGAAATAGTGAACGGGAAACGCCCGATCTCCACCGATTTCGCCATTATGCTGGAGGCCGCATTGGATATAGACGCTATCTTTTGGGTGAATTTGCAAACGCGCTACAATATGCAAACGGCCAGAAAGAATGCTAAATTGCTGGAACGTATCAAGCAGATTCGTAATGTTGCGGCATTGCTGTAACCACATTGTTGAATATCTGATAAAGGCCGGGTTATATTCCCGGCCTTCTCTATTTCCCTGCCGTTCTGTTCGCTGGATCGGGCTCGTTGAATTTGACGGTGAGTTTCGAGGTTCTGCGGCTGCGATCCAGCATGTAGTTGCCCGAACTTCCGCCATAGGTCAGGCGATACACTTCAGGGCCTAACTCGGGCACGGATATGACGACCGCTCCTTTTTGCAGCAGGGCGACAAAATTCTTATACTTGGCAAGATGATCCGATGCCGTGTCGCCGAATATCGTAAATGTCAGCGTCAAATCCCGGGGCGCTAATTTGGGCGTTTCGGGATATATGATCTCTTTCCCGTTTTTGGAGGGATCGTTGTTTTCGACAAAATCCTTCAGAGAGGCAGGAGCAAGGAGGCTTCCCAAAAAATCATCGCTCATGGCAACTCCCATTCCATAGGCATCCTCTCCGTTTATCAATAAATCGCCAGTCATTTTTTATCGTTTAAAGCTTGTGCCAAATATAATTCGGCCGTATCTATCACATCATATCCTTTCGAACTTACGAAGGAGGCGTAGAACATTCCGTCGCCGAATATAATGCCGGTCCCCGCTTTGCTCTCCTCGTTCAGCAATTTGTTCGTCGCTTCGGCGGCTCGCGGGTCGGGATGGTTCCGGTCGGCTATAAACCGTTTTTTCTCTTTGCCGTTGTATGTCACGACATAGCCTAATCCGGAACGGAGATTCCATGTGTGATTGAGGTAGTCCCGCTTGTTTGTTAGCAAGCGGGATGCTTTTTGCCGTATGAGCGCTTCGTGCGCCTTCTCGTCGAGGAATCCTACGACTTCGGGCTCTATACCTCCGATGAACTTATCCAGATCGGCTATGTCTTTCTCGATCTTCATATAGCACAAAGTACGCTATTATCGTTACATTGAGCAAAATTTGTAATTATTCTTCTTGTTACAAATCCATCGTTTTCCGCTTTATTGCCGTTATATCCTCTTTTATATCCGTCAAGGTCCGGTTGATAGCCCGGGTCGAGGCGTTGATTTCTGCGACCTCTATATAGGTTCTGACGGCGTATTGAAGCAGTTCGTTGTTGATCTGTACGTTTTGCACGACTGCCACCTGAATGGTCGCCACGGAGGATATGAGCGATATGATGGATATGGTTTCATCCATGACATACGCACGGATGTCGCTCAGTTTCCCCTGTATGTCCGTGAGCCTTCCGTTTTGTTCCGCCACCTCGTCCTGCGAAGCGACTTGATAGCCGCGTGCCGTTCCCGATTGGGTGGGCGTTTCCGAAATATCGAATCCGTTTTCTTGGGCGGCTTGATTGACGGCCTCCAATAATTCATTAACCTGTCCCTGC
>CDTY01042727.1_pt1 | contig 10920 bp, 9 predicted proteins | sample 557731 | NCBI WGS metagenome assembly CDTY01 (sample SAMEA3182101, study PRJEB8094) | gut metagenome | biome: human; feature: gut; material: Stool; isolation source: human stool | place: Canada | collected 2013-02-12
GTGTAACAGCCAACGCATTCAGGCTTGCCTCTATATCGCGCAGACTATTCTTATCAGCATATTGAGCCAGGCACATAACCAGCAACTGGTCATAACAGGTGAGGTTTCTCACCCTGTAATTGCCTCTGTACTTGGCAACAATATCATTGAATTCCCTACGAGGTATGAACTGCATAATCTGTGCGAATACGATCTTTCCGAAATTCATGTAACACGCTTCTTTGATAAAGACTGCAAAGTTAGTCAATTCAAATCGTGTACATGAAATATCGAGTCTAAATCATTCTATTTTAATAACTTATATTTAAATCGTCTCGTTTTAACGGGACACTAGTGAATTTTTATATGAAAACTTATCGTCAGATTCATAGTAACTGATTATAAATCCTATATTTTGTATTTGTTATATGCCCAATTTCGCTATTTTCCTCATAAAGTTTTTCGGGAAAAGCATTTTCCATCGCGGAACATCCTTTCCGGTGTTATGCCTGCTGGTATGTACATATCCGAAAAGCTACCATGTACCACAGTAAGCTCCTCCATAACAAAGGAAGGGACAATGGTTCAGATAAATTTTCTGTTTATCTACTTCAATATGCATCTGCATCGTTATCTGTTCAAAGTACTTCGTATAATTCTGCCTGAGATTCTTAATATCATGATTACCAGCTATAAGATATATTTTCCCATTCTATCTGCATCGGTAAGATTATCACTTATACCTTCTACCATCATTACCAAATTTCTCCACCCCAATGCATAATACCTGGTTTTGCTGTCATAGGGCGACAAGTGGAGCATACTCTTTTCCAAACGTTTACATAGAGTACCACACCTCCGTTTTCAGCATGAAGAAGTTTCATGTCTTTTTTGATTGCAAAGTAACTGAGGATTCCCTGACTATATAATGTGTACTTTATCGGATACTTACATACAATTTGAACATATTGCAGTATTTTATTCCCAATCATATATTTCTTCCTGTGCAACATAAATTCCCTGCAAAATCATCCGTCATACAATAAATCTCTGTAACTTTAGCCGCTGATAACATAGCAGTGAACGTTTAAATGTTACAATCCGGCACTATAAACTTAACATTTTATTGCTATCTTATTTATTATCAATGAAAAGCTTATCACTCTAACACCATATTATGTTATGTTAGAGTATAAAACACAAGAGAAACGATATTCTTCGGGCCTAACCCCGTTTTTATATCGAACTCGGTTATGAAAGTAACCATAGATTGCGCATATGCTTGCACAGCTATGAGTCAAACTTAACAATTGAAGTCTGTTAAACTAAAAGCAAAAAATGAAAGGTTCGGTAAATATCAGTGACTATTTCTACGGCGCAAAGACACAGTTTATTATACCCCTCTACCAGCGTAAGTATGCATGGCAGAAAAAGCATTGTGTACGTTTATTTGAAGATCTGATAAAAATTCATAAAGAAGAATTGCAAAGCCATTTTTTCGGAAGTATTGTTGCAACAAAAGCCAGCGAGGTTGAAGACGATTTGCTGATTATCGATGGTCAGCAGCGTATCACAACTTTATCGCTCCTGATTCTGGCCGCTTTCAATGCAGTTGCCAATGGCGATATGCAACCTGGCAATGAAGATATTGAGGAAGTAAGGAAAAACTATCTCTATGCCATAAGAAAAAGAATTGACAGACAGATAAAACTGCGCCCGATTGAAGGAGACATCGAAGCATATGATGCACTGTTTACCAACAATTCAGATGATTTCATCAAGAATACAGGCATTACTGCAAACTACGAACTTTTTTACCAATTAATTCAGATAAGCAACCTCACTTTTGAGGAGCTTATTAAAGCCATCGAGAAACTGGAAGTGATTGATATTCGTTTGGAAGCGAAAGATAATCCACAGTTGATTTTTGAATCTCTAAACTCGTGCGGCAAAGACCTTGAAGAGGCAGATAAGGTACGCAACTACCTGCTCATGTCACTTTCTTCCAAGAAGCAGGAAGACTACTACCATGCCTACTGGAGCAAAATAGAAAAACTGACAGATGGAGAGCCGACAATGTTTATCCGTGATTATCTGACACTAAAGAAAGGCACGATCAGCAATATTGAGGACTTATATTTTGACTTCAAATCATACGATATGAAGTCTCACATCGACCGTCAAGTCCTCCTTGAAGATATGTTGAAGTTTGCCAAATACTATCGGCAGATACTCAAAGGCGAAACCAGCCATGCCCGTCTCAACCGCAAGCTGAAACAGATTGCAACCATAGAATCTCTTGTACACCTGCCCTACCTGTTGTCGTTCTTTGACTATGCGTCAACGAATAACCTGAACGAAACCGAACGGTATGAAGTATTGGACACAATCGAAAACTACTGGGCCCGCCGGATTATCTGCAACTACCCTGCAAATGCGCTTCAAAAGATGTTTGCTACTCTCCATAATGATATTTTGAAGATTTACAAACGCCATAAGGAAAGAGATGCCGAGTTACTTCTACCGTACTCTCAGATCCTCAAATTCATTTTACTCAGGAAACAAGGAACCGTATCATTTCCAAACGACAACGATGTTAAATCAGCCTTTCCAACCAGACAGATTTATCGTATTCCAAGCAACTATAAGTTCTTCCTGTTCGAACGTATGGAAAATGAAAACAGTCCGGAGGCAAATGATACAATCGTAAAAAAAATGAAGGACGGCATATTCACCATAGAACACATCATGCCTCAGACACTAACACCTCAGTGGAAAGAAGAACTGGGAGAAAACTGGCAGCAGATATATGACACCTATCTCCACACTTTTGCCAACCTAACCCTTACCGGATTCAATACGTCATACAGCAACCACTCGTTTCAGGAGAAAAAGGACGGATACACAGACCGCAAAGGAAACAAGATTAACGGTTTTAAAAACTCGGCTTTCTGTTTGTCAAACTATCTAAAACAATGTTCTAAATGGACTATTGACGAGATTAAAGAAAGACAACAGATTCTTCTTGAAAACTTCCTCCGGCTATGGCCGATGATAAAGACGGAATATGTTCCACTGGAAAAGGAATATGAGTTGGTTTCATTTGACGACGACGAATATGAACTGAGTTGGCGGCAAATCATCGGTTATCGCTACAGAAACGAACGGCATGCAGTCTCAAACTGGGTGGAAATGCTGGTACAAGTCTGCAAACTCATATACAATGAAAGTCCTTCTACAATGACCTATGTAGCCGGTAAAAATTACTGGATACATGCTTCCGAGGCCAAAGGAAGAAGCAAAGTGGCAGAACATTGTTACGTTCATACTTCTTGCAGTACAAACACCAAACGCAATATCTTGAACTACTTATTTAAAGAATGCGAGATACCGGCAAGCATTCTTGAATTTGAGCTGGTTCCACTGGCAGATAAGGTTATGGACTCCAATGAAGAGTAATTCTTTTTCATTGTTTGATTTTAATCCCGATTCACGAAAACACATCAAAAACAATAACAAAAAAGAAACAGCCACATGCCCATCATCGAAATATCATCCCTATCCCACCCCGGAGTGGAAATTTTCAGCACGCTTACCGAAGCTCAGCTACGTAATCGCATCGAACCTACCAAAGGCATCTTCATTGCGGAAAGTCCCAAAGTCATTTCCGTTGCCATTGATGCAGGATATAAACCTCTGGCACTCCTATGCGAACAGAAACACATTACGGGTGATGCCGCAACTATCATTGGGCGCAGCGGAGACATTCCGGTCTATACAGGAACAAGAGAGTTGCTTGCCACGCTTACCGGATATACCCTGACCCGCGGCGTCCTTTGCGCCATGCGGCGCCCCACGCCACTCAGCCTTGAGGAAGTATGCCGGGAAGCCCGGCGTATCGTAGTGATAGACGGCGTGGTCGATACAACCAACATAGGAGCAATCTTCCGTTCGGCTGCCGCTCTCGGCATAGATGCCGTGCTGCTCACCCCCACCTCTTGCGACCCGCTCAACCGGCGTGCGGTCAGGGTATCCATGGGGTCGGTATTCCTCGTACCATGGACTTGGCTGGACGCTCCCATCGGCAGACTGAACGACTTAGGTTTCCGCACGGCAGCTATGGCGCTTACCGACAACTTCATACCTATCGACAATCCTGCCTTGACCGCCGAACCTAAGCTGGCTATCATAATGGGTACCGAAGGAGACGGACTGTCACGCGAAACCATTGCCGGGAGCGACTACGTAGTCCGCATCCCCATGTCGCACGGCGTCGACTCGCTTAATGTAGCTGCCGCTGCTGCCGTAGCTTTTTGGCAACTTCGCACACCAGCTTCCGGAAAATAAAACAGGAAAATAAAGCCTGAAGCTTGTTTTTATTTTCCCGCTATCGCCACTTTAATCACCCCGTCCAGCCTGTTTTCGAATACGCGGTATGCTTCTTCGATTTTTGTCAGGGGAAAACGGTGCGTGATAAGCGGCGTGGTATCAATCTTTCCCGCCTCTATCAAACGGAGAATCTCGGCACAATCGCATCCATCCACTCCACCGGTCTTGAAAGTCAGATTCTTACCATACATATCGGGCAAAGGAAGTATTTGAGGATTATCATAAAGCGCCACAACCGTAACCACCGCATTGGGACGGGCACATTCCCACGCCAGGCGGAAAGTGTCTCCGGCTCCTGCCACTTCCAACACGACATCAGCGCCTCCGTGATCGCTGTTACGAAGTACAAACTCCTTACACTCTTCCGGCTCCGTCACCAATACATCAGGATAATGTTCACGGATAAACCGAATTCTTTCAGAGGACTTTTCACAAACAATGATACGCTTCGGTTTCTTCAGCATCACGCAAAGCAAAGTACATATCCCCGTAGGACCTGCTCCTATGACAAGAACCGTATCCTCCCCGGAAATCTCCGAAATGCGTGCCGCCCAAAATCCCGTAGCCAGCACATCGCCTACAAAAAGCGCCTGTTCATCGCTCACCGAATCGGGAATGCGGTTCAATCCCCGGTCGGCATAAGGAACCCTGACATACTCCGCCTGGCCGCCGTCAATACGGCATCCTAATGCCCAACCACCATTCACATCCGTACAGTTATTCACATATCCGTGTTGGCAGAAAAAACACTCACCGCAAAAAGTCTCAACATTGACAGTAACCCTGTCACCTGGTTTGACCGAAGTAACACGACTCCCAACCTGTTCAACAACGCCCACCATTTCATGCCCTACCGTTATTCCCGGAACAGCACGCGGCACACTGCCATGTTTGATATGCAAATCACTGGTACAGATGCTACCAAGTGTCATGCGGACAATAGCGTCGCGAGAGTCCTTCAATTCGGGCTTTGGCTTGTCCAACAGACCGAATCTTCCATGTTCGATGTATGTATATGCAAGCATAGCATCCCTTCTTTATTATCAGTTCCTAATTTTTTTTGCGAATATAATCATAACGCACATAATAAAAGAACAATAACACAAAAAACACTACTCTTTACTGCTTGCATTCCACACCAACAACGCCAGCAACACGGACAGCAATGCCGCACCTATCCAGAACCCATTGATATAGGTAAAATCATAGACCTCCACACCATTAACAAACCGCTTATTACCTTCAATCAAGACACCACTCATCACATCCTGCAAACCGGCACCGATATAACTCGCAATACCCACTACGCCCAAAGCCGCACCGGAAGCGTTACGGGGAGCAATATCCACGGCCATCAAGCCACCCAGAAAGCAAATCAGCACACCGATACCCAGACCGAAAAGAATCATAGCCAAGGCATCCAACCAAAAATGCACTCCCGGAACAAGCAGGAAAAGACAAAGGGAAAAAACATTCATCAATCCGAAAATCAAGGCCGGAATATTACGACGCCCGCAGAAAAAACGGTCAGAGATAACTCCGGAAAACATCGTCCCCACAATGCCGCACACCGAACTGATGGAAATGATAAAGCTCGCGTCCAATGTGGAGTAACCTTTCTCAGCCTGAAGATAGAAAACACCCCAGCTGTTAACCGCATAGCGGCTGATATACATGAAAGCACTGCTGAAAGCAAGTATCCAGATGGCAGGATTTCTCAAAACAGACTTCTGGGCACGGTTGAACTCGTCCGTTTCCACAGAATCCACCACCTTTTTAGCCGCAGGAGCATTGACAGCCGGAAGACCCTTGCTCTGGGGAGTGTCATGAAAGAAACGCCAGACAATCAAAGCGCCAATCAGACCCACAAGGCCGGCACCGAGAAAACCGTAACGCCATCCGAGTGCGCTGACAATGGAAGCGACGATGATAAAGGTCATTGCCTCACCGATATTATGGCTAGCACTCCAGAAACCATAGAAAGAGCCACGCTCCTTGTCGGTAAACCAACGGGACAGACCGACCACACAGGAAGCAGCTCCCATAGACTGAAACCAACCGCTGATACCCCAAAGTACGGCAAACAGGATGAAAGAGTGTATAAAGCCCAAACAAAGGTTCACCAATGCGGTCACCAGCAGACCGGTTGACATGAAGCGGTTGATATTGCTACGGTCCGCAAGGAAACCGTTCGTAAACTTACCGACAGCATAGGTAAAGAACAGGACGGCGCCAATGATACCCAGCTCAGTTTCCGAAAAGACACCTTCATCCACAATCGGTTTCTTCACGACGTTAAGGCTCAGACGGCAAACGTAATACATCCCATAACCCAATGTGGCGGCAAGAAAAGTAGACCATTGCAAACGCTTCAAACGCCGTCTATCCTCAGGCCAGAAATCACTAGAAAGCGAGTTGGAGGACAAAGCTCCGCCGTTACAGGGTTTCGCTTGCGATACCCTGTAAAAATCAATAATAGACTTAAACATAACACTCAATCTTTATTCATGCAAATTCCTGCCTCTTAGATATTCCAGTAACAGGGCGGGACGGTCAGTCTGAATCAGGCGGGCTCCCTGACCGATTATCCATCCCCAGCTCTCATCCGGTTGACACAGTTCCACGGCACGGTCATCATCATGTCCGCCACAGAGTTCGGGCCAGAGGCTGTTGATAAAGATTTTTGCACCACTATCACGCACTTTCTTTATCAACCGCTGTACTTCGGGACCATCATTATTAAACACCAGTTCAAAGGCTTTAGGGTTCATGTGAGTAAGATAGCTGTCAATAACGGCTTCCGCATCCGCCTTATGTAAATTCACCACAGGCATGAAAATCATTTTATTCAGTACATCGCCATTCTCCGCCTTGACCTGTTCGTAAGGCAAACCGGCTTTCACGACGCACTGGTCCACCGTACCCGTTTTTTCAAGGATGGCGTAAGCATCTTTAAAATAATCATAACCCTTGTCCACGTTCACCATTATCTTACCTTTGCACAATGTCATTACCTCTTCAAAGGTAGGAATCTGATGACGAGTTTTACAACCGGCACCGTTCTTCAGTCTCAACATTTGTAATTCTGCCAATGTATAATCCTCAGGACGCCCTTTCCCGTTCATGGTACGATTAATCAGCTTATCATGCATCAAGACAAGATACCCATCCTTTGTTTTTTTCAAATCAATTTCTACCATATCCACTCCCATATCAATGCAGTTCTGAATTCCTTGCAAAGAGTTTTCAGGAGCATTACGCCAATCCCCACGATGAGCAACAACTAAAAGTTGAGATAGATTGTCATTCAAAAAAGTATTTCTAATTTCATCAGCTTTGTTCTGTCCCCAACATAACTGGGTGAAAACAAACAATAAGAAAAACCAATATAATCTTTTCATAATATGTTTCTTTTTAATAAGTTTACTGTACACCGCTTATTATCTTTTCAAAAGTTTCACGAATACGGGATGGAACAGGGCGTATTTTGTTATAATCACAATCTTTCATAGCCTCATACATAAACACTCCTTGATATCCGTTACTCCGCAAATCTCTCATAAAGTTTTGCCAATCTATTTTCCCTTGAGTAGGAAGCCAATGACACTCATTCACCAAATCAAAATCCGAAGCATGAATTGTTCCTACATATTGACCTAATACCTCCATAAAATGCCTTGTGGAACCCTTCGTATAATGATTTGTATCAAAACATACTTTTATACCGGGAATATCATAGATGAGTTTTAACAATTCTTCAGGCGTATTTCCTAAACAAGTACGTGGCAAGTTTTCAATACACAACTGTGCTCCTATACGGTCGGCATATGGTTTAAGATAAATAATAGAATGCCGTGCATTTTTTATACGTTGTGCACGAATACTATCCGCTATCGGTTCTGAACTGGGATGTAAAACTAATCGTGCAGGTTTAAAATGCCTGCATTGTTCTATCATCCGTGCCATAAAACGAACATTCTCTTCACGGAGCGAATCATCCAAAACCGAAATATCCAATACCCGTGAAAAAGGTAAGTGAACGGACCACACCTGCATACCTGCGCTATCAATTTTACTCTTCATCATTTTAATACGAGGTATTACTTCTTCCGCCGGAACACCCCGATAACACTGATTAAAAGCTACTTCTACATAATGAACACCCTGTTCTTTTGCTTTCTTGAAGTCTGCTGCCACCGGATTTTTCCAAATGGCAGTGGTTGTCCCCACCTCATACTGTTGCGCATGGCAAATGAATGAGAATGTAGACAACACTGTTATAAGTATATACTTTCTCATTAGTTCAATTTTCCGTTCTTCCAAACCAGCTTTTCGCCCCACATAGGCACATACGTCTGTTCACAGTTTATCTTTGAGGCACGTTCCAAAGCCATTTCAACAGACCATCTGGACGAATCGGTATCTGCATGGGCAAGTTCCAGTATATGAGACAATAATACATAATCAGGAAGCGTCTGTCCCAAACCTGTACCAATAATATTATTTTCGGTCAAGGCATTCGGTGCATAACGTGGAATCAGGACATTCACATGAGATGCAATATTAGTAAATTGTTCCGGTTTAAAATTTGAATCCCCCGTATGTATCAAAGTAAAGTTACCGGTGTCTTCACCACAATCTATATAAAAGACTGTTACGAAATTGGATAAACCGGAATTATTATGATCGGTTATGCTGGTGTGAATATCAAAATTACCGATTGTATAATCTGTCGGAGTTTTAGAGGTATATTCATACGACTCATCTTGCAGATAGTTCGAAAGAACCGGTTTGCCAAGGTCAAACATCGCTTGAAGCAGTTCCTTATTATAATGATCGGCATGATTATGAGTCACACATAAAAAATCAATATAAGGAGCCAACTCTTTTGCCCAACGATGAGAAATATCTATGGCGAAACAACCCGATGACGTTTTTATCACATATCCCATATTGTACAGTTGCCACAATTCAACGGTGCCTTCTTCTACTGAAGAATTTTTAATATCCTCCAAAACACGATCAAATGCACTACGATAATATATTAATATAGGGTCTGCTTTCTCCATATTTTCACTAGTCTGATCATATCCGCTCAGAAAAGTTGAAAAGTAATCACTTAAACAATTATCTGCATATCCTTGTATTTTAGTTAAAGCTCCGGTTCGTTTTGCGTCAAGAGTAAGTGGAGACGTGCTCCACAATTCTTGTACTGTAACATTGACTTCTTCCGAGAGGTCATCAAGAATTCCTTCATATCCTGTCGTTATGTCATCATTATCATTACTGCAACTCATGAGCCCTACCGCTAATAAGCAGGTAAGGAAATATTTTATTTTTCTTATATTGTCCATAAACTTTCTATATCTTTAAAATTCATATTTACTTCTGACGGTTGGTACCTTGCAGGTCACCGCCACGCATACTCCAGGAGGATAGTTCCGGAGACGCATTTATTGCAACAGCCTTTATGGAGCCTATATTATTGCTTCCAATGGTTCCAAAGTACAGACGTTTATCTGTTCCAATCGTTACTCCTGCCATAATATTCTGCCCTATATTTCTCACTTCTGTTAATTCTCCATTATCATTTGTATCTAACTTCCATACTTTTTTACCACCACTATTCCCTAAAAACAAAAGCCCCTCAGCACTTAATGCCGCTCCATTGTAAGTTAATACAGAAGCTATGTCTTTTGACCACTTTAAAGAACCAGTAGGCTCCACTGCATATACCAATGCTTTACCAGATACTCCTTTTTCTGTAAAGTAAATAACCCCATTTTTATCTACTATCGGAAAATAAGCATTACCACCGGTGTTCTTATAATCCCAGTTTTTTTCTCCAGTCGTCATATTCACCGAAATTAGACCTTTATCCAATGTAGTAGCATATAAACAGTCGCCATGTAGAGCAAATGCACCACGCTCTGTAATTTTAAACGCTATATTTTTTCCATTCCAACGTTCATTTCCAGACGAAGTAAAGGAATAAATGGCGGCATTAGTTCCCGCATAAATATTTCCCATTTTATCAACAGCTACGGCACATCCTTTATTGCTATCATCTAACTTTTCTACTCTCCATTTAATAGAGCCATCAACGATATTCAACGCATATAAGGTAGGAGCATTAGTAAGGCAATAAAGCACGGTTCCATCAGCTGATAATGCAGGAAATGCACCTATTTTATCATCCAATTTCACTACTGTCCCGTTAAGATTTTAGATCTCGAAATAAATCGAGTTGACCATCATCCTTTGGGACGTTAATAATAGGTTTGTTAAACAATTCAGGTATGGGTATCCTCTCAAACAACATAGTACCTATGGTCTGGGAAATCATATACAGAGATGGTTCCTCGATATGCATGTGCTTCTTGGCTATAGCCAGTAGCAGAAATGCACAGACTGCTATCCAGATTTGTGTATAGACAGCATTCTCTGAGGTTCCGTAAAACGACTTGATATGCAGATGTTGCTTTATCCATTTGAAGAAAAGTTCCACGTTCCATCGCTCTCTATAGAGTTCTGCGATGGTAAGAGCATCGT
>CDTY01047917.1_pt1 | contig 10838 bp, 11 predicted proteins | sample 557731 | NCBI WGS metagenome assembly CDTY01 (sample SAMEA3182101, study PRJEB8094) | gut metagenome | biome: human; feature: gut; material: Stool; isolation source: human stool | place: Canada | collected 2013-02-12
ATCGATGAGCTGCACACCATTGTGGGTGCCGGCTCCGCCGAAGGCGCCGTGGACGCCGCCAACATCCTCAAGCCGGCTCTGAGCCGGGGCGAGATCCGGGTCATCGGTGCCACGACCCTCAACGAGTACCGCAACAACATTGAAAAGGATGCCGCTTTGGAGCGTCGTTTCCAGCCCGTCCAAGTGGGCGAGCCCAGCCAGGAAGCTACGCTGGAGATCCTCAAGGGTCTGCGGGATAAGTATGAGGCCCATCATAAGCTCCAGATCACCGACGAGGCTCTGGAGGCTGCCGTCAAACTCTCCGCCCGGTATATCAACGACCGTTTCCTGCCCGATAAGGCTATCGACCTGATGGACGAGGCCGCCAGCCGGGTGCGGATGGAGGAGGGCGGCGTCTCTCCTGACCTGAAGGCCATCGAGGAGAAGATCTCCGCACTGCGCCGGGAGAAGGAGGAGGCCATTACGGCTCAGGACTTCGAAAAGGCAGCCCAGCTGCGGGATATCGAGAAGAACTATCAGGAGCAGATGGAGATCGAGCGGGATAAGTGGAAGAAGAGCAATCAGAGCCATCGTCCCGTCACCGAAGAGGACATCGCCGCCGTGGTGGCAGGCTGGACAGGCATCCCCGTCACTCGTCTGACGGAGGACGAAGGCCAGCGCCTGCTGCACATGGAAGATACTCTCCACAAGCGTGTGGTGGGCCAGGATGAGGCCGTGGAGGCCGTGGCCCGTGCCATCCGCCGTGGCCGTGTGGGCCTGAAAGACCCCAAGCGTCCTATTGGTTCGTTCCTGTTCCTGGGTCCCACTGGCGTGGGCAAGACAGAGCTGTGCAAGTCTCTGGCTGAGGCCATGTTCGGCGATGAGAACGCCATGATCCGGATCGATATGTCCGAGTACATGGAGCGGCACACCGTCTCTCGTCTGATCGGTTCTCCCCCGGGCTATGTGGGCCACGAGGAGGGCGGCCAGCTGACGGAGAAGGTCCGCCGCAAGCCCTATTCCGTGGTGCTGTTCGATGAGATCGAAAAGGCCCACGAGGACGTGTGGAACGTGCTGCTGCAGATTCTGGACGACGGCCGGATCACTGACTCCCAGGGCCGCACCGTGGACTTCAAGAACACGGTTATTGTCATGACCTCCAATATCGGCGCCAAGAGCATCACCGCCGCCGGCAGCAAGCTGGGTTTCTCTGCTGAGGAGCAGGGCACCAACGAGGATGAGGAAAAGCGCTTTGCCAAGGTGCGGGAGACCGTTTTGGCGGAGCTGCGTCAGGTCTTCCGGCCTGAGTTCCTCAACCGGATTGACGATACCATCGTCTTCCGTCCCCTCAGCCAGGCGGATATCGCGGAGATCGCCCGCCGGATGCTCCGCACCGTGTCGGAGCGGATGGAGAGCCTGGGCATCCATCTGGATGCCAGCGACGAGGCAGTGCAGGAGCTGGCCAAGGAGGGCTTCGATCCCGTCTATGGCGCAAGACCTCTGCGCCGTGCCATCCAGAACAAGGTGGAGGACACCGTGGCCGAGCAGATGCTCAGCGGCGACCTGAAGGAGGGCGACACCGCCCACATCACCGTGCAGGACAACAAGCTGTGCATCGGCAAGTAAAAAGTGGTTCCTTTGCACTTGTGCAAGGTAAAAAAGGCCTCCCGCGCTTTCTGGCGCGGGAGGCCTTTTGCTGTCTAAAGCCGCTCACCTGCGGTAGTAGATCAGCATGCTCAGCTCCGTATCCTCTGTGCCGGGATTGTAGTAGGCGTGGGCCACATCCGCGTGGAAGCGGATGGAGTCCCCCATGGACAATTCGTAGTCCTGTCCGTCCACGGTGATCCGCAGCTGCCCGGCAAAGACGGTGATATATTCCTCAGAACCCTCCAGGTGGGGCTGGGCGGAGAGCTGCCCGCCGGGCTTGATGTGGATGCGGTAGGTCTCAAATAGGTGCTCGTCGTCAAACGGGAAGAGGGGATAGTTTACATACCGCCCTTCGTCCTCTGCCAGAGGCTGTGCCTCTGCCTGACGCAGCACAGCCACCTCCTGCTGTCCGTCCTCCACTAAGGAGGTAAAGGAGACCTTGTATCCGTTGGCAATCTTCCAGAGAACGGAGATGGTGGGATTGACCTCTCCCTTTTCGATCTGGGCCAGCATGCTCCGGGAGACGCCGGTCAGAGCTGCCGCCGCATCCAGAGTCAGCCGCTTTTTGGTCCGTATGGCTTTGACGTTTTCCGCCACCACTGCGGTCACATCCATTTTTTCACGCTCCTGTTGACATTATATCGGAAATATAGTATATTATACAAGAAATCTGGTATCGTGGAAATTCTTCTGGTATGATACCACGCTCAGAAGGGGATGTCAAAGATGTTCAACTGGTTTTCCTTTTTGACCTACGCGGTGGTCACGGCGATCACGCCAGGGCCCAACACCATTTCCTCCATGACCAACGGCAGCCGGCTGGGATTCAGAAGGGCGCTGCCTTACAATTTTGGCATCTGGGTGGGCTTCTCCATTGTCATGGTGCTGTGTACCGTGTGCTGCAGTCTGCTCTCCGCCCTGATTCCCAAGATCAAGACGCCTATGCTGGTGGTGGGGGCGGCCTATATCCTGTATCTGGCTTGGGGCACCTTTCGGAGTGATGGCATCCAGGAGAAGTCCCAACGGGACGGCTTTCTGGCTGGGCTTTTGCTGCAGTTCGTCAACCCCAAGATCTACATCTACGGCATCGTGTCCATGGAGGCCTACATCCTGCCCTATTTCAGCGGTCAGGTGCTTCCGTTGCTGGGCTTTGCGTTGCTGCTGGCGTTCATCGGCTTTTTCTTCACGCTGTGCTGGTCGGCCTTCGGCTCCGTGTTCCACTGGCTGTTTTCCAAGCATGCCAAGGTGGTCAACACCGTCATGGCGCTGCTGCTGGTCTACTGCGCGGTGTCCCTGTTTTTTGCATAACGAAAAATGGTTCCAGGCGGGAGCGTCCTTTGGAGGATGCTCCCGCCCGCTTTTCCTCGTTCAAAGGTACAGATGCCCCCTTTCCATAAAGTAAAAATTCCCATAAAAAATATGGGAATTGACAAGCGGGGCGATGACAGGTATACTCGGTTTTACTTCATGATACATTAAAATTGAAATGCAACAGATGGGAACGATTATGAGACGAAACATGCGATTTTTCTTATCCGTACTTTTATGTGCGGGTCTTTTATTTTCAGCAGCGGCCACGGCCCAGGCAGAGGACGGGATCGCCGTAGATGAAAACCACTTTCCCGACCCGGTGTTCCGCCAGTGGATTTTGGACGAAAAGAATTTGAACGGAGCGGGCGCTGACGGTGTGCTGACGTCGGAGGAGGTCCAGGGGATCACGGAGATCCAGGTGTCCAATCAGGGAATTGCCTCCCTGGAGGGGATTGGGACCTTTGTTAACCTGGAGAAGCTCTATTGCAGCAATAACTTGCTGACGGCTTTGGATGTGAGCGGAAATCCTAAGCTAAAGACGCTGCTGTGTGATATCAACCGCCTGACAGAGCTGGATTTGTCTCACAACCCGGCCCTGATCAACCTCAACTGCGAGCTCAATTATCTGACCAGTCTGAATCTGACCGGCTGCACAGAGCTGGACTGGCTCTACTGCCGGCACAATCTGCTCTCTCAGCTGGACCTGTCCACCAATACGAAACTGACTTTCATAGAGACCTTTGACAACCGCCTGACCAGCATCGATGTGAGTATGCTCACCCAGCTGGGGTTTCTGCATATCGACCACAACAAGCTCACAGAGCTGGACCTGAGCCACAATACCGCCCTGGTCAACGACGGCAGCGGCTTTGTGGTACGCAATAATTATATCCGTAAGCTGATCCTGCCGGATCATGAGAATCTGACGGTGAAGCCGGACGTCTACGCGGAGCAAAATGACCAGGACGGCTATGCTGAGACGGAGTGGTACTTGGACCAGGGCTTTACCCAGCCTGTCGAGGGGGACATCCAGGCCAAGGGCCAGACCCTCTATGCCAAGTGGATTCCCAATCCCTATACCATTTCTTTTCACGCCAACGGGGGCACCGGGACCATCGCGCCAATTTCCACGGTGTACGATGCCCAGGTGCAGCTGCCCTCCCAGGGGATGAGTCGCAAGGGCTATACATTCACGGGCTGGATGGGCTATGTGGATGGCAAGGACCGTCTCTATGCCCCTGGGGAGACCGTGAGCAACCTGACCGGCAAGAAGTCCTATCAAAACGCCATCACGCTCTATGCCCAGTGGGAGCCCTACCAGGCCAAGCTGGACGCCAACGGAGGCCGCTTTTCCGATGGGCAGGAGACTGTGGTGCTCCCGGTGACGGGAGAGAGCGCTCCGCTGTCCTTGCCTGGTGACCAGGTGGTGCAATGGGAGGGCAAGGAGCTGCTGGCCTGGGCCCAGACGGCAGCGCCGGACTTCTCTCAGGATACCCCCTTCTACCTGCCGGATACAGAGGTGACGGTCCCTCAGGGCAGTGACTTTTACGCCCAGTGGCGCCAGGGTCAGGCCTTTGTGGTCTACCATGGAGGGGACGACAGCACCGTGCGGCTGCAAAAGCGGACGGGCGAGACCCTTTCCCTCTACGGTGGCGATACCTTTTTGCGGGACGGGAAGCCCCTCCTGGCCTGGAATACCCGCCCGGACGGCACCGGTACCAGTTACCTCCCCGGCGCCTCTGTGGCCAGCAGCGCCCTGAAGGGGGACATCACCCACCTCTATGCCCTGTGGGTCTATCCCACCCAAACGGAGCTGACCCTAAATAGGGACAGCTATGTCTATACGGGCCGGAGCGTGGCCCTGGAGGCCCAGGCCGCGGTGCAATGTGCCGGCACCCCGGTGGAGGGAACTCAGGTGGAGTATGTGTACTACCTGGCCTCCCACCCGGACACGCCCCTTCCCGCTGCCCCTACAGAGGCAGGCAGCTATCTGGTCCGGGCGGTGTTCTATGGGGACGACGGTCGGGCTCTCATGGAGAGCAGCAGTGAGGCAAAGGCTTTCACCATCACCCAGGGCACGGCGGCTTTGGCCTTTGAAGGCCCCCAGACCTTCCTGTGGACGGGTAAGGCGCCGAACATGCAGGCCCCAACCCTGACCCTGAACGGGGCGCCCTGGCAGGCGGAGCTGACCTACCGTTACCGCGCTCAGGGGACGGAGGAGTGGACCTCCGGCCTGCCCACGGCGGCGGGCAGCTATCAGCTTCAGGCCGCTCTGGGGGAGACGGCAAGCCACACCGCCGCGGTGGCGGAGACCACGGTACAGATCTTCTGCTTCCAGGAGCAAGAGGGCCTGGTGACCGGTTCTGTTCCGGTGGAATTGCCCGGCGGTTCGGGGAGCTGCCAGGTGGTAGTGGCCCTCTATGACCAGGGAAGCGGCCAGCTGCTGGATCGGACGGTCCGCACCTGCGCCCTGGGACAGGACGCGGTGACCTTGACGGACCTGCGCCTGGACTCCCGGGGTAGGGAAAACCTGACTGTGAAGGTCTTTCTGCTGGGCGGGAGCTTGAGCCCTCTGGGCCCAGCCTCCACCTATGCCGTCTGGCGGACTTAACGCACAGAGAAAAAAGACAGGCGGGCGCACCCAAAAGGTGTGCCCGCCTGTTGCGTTATCTTGTCTGGCTGCGGCAACGCCAGAGCAGGACACCTATGCCCACTCCGACCAACAGACCGGTGCAGAACAGGGCGGCAAAGAGGAGGTCGAAAACCGCTGCCTCGGGGTTATACGTCCCCAGAAGGCTCCGGCGCAGCTGAGCCGCGGCAGAGGGAAACTGGCCCAGCAGTACCAGCCCCGCCGTGACGATGGCCAGCCCCAAGGCTGCCGGCAAAAGGCTCTGACTTCGCCGACGCAGGGAAAAGGCCATCGCTCCGCCGCAGAGTGCGGGGAGGAGCAACAGCGCCAGCAGGGGCGGCAGGATGTTTGGAGTCAGAGCAGCGATGAGCTGAATTGCCAGGCGGGGCAAAAGCGCGGCAGCGGCCACAGCCAGCACGGCCGTCAGCCCCTCCCGAAGGGTCCAGCACTTTCTCATGGGACAGCACTCCTTTCTGCTAAAGGTGAACTTGGGAGGCCGTATCTCCCTGGGACTCTGCGGGCGGAGCGCCGTGGGCCTGGAGGTATTCCGCCAGCTGGTCCGCCAGGGCGCGGTCGGTGGGGTGGAACCGCAAAAATCCTGCCTCGGTGGCCAGAGAGAGGACCGCCAGTCGGTCCGTGTGGAAAAAGAGGGTAGCAAAGCCCTCTTCTTGGTTGTCCCAGACCAGGGAAACTGTGACAGAGCGGGTGCTGTCATCGGTGACCACGCTCTCCTGAGGCCAGGGAAGAAGATTGCGCAGGTCCGGACGGTATCGGGAGGACTGGAGCAGGGACAAGATGGCCTCGAATTCCTCCTCGCCTGGGTATACGGCGTTCACTGTGTAGGTGTCAAAGGCTAGGGAATGCAGTTCATCGATGCCGCTGATGGTGCAGGAGGCGCTGAGGCTGGTGACAGCGGTGTGGCCTTCCGGGAAGAGGGAGACAAAAGACCGGGGCCACAGCCGCCATGCCGCCAGTGCCAGCAACAAGAGCACCAACGCCCCTGCCAGCACTTTCTTCCAGAACCTGCGTTTCATGACGCTTCCTCCTTTTCAGGATTTGCAACTCACTCCCGCTGCCGCAGGTCGCAGAGCCGGGAGACGGTCCCGCAGTGGGGGCAGGTGATGGGGTCTGTGCCCGCATAGCCCACTCCGGGCAGCCACCGGCCCGCAGGACGCAGCGTCTGCCCGCAGACGGGGCAGAGATAGGGATGCTGGGCATAGTTCCGGCTTCCGCCTGCCAGGGCGATCACAAAGAGCACCGCGCCCAGGACCAGCAGCGGCTGTCCCCAGCCGGTCTCCCTCCCCCAAAAGCCTGCCAGAAGCAAAAGAATGGCAATCAGAGTAAGTCGGTTCCACATCCTCCGGCCCATAAGGATCCTCCTTTTGAGTGTCCACGTATTCAAAACATTTGTCTTTATCATCAGTATACACTAGGGCGGGAAAAAGCGCAAGATGGAGACGTGGGCTGGGGAGACTGGCCGGCGGGAAAGGGCTATGGTATACTTTTTCCAAATGGGATGAGAAAACAAAAAATTTTTGTAACGAATTCGCTTTTCAAAGAACCAACAGACAGAAAGACCGAGAGGGGGGAAGGACATGGCCTTTGGCGGCGAGGATCTGTATGAGCAGCACGCAAAGAGCATCTATCGCTATCTCTTCTCCCTGTGCGGTGAGGCAGACACGGCGGAGGAGCTGACCCAGGAGACCTTCTGCCAGGCGCTCAAGGGCCTGAACACCTTCCGGGGTGAGTGTACGCCCCAAGTCTGGCTGTGTGCCATTGCCAAGCGGCTGTGGTACAAGGAGCTGGAGCGCCGGCGGCGCACGGCTCCTTTGGAGGAGGAGACCCTCTCCCGATTGCCGGCAGACGACGACCCGGCGGGGGAGTACGAGCGCCGCAGCGACCGCATGGCCCTCTACCGAGCCATGCAGCAGCTGCCCCCGGACACCCGGGAGGTGCTCTATCTGCGCCTGGCGGGTGAGTTCTCCTTCCGGGAGATCGGAGACATTTTGGGGCGCAGCGAGGTGTGGGCCCGGGTGCGGTTTTACCGAGGAAAAGAGGAACTGTCACGAAGGATGGGAGGTAAGGAACATGGGGGGAACTGAAAAGAAATTGGACTGCTGCGTGATCCGGGACCTGCTGCCCTCTTACATCGAGGAGCTGACAGAGGAGGAGACCACAGCTTTGGTCCGAGCCCATCTGGAGGGGTGCCCCGGCTGCCGGGAGGTGGAGCAGGCCATGCGTGCCGCCGTTCCCGTAGAGAGAGCGCCCAAGCGGGCCCTGAGATTCCTCCGGCGGGTCAAGCGTACCCGGCTGCTGGCAGCGGTGCTGTCCGTTCTGGCGGCACTGTGGTGCATGTGGTGGCTCTATGACCAGGCTTTCCACTATGCCAATACCGAGACCGGCCGGCTGGCGGCGGTGGAGGACTATATTCCCTCCCCGGACACCTCCCTGGGGCTCACCGGCGTGGAGGAGGGGACGCCTCTGGAGGTGGTGGGCTGGCAGACCAGGGAGGATCACCTTTTTATCTTCTATATGGCAGACAATGCGGAGCAGGTCCACGGCATCCTCCATCTGGTCCGGGGCCTCAACGGGAAGTACCAGACCGTGGAGGCAGATATGTCCCCCTCCGCCTATACCGCCGGGCTCTACGGCGGCAACCTGAGCCCCGGGGACACGGACTGGCGGCTCTTTTATCTGGCGGGCTATGACTGCCGGGACATCTACGCTGCGGAGGCGGAGTTCTGGTACCATGAGTACGACGGTACGGGATATGACACCGCCACCATCCGCTGTGACCTCAACGGGGAGGACTTCCTCCGGATAATGGACGTGGAGGAGCTGATGGAGGAACTGGGGCTTCCGGAAAAGGAGAACGCCCGCCTGACGCTGGAGAGCGTGCGCCTCTTCGATAAGGACGGGACGGACGTGACGGAGAAGTACCGGAACGACGATACAGACCTCTCCTGGAGCAGCGGCAAGAGCACGGCGGAGCGGTTTTTACTCTACGTCTACCTGGGCATCGTGGCCCTGATTGGAGTGTACCTGACCCGCTATTTCCTGCGCCGGGACTGAAAAAACATCAAACGGGAGGCCGCGGCATACGCCGCGGCCTCGCTTATTTTTCCGGCTGGGAGGATTTTTGGGAGGTCAATTTGACGATGGTACCGTTGGGACGACAGTCGGCCTTGTAGACGGTTCCGTCCACTTTGCGGAAACGGATGTGATAGAGGCCGTTTTTCTTGGGGGAAAGATCGGTGATCTGCAGCTCATAGGGCTGACAGCCAAGAACCTTTGCCGCCCGGCGGTAAAAGCCGCCACAGTGGAACAGCACCCGGCGGGACTCTGCTTCTGTGACGCTCTTTTTCACCAGACCCAGAAGGGCGTCCAAGCCCTTGCCCACCACATATCCCACCAGAGTCATGATCCATGGGTCAGAAGCGCAGGAGAGGATCAGCTCACTCAAACCGCTGGCGCCCTGTTCAAAGCGGGTCTTTTTGTAGATAGCCAGACCCTTGCGGGAGAGCGGCTCCTCGTTGCTCTGCCTGCGCCGCAGGCAGATATACCGGGCAAAGCGGTGCTCCGGCGTCTGGGGAAGGGAGGGGAGGGCCTCCATAACGGCCCGGGCCGTCTCCAGGCTGTGGGCGTTGAAGGCGAAGAAGTCCAGAAAACTCAGATGCTCCCCCTCTAGCAGCTCCAGGAAAAAACCATCACCTGTGTCCAGCTGTGCTTCCAGCTGCTCCAGGGGTACATCAGTGACCACAAGGCGCCGCAGCGAAGGCGCCGCTTTCCCCACCTCCGGATCCCCCAGTGGGTCGCTTTCGTAGAGGGAAAGCAGGAGTGTTCGGTACATGAAAAGCCTCCTTTCCGGACAGACCCTTGGGGCGCTGTTTCATCTATGCTGTTTTCCCGGCAGACGTCGCAGAGCATAGAAGAGGCATGTGGAGACGGCCACGCCGATGCCGTTTAGGACCACGTCGTTGAGATCAAAGCTGCGGTCCATGAAAGGCTGGATGTTTTCAATGAGTAGGGAGGTCACCACACCCGTGAGAAGCGTCCGTTTCCAGGTGCTGCCCCGGCGGAACAGGGGATAGAGAACGCCAAAGGGCAGGAACAGCAGAATGTTGCCCAGATTCTCAGCGCTGAAGTCCCGGAAAAAGGTGAGGCGAAAATCGTAGACAAAGGTGAACCACCGGTATCCGCCCTCTCCCACGGGATAGGGGGACTGGTGATAGAAGAGAATATAGTAGGCGTCCGAGATCATGGCGGCAAACAGCGTCAGCCCCAGGAGGGCCGCCAGATAGGCCGGAAACAGGGCGGACAGCACCAGATGGGGGCCCGAGAGCCCTGGGGCGGTTTTTCTCTTATAAACGAGGTAGAGGACAAAGGTGAGAAGGGCGATGGGAATCATCTGCAGGAAATCTCCGATGTATGTGGAGAAAAAGAGGTACTGGAAGTTCATATCGTCGGGAAAGTACATAGAGGGCACACAGCTCCTTTCCACCAGCCAGGCAGGTGAGCCGCCGGTTCAACGGTGATACTTTCTCTTGATCCTGTAAAAATTCCATATCAGAACAGGGATGCCCGGGAAAACTGCCAGGAGGACAAGGGCAATCCCCAGATAGGGAGACCAGAAATAGAGAAGCCCCGCCAGGTAGAAAAGCAGGGAGTACAGGCACCACATGACCCCGTTGGCCCTGTTGTAGGCCGGAATGTCCTTGATTTCATGCGAAGAAACGGTGGAACCGCTCCAGAACCACATGGGCTCTTTCCGCCTGGCGGCGTAAATTCCAATGCCGGTAAACGTGAGCCCCAGCATGAAATTGATGATCAGATTGACAAGGAATTCAGTCATTCCGGCGGCCCACCTTTCTGCGCAAAACATCACGAGCGGCCTACTTTGATAAAAATGATACAGGATTCCTGAGAAAAAGGCAAGGGCTGGAGATTACCTCCAGCCCTTGCCCTATTAAAGTGCATTTTTAATAGATTCAACAGAAAAAATCGGAGTGTCATGAAAGGATCTGTGGAAATCCAGTAATATCAATAATCTCTGAGTAGTTGGCAAGCGGTTTTATCACAGAGTGCGGTCGGTTACTTCCGCCTTCGTAATAATGTCACGCAGTCGGTTATCGTCAATGATATATTCCAGCATATCATCCGCATTTTTATAGACGGTATCCTGCTGGGTATCCAAGGGAGTAATACAATATTGCACTTCTCCGTTTGGCCAAACGGGGCAAATATGATATTCTCGTCCGTTCCATTCAAAATT
>CDTY01018644.1_pt1 | contig 10814 bp, 9 predicted proteins | sample 557731 | NCBI WGS metagenome assembly CDTY01 (sample SAMEA3182101, study PRJEB8094) | gut metagenome | biome: human; feature: gut; material: Stool; isolation source: human stool | place: Canada | collected 2013-02-12
CAGCCGGACAAGCCCAAAAACCGGGGACATAAGCTGATGTTCTCACCTGTGAAGGAATATGCCTTAACAGAAAATATCCCGGTTTATCAGCCTTTGAAGGCCCGGGATGGCGAGGCCATGGCCCTGGTGGAGTCCTTGGCACCGGAGCTCATTGTGGTGGCGGCCTATGGCAAGATCCTGCCGGAGGAGCTGCTGAACTATCCCAAGTACGGCTCCATCAATGTCCACTCCTCCTTGCTGCCCAAGTACCGGGGAGCGGCTCCCATCAACTGGGCCATCCTCAACGGGGAGACGGAGACCGGCGTGTCCATCATGTATATGGCCAAAGACCTGGACGCCGGCGATGTGATCCGGCAGGCGGTCACTCCCATCGGGGATGACGAGGACGCCCAAGCTCTGACGGCCCGCCTGGCAGATCTGGGTGCAGAGACCCTCTCTCAGGTGATCCGCGATATGGAGGCGGGGAAGGTTTCCCGCACGCCTCAGGACCACAGTGCCCAGACCTATGCACCCATGCTCAGTAAGGAGCTCTCTGCCGTGGATTGGAGCCGCAGCGCCCACGCCATCCACTGTCAGATCCGGGGCCTGATTCCCTGGCCCTGTGCCTCTACGGATATCATCTCTGGACAGCCCATGAAGCTCTTTGCCGCCAAGGAGACAGGGGAGGAGACCACTGCCGCTCCCGGCCGGGTGATCCGAGCTGATAAGCGGGGAATCTGCGTGGCCTGCGGCGATGGGAAAGTGCTGTGCCTGACAGAGCTTCAGGCCCCCGGCGGCAAGCGCATGAGCGCCGCCAGCTATCTGGCCGGACATCCTATTTCACTTGGAGATGAGTAAAGCGAATGAATCGTGACTATGCCTATTTCCTGGCCAATAACCTCTATTGGGTGGCTTTGATTCCGGTGCTGCTGCTGTCTCTGTGGGCCCAGGCCCAGGTCTCCGGCAGCTTTCGGAGGTATAGCGCCCAAAATAACCGCCGGCACCTCACCGGTGCTCAGGCGGCGGAGGCAGTGCTCCGGGCCCACGGTGTAATGGACGTAGCCGTACGCTGCGTGCGGGGCACCCTGACGGACCACTACGATCCTCGGGACAACACCATTTACCTGTCCGAGGCGGTCTACGGTGCGCCCACTATCGCAGCGGTGGGTGTGGCGGCCCATGAGGCAGGCCACGCGGTGCAGTATGCGGAAGGGTATGGCCCTGTGCGGCTGCGCTCCGCCATTATTCCCGTTACCCAGTTTGGCTCTCGTTTCTCCTTTATTTTGCTGTTTCTGGGGCTGATTTTGTACAATCAGGCCTTTTTCGGTATTGGTATTGCCCTCTTTGCCCTGACCACGATCTTTCAGTTGGTGACCTTGCCGGTGGAGTTCAATGCCTCTCACCGGGCCATGGAGACCATTGAAGGTACGGGACTTTTAGACGAAGACGAGCAACAGGGGGCCCGCAAGGTACTGCGGGCGGCCGCTCTGACCTATGTGGCGGCGCTGCTGATGTCCCTGCTGCAGTTGCTGCGGTATCTGCTTATTTTCTTTGCCAGAGGCGGCGGAGATGGCCGCAGAGGCGGAGGGCGTCAATGAGCACCGCTGCGCGGGAGACCGCGCTGCGGGTGCTGGTCTCCTGCCGTAAGGGCGGTGCCTGGGCGGACGGCGCGCTGAAAACCGCCATTGCCAAGGACCGCCTCACCGGCGCCGATGCGGCCCTGGCCACCCGGCTGGTCTACGGCGTGGTGCAGAACCGGGCGTGGCTGGATTTCCGGCTGGGGGAGTTCTGCTCTCAGAAGGTGGAGAAGCTGGAACCTGTGCTGCTGGATATCCTGCGCCTGGGTGCCTATCAGATCCTGTTTCTGGACCGGGTGCCGGACAGCGCCGCCGTCAATGAGGCGGTAAACCAGGCCAAGGCCCACAGGATGGCCCGGGCGTCAGGACTGGTCAACGCGGTGCTGCGGAAGCTCTCCACCCACAAGGACCAGCCGCCTCGCCTGCCGGAAAATCCGGCAGACCGTCTGAGCCTCCTGTACAGCCACCCCCGGTGGTTGACAGAGCGGCTGCTGGAGCTGGTGGGGGAGGAGGAGACCGAGGCCTTCCTGCGGGAGGACAACGGCACCCCGCCGGTGTATGTGCAGACCAATCCCCTGCGGACCACGGCCCAGGCGCTGGCGGAGGAGCTCTCCGCTGCCGGGGTGACAGTGGTGCCCCATCCCTGGCTGCCTGGCTGTCTCCAGCTCTCCAGCACCGGAGATCTGACGGCGCTGCCTGCCTTTCAGGAGGGCCGGATGCTGGTCCAGGACCCGGCGGCCCATCTGGCGGTGCTTGCCGCCGCGCCCCATCCCGGCGACCGGGTGATCGACACCTGTGCCGCCCCAGGCGGCAAGTCCTTTGCCGCCGCCATGGAGATGGAGGGACGGGGAGAGATCCTCTCCTGCGATCTCCATGCCCACAAGCTTCGCCTCATTGAGGCGGGGGCGGCCCGTCTGGGCATCTCCTGCATCCGCACCCTTCTGGCCGACGGACGGGTGGAGCGGCCGGAGCTGCTGGAAAGCGCGGATGTGGTGATCGTGGATGCGCCCTGCTCCGGTTTGGGCATCATCCGCAAAAAGCCGGACATCCGGCAGAAGAAAGCCCAAGAGCTTCGGGGATTGCCTCAGATCCAGCGGGACATCCTGGCCAACGCGGCCAAGTATGTCCGGCCCGGCGGGACCCTGCTCTACTCCACCTGCACCATTTTGCCGGAGGAGAATGAAGGGGTCACAGACGCTTTTCTGGACTCACACCCGGACTTTTCCCGGGAAAACTTTACTCTGCCCCATTTTGGCCAGGTGGCGGAACAGCTCACCTTCTGGCCTCAGCGCCACGGCACAGATGGCTTTTATGTGTGCCGGATGAAAAGGAAGATGCTATGACCGACATACGCAGTTTGACTAAGGAGGAAATCACCGCCGCACTTCGGGAAATGGGAGAGCCGGCGTTCCGGGGCGGTCAGGTCTTTACTTGGCTGCACCGCGGGGTGTCCTCCTTTGATGAGATGACCAATTTGTCCAAGCAGCTGCGGGAGCGGCTGGCGGCCCGGTTTGCCCTGGAGACGCCGCAGGTGGCCCGCAAGCAGGTATCCCAGCAGGATGGCACCATCAAGTACTTATGGGAACTCTCCGATGGCAACTGTATCGAATCCGTTTTGATGCAGTATCACCACGGCAACACCATCTGCATCTCCTCCCAGGTGGGATGCCGCATGGGCTGCGCCTTCTGTGCCTCCACCATCGCCGGCAAGGTCCGGGATCTGACGCCGGGAGAGATGCTGGATCAGGTGATCTTCTCCCAAAAGGACTCGGGGCTCCCCATCTCCAATATCGTACTGATGGGCATCGGCGAGCCTATGGACAATCTGGATAATGTACTGCGGTTTTTGGAGTTGGTGAACCATCCCGACGGATTGAACATCGGGATGCGGCACATCTCCCTGTCCACCTGCGGCGTGATTCCTGGCATTGACCGTCTGGCGGACCTGGGACTGCAGCTGACGCTGTCCGTCTCTCTCCACGCGCCGGACAGTGAGACCCGCTCCCGGATCATGCCGGTGAACCGAGCCTATGATGTGGAGAAGCTGTTTGAGGCCTGCCACCGGTACTTTCAAAAGACCGGGCGGCGGATTTCCTTTGAGTACGCCATGATCGACGGAGTCAACGACCACGATTGGCAGGCGGACCTGATCGCCCGGAAGCTCCATGGGATGCCGGGCCATGTGAATCTCATTCCCCTCAACGACGTGGTGGAAAGCCCCCTGAAGCCCAGCCGCCGTGTGGCGGCGTTCCAGCGCCGGCTGGAATCCCACGGCATCACCGCCACGGTGCGGCGGAGCCTGGGAGGAGATATCGACGCCTCCTGCGGACAGCTCCGCCGGAAGGCCATGATGGAAGGGAAGACCTCAGACTGATTCAGCGCGTGCCACGCCGACGGCAGTGCGAGGATGGCGGCCTGTACCGCCATCTTTGCGCCAGCGCAGCGAAAGGAAGGATAGATGATGAAAGCATGGGGTGTCACCGACACCGGACTTGTCCGAAAGGAGAACCAGGATGCCTATGCAGTGTGCCAGGCAGATGCGGCAACGGTCTGCGTGGTCTGTGACGGCATGGGCGGCGTCAGCGGCGGAAAGCTGGCCAGCAGCATAGCTGTCAGGACTTACAGCGAGGAGCTGCTTCGGGTCCTGCGGCCTCACATGACGCCGGAGCAGCTGCGGGAGGCATCCTCCTATGCCGTTTCCCTGGCCAATGAGGCGGTGCGGACTCGAGCCGCCACCGAGGACGGGTGTCAGAATATGGGCACCACGCTGGTCTCCGCCATCAGCTATGACGGCGGCGTGGTGGTCAGCAACGTGGGCGACAGCCGGGCCTATCACATCAGCCCTGATGGCATCACTCGGATCACCCGGGACCACTCCCTGGTGGAGAACATGGTGGAGCGAGGCGATATCACGGAGGAGGAAGCCCGCCGCCATCCCAATAAGAACCTCATCACCCGCGCCTTGGGTCCGGATGAGAACGCCGACTGCGACGGTTTTATCTGTCCCCTGAAAAAGGGCGACTTTGTTCTGCTCTGCTCCGATGGTCTGGTGGACACTGTGACCGACCAGGAGATGCTCTATGAGGTCATCCACGGCGGTGAGCTGGACACCTGTCTGGACCGTTTGATGGAGATCGCCAAGAGCCGCGGTGCGGCAGACAACGTGACCGTTGTCCTGATGCAGAACAACTGAGAAGGGAGGATGCCACATGGATCCTTATATCGGAAAAATGCTGGATGACCGCTACGAGATTCTCGAGCGCATCGGAACCGGCGGTATGGCCGTGGTCTACAAGGCCAAGTGTCATCGCCTCAACCGTCTGGTGGCGGTGAAGATCCTGAAGAGCGACCTGGCCCAGGATGCGGACTTCCGCCGCCGTTTTCACGCCGAATCCAAGGCGGTCGCCATGCTGTCTCATCCCAATATCGTCTCTGTCTATGACGTGTCCCAGAGCGGTGAGACGGAATACATCGTCATGGAGCTGATCGACGGCATCACGCTCAAGCAGTATATGGAGCGGCGGGGCCAGCTGAACTGGAGAGAGTCTCTCCACTTCATCACTCAGATCATGAAGGGCCTGAGCCACGCCCACAGCCGTGGCATCGTCCACCGGGACATCAAGCCCCAGAACATCATGGTGCTGCGGGACGGCAGTGTGAAGGTGGCCGACTTTGGCATCGCGTGTCTGGAGAACTCGGCCCAGACCCTGACCCAGGAGGCACTGGGCTCCGTCCACTATATCTCTCCGGAGCAGGCTCGGGGCGACCGTACTGACGCCCGGTCCGATATCTACTCTGCCGGCGTGGTGTTCTATGAGATGCTCACCGGTCGGCTGCCCTTTGAGGGGGATTCGGCGGTCTCTGTGGCTATTCAGCATCTGAGCTCCATTCCGCTGCCGCCTCGGGAGATCAACCCGGATATCCCGCCTCAGCTGGAGCTGATCTGTCTCAAGGCCATGGCTCCTGACATTGAAAAGCGCTATCAGTCCGCCGAAGCTATGATCTCCGATTTGGAGACCTTCCGGAAGAATCCGGAGGTGGACCTGGACTACTCCATTGCCGATCTGCAGGACATGGATGTGGACGAGCCCACCCGCCATATCCCCACAGCGTCGCACCACCGCAACACGCCCTCCCGGGAACCGGCCAGACGCCACCCGGAACCGGAATATGAAGAGGAGGAGCATCGGATCAGCAAAAAGACCGGCGTCATCATTGCCGGCGGCATAGTGGCCGCGGCGGTGCTGATCTTCCTGTTGTTCCACTTCATCTTCGGAAGCTTCCAGAATCCCTCCAATGAAGAGCTGGTAGTACCCAATGTGTTGGGAATGACCATCGAGGATGCTGAGAATATGGAGGAGGTCAAGGGAGTCTTCACCATCAAGCAGGCCGGTACGGAGTTTAGCAGCGACTATGAGGCCGGTCAGATCATTCGTCAAAGCCCGGAGGGGGATACCACCACCAAGACCCAAACTACCATTGAAGTCTGGATCAGTGCCGGTGATGTCAGCAGTGAGATGATCGACATGACCAATATGGACTCACGGCTGGCCAGGGATTGGCTGGAGGATCTGGATCTGGATTTGAACATTCGGGATGGCGAGGAGTATCAGGAGTACTCCGACGACTATGAGGAGGGCCGTGTCATCCGCACCGATCCTGTAAAGGGCACCATTTTGAAGAAAGGGGACACCGTCACCCTGTATGTCAGCAAGGGCAAGGAAGAGAAACCTGTGACCCTCATCACCTTCCGGGGCAACATCGACGACGTGTCAAAGACCCTGGATGAGATGGGACTGAGCATGGGACACGTTACGGAGGAGACCAGCGATGAACCCGCCGGAACAATCCTCAGTCAGAGTCCTGCAGCTGGAACGGAAGTGCCTGCCGGCACAAAGATCGACTTTGTGGTCAGCAAGGGACCGGATACCTCCACTCCCACAGAGGGCACCGATATTGTCACAGTGGCGCTGCCCAACGACGGGAGGACCACAGTGAAGGTGACTCTTAAAATGAATGGCTCTACGGTATGGGAAAAAACCGTGAACTGCTCTGACGGTTCCTGCTCTGCGGAGCTGCGGGGCAGCGGTTCCGGAACGGTGGACATCTATATCGATGACGCCTATGTGGAATCCCGGCAGGTGAATTTTGACAATGGCTAAGGGCAGAATTCAGAAGGCACTCAGCGGCTTCTACTACGTGGACACCGGCAGCGAAATCCTTCGCTGCCGGGCCCGGGGCAAATTCCGCAAGGAGGGCGTGTCCCCCCTGGTGGGAGATATGGTGGAGGTCCGGGAGTTGGGCGACGGCGAAGGATTCGTGGAGGCCATCGCCCCGCGGAAAAACGCCTTTGCCCGCCCTGCGGTGGCCAACATCGACCAGCTGGTCATCATTGCCTCTCAGGCCATTCCCAAGACAGAGCCTTACCTCATTGACCGGGTGGCTGCCATCGCGGCCCTGAAGGGCTGCCAGGTGGTGGTGTGCCTGAACAAGTGCGATCTGGACAGCGCTGACGATCTCTATGAGATCTATACCGCCGCCGGGTTTCCTACGCTGCGGGTCAGCGCGGAGACGGGAGAGGGACTGGAGGAGCTCCGGCAGCAAATATCTGGCAAGCTATCTGCCTTTACAGGGAATTCCGGCGTAGGGAAGTCCAGCATCCTCAATGCCCTGGATCCGGAGTATCACATCCAGGTAGGGGAGGTCAGCAATGCCCTGGGCCGTGGTCGGCACACCACCCGCCATGTGGAGCTCTACCGCTTGAACTGCGGCGCGGAGGTGGTGGACTCTCCCGGTTTTTCCTCCTTTGACACGGAGGAGCTGAACCTGGAGCTCAAGCATCACCTGCCGGAGACCTTTTTGGAGTTTGCCCCCTATCTGAACAGCTGCCGCTTTGTAGGCTGCAGCCACACCAAGGAGAAGGGCTGCGCCGTACTGGAGGCAGTCCGGGCGGGGAAGATCCCCAAGAGCCGCCACGAGAGCTACCTGCGGCTCTATGAGGAGCTCAAGCCGCTCAAGGATTGGGAGGCCAAGGAAAAGAAGTAAAGCTGGCGAGAATCGTCAGCAGGCACAAACGCAAAATGCGGCACAAAGGCCGCCGGGAAATTTCCCGGCGGCCTTTTTCGTACCTTTTGCCGGCAAGCGGTATATACTGGAGAGAAAGGAGGGTGGGGAACGATGTGGGGACGCGGTCCCTGTTGGATCGGCGTATGCGCCCTGGCCCTGGGACTGAGCATTCTGATCGTCGCCATCTTTCCGGTGGGCGGTCTGATGTTCTTGGTGGCCATGCTGCTGATCGCCTGTGGCGTGTGCTGTTTGAAGCGGTAAAGGGAGAGAGGAGGAGAACGCATGAAAATCGTGGTGGTAAAGTCCCCCCGCATTCTTCGGGGTCTGCTGTGCCGGGTCTTTGGCATCCATGCATAAGCTTTCCTGAGACCGCATAGTCTTTGACAGGTGCCGACGGTCGGAGCGGACTGGCTTCGTTTCGTTCCGGCCCCCAGTCGAAGGAAAGGAACGGTCAACGCATGGAACTGGAATTGAAACAGGCGGCATTTGACTGCTATGAAACATCAGCCGATGCGGCAATCACACAGGAGGAGAGCGCAGAACATATTGTACCGGATTACTGCCCGGACATTGCACGCATCATCGACAGCACCGGTTCGGTCTATGTGCACAGCCGGGAGCTGCGGGACGGCAAGGCCGAGATCACCGGTGCGGTGCAGGTGACGGTGCTGTATTTCCCCGACGGCGAAAGCGGCATCCGCACCTTGGAGTTTGCCCTGCCCTTTTCCGTACAGGGCGAGGGGAAGGGGGACCGGCTCCTGGCAGAGCCGGAGCTGGAGTCCATTGAGACTCGGTTGGTGAATCCCAGGAAGATCTCTACGCGCTGCCGTCTCCTGACCCGCCTGACGGCTGGCCAGCGGGTCAGGACGCAGTGCTGTGAGGACGTGGAGGACGGGGAAGGGTCTTTGGGCATCGAAAAGAAGCAGGAGACCTACCACGCCTCCGCGGTGACGCAGATTCTGGAAAAGGACTTCACCTTTTCCGATACCTTCCATATCTCGCCGGGCAAAGAGGCGGCGGAGGAGCTGGTGCTGAAAAAGGTCCGGCCGGCCATCTCTGAGACCAAGCTCATCGGCAGCAAGCTCATCCTCAAGGGCGTATTTACCGTGGAGTTTTTGTGCCGCAGCGCAGGAAATCAGTATTACGCCGCCTCTGGAGAGCTGCCCTTTTCCCAGATTTTGGAGGCAGAGGAGCCGGCGGAAAACGCCGCCTGTCAGGCGCTTTTGCAGCTGACAGGTGCGGAGTTCCAGCTGGACAGCGAGGGAGACGACGGACACGCCATCTCCGTGACGCTGTATCTTCATGCCTGGGCCTCGTTGCGGGAGGAGCGGGAGCTGACGCTGTTGACGGACCTGTACAGCACCGCCTATGACCTGACCTATGAGGCGGCACCGGTGAGCTTCTCCGAATTTGCCCAGAACCTTCTGCGGCGCCAGAATGTCCGAGAGGTGCTGGAGATCGGGGTCACGGCAAAGAGCCTATTGTCGCTGGACGCAAACTGCGGCGCGGTCACTGTCACCCGGGAGCGGGAGGTGGTGACGCTGCGGACTACGGCCAGCCTTCGGGCGCTGTATCTGGACGAAGGGGGGACGCCTCTGGTCTCCGAGCGCCGGGTGGAGGTATCCGCCCAGCTGGAGCTGCCGGAGGAGTGCCAGGTGACGGCCCGGGCCTGCTGCGCCGAGGAGGTCCAGGGAAGCCTGGCAGACCGGGGCATCGAGGTCCGCTTCCCGGTGGACTTTGCGGTGGAGGCAATATCCCGGCGGAAGGTCCCGGCGGTCACTTCGGCCAAACTGGACGACGAAAAGCCCAAGGATCTGTCCGGGCAGCCCTCCGTGGTCCTTCGTTATCTGGACGGCGGGGAGAGCCTGTGGGACCTGGCCAAGCGATACAGCACCACCGGAGCCGATATTCTGGCGGCCAACGAGCTGGAGACGGAGGCAGATGTGCCCGGCGACCGGCTTTTGCTGATCCCGCGGAAGCGGAGCTAGAGAATATAAAAAAGCGCGGGACGAAGCTTGAGCTTCGTCCCGCGCTTTGCCTACTTTTTTATTGGTCGGAATAGCGGGAGAGGAACTGTCTGGTACGCTCCTCCCGGGGGTTGTCGATGACCTGATGGGGGTCACCCTGCTCCACAATGACGCCGCCGTCCATGAAAATCACATGGTCTGCCACATCCCGGGCAAAGGCCATCTCATGGGTGACGATGACCATGGTGGTGTGCTGCTCCGCCAGAGAGCGGATGACCTTCAGCACCTCACCGGTGAGTTCCGGGTCCAGAGCGGAAGTGGGTTCATCAAAGCAGAGAATATCCGGCTTCATAGCCAGGGCCCGGGCGATGGCCACACGCTGCTGCTGACCGCCGGAGAGCTGGTGAGGATAGTTGTCCATCCGGTCGGCCAGGCCCATCTTCTCCAGAAGAGCCTTGCCCTCCGCCTGGATCACGTCATGGGTGTCGCCGGTGTGTTCCGTCTTGGCCAGGAGTTCCCGGGCCAGAGTCACATTCTGCAGCGCTGTATACTGAGGGAAGAGGTTGAAGGACTGGAACACCATGCCGAAATGGAGCCGCTTTTTGCGGATGTCGCTCTCCCGCTGGGTGGTCGGGTCATTGGCATCAAAGAGCGTTTCACCTCGGACAGCGATGGTGCCGTGGTCCGGGGTCTCCAAAAAGTTCAGGCACCGCAGCAGCGTGGTCTTGCCGCTGCCGGAGGAGCCGATGATGGAGAGGGCCTGGCCCTCCTCCAGGGAAAAGCTGATGTCCTCCAGAACCCGGGTGGCGCCGAAGTGCTTTTCAATGTGCTGTACGTCCAGAATTGCCATATCGGTGCCTCCTTATCTGAAGTAGCTGAGCTTGCGCTCGATGTAGTTGAAGAGAATGGTGAGAACGCCCACGAAGAGAAGATAGAAAAGGCCCGTGTAGAAGAGAGGCCACACCAGACCGCTGCTCTTCATGTAGGAGTAGCCGGTGAAGGTCAGCTCATACACGGCGATGGTCCGGGCCAGAGAGGTGTCCTTGACCAAGGTGATGATCTCGTTGGACATGGGAGGCACAATGCGCTTGACCATCTGGAGCAGAGTGATCTTGAAGAAGATCTGGCTCTTGGTCATGCCCAGCACCTCGCCGGCCTCCCGCTGGCCGACGGGAACGCCCTGGATGCCGCCCCGGTAGATGACGGAGAAGTAGCAGGCGTAGTT
>CDTY01015097.1_pt1 | contig 10780 bp, 12 predicted proteins | sample 557731 | NCBI WGS metagenome assembly CDTY01 (sample SAMEA3182101, study PRJEB8094) | gut metagenome | biome: human; feature: gut; material: Stool; isolation source: human stool | place: Canada | collected 2013-02-12
GGCTCTCCCCAGGCCCAGCGCATCATGATCGCTCGGCAGGGGGACATCCCCGGCAAGAAGAAGCTGGCCAAGTCCATCGCCGGCATTCAGGAAAAAGAGAAATAATTCCCTCGTAAAGTGCGGGGCGTCCGTTTCCGGGGCGCCCCGCTTTTTTGCTGCCGTTTTGGCGCGGCATTTCCCGGCGCCAACCGCGGCCCTGACTTTCCGGAAAATGCGGCGAGAGATATTGACATATGTCAAAAACCGGACTATACTCAGAAAAGTAAATGGCATATGTCAAAAATAAAAAGGAGGTGACGGTGTGCCCAGACCGAGAAAATGCCGGCGAGTCTGCGGGTTGCCCAAGGCCAGCGCCTTCGTGCCTCAGGGCTGCGGCGGGGAACAGAGAACGGTGGTGATGACGGTGGACGAGTATGAGACCATCCGCCTCATCGACTATCAGGACCTGTCCCAGGAGCAGTGCAGCGCCTACATGGGGGTGGCCCGGACCACCGTCCAGCAGATCTACAACAGCGCCCGGAAGAAGCTGAGCACCGCTCTGGTGGAGGGACTGCCCTTCCGCATTGAGGGCGGGGACTATCAGCTCTGCGACGGCCGGGCAGGGTGCTGCGGCTGGGGCTGTCCCCGGCGGCGCCATCAGGAATGTCCAAAGCGGAGCGAAAAGGAGGAACCTATATGATAATCGCGATCCCGGTGGATGAGACGAAGGAGGCATTGTGCGTCTCCTTTGGGCGGGCGCCCTATGTGCTCTTTTACGACACGGAACAGGAGCAGGGCCAGGTGCAGGAGAACCCGGCGGCCCAGTCCGAGGGCGGCGCCGGTATCCAGGCGGCCCAGTTCGTGGTGGACGGCGGCGCCCAGGCCCTGGTGACCGTCCGGTGCGGAGAGAATGCGGCCCAGGTATTGCAGGCGGCGGAGATCGCCATCTACAAGGCCCAGGGCAGCGCCAAGGAGGCCTTGGAGGATCTGAAGGAGGGGAAGCTGCCGCGGATGACCACCTTCCACGCCGGCTTCCACGGCATCCGATGACCGTCGCTATCCTCAGCGGGAAGGGCGGCACCGGCAAGACCTTCCTGTCTGTGAATCTGGCAGCCGCCGCGGAGCAGGCGGTTTACATCGACTGCGATGTGGAGGAGCCCAACGGCCGCCTCTTTCTCCGGCCCCAGGCGGTGGAGCAGCAGGCGGTCACCACGCCGTTGCCTGCCTTTGATGGGGCGCGGTGCGACGGCTGCCGCCGGTGCGTGGACTTCTGCCGCTTTCATGCCTTGGTGTATATCAAGGGCAAGCCCATGGTGTTCCCCGACGTGTGCCATGCCTGCGGCGGCTGCGCTCTGGTCTGCCCCCGGGGGGCTGTCCGGGAGGAGGCCCGGACCGTGGGCGCGGTGGAGACCGGCGTCCGGGACGGCATCCAGGTGGTCACCGGCATCCTCAACACCGGCGAGGCCTCGGCGGTCCCTGTCATCCGCGCCGCTTTGGCAGCGGGACTGAGACAGGAGGACACCACCATCATCGACTGTCCTCCGGGCAGCAGCTGCTCGGTGATGGAGAGCGTAGAGAAGGCGGATTACTGCGTCCTGGTGACGGAGCCCACCGCCTTTGGCCTGCACAATCTGCGGATGGTCCAGGAACTGGTGACGCTGCTGGGCAAGCCCTGGGGCGTGGTCCTCAACAAGGCCGAGGGGGATTATCCGCCCTTGGAGCAGTTCCTGAAAGAGACGGGCGGGACCATCCTGGCAAGCATCCCCTTTTCCCCGGAGCTGGCGGCGCTGGGCGCCGGTGGAGAGCTGGCCTGTCGCCAGAGCCCGGAGTTCAAGGCCCTGCTTCAGGGCCTTCTGACCCGGCTGAGAGAGGAGTGTGGGGCATGAAGAAGCTGCTGATCCTCAGCGGAAAGGGCGGCACCGGCAAGACCACCACTTCCGCCGCCTTCATCCAGTTTGCTCAGGCTCGGGCCTTTGCCGACTGTGACGTGGACGCCCCCAATCTGCACCTGGTGCAGGCGGTGGAGGGAGAGCCGGAGGCCTTTGACTATCTGGGCTCGGAAAAGGCGTCCATCGACCCGGAATTGTGCACAGGCTGCGGTGCCTGCGCCGACGCCTGCCGCTTCGGCGCTATCCGGAAGGATGGGGACCGTTGCCGGGTGGAACCCTACGCCTGTGAGGGGTGCGGGGTGTGCGCCTATATGTGCCCGCAAAAGGCGGTGGAGCTGCATGAGGATGTGGCGGGTCAGGTGCTTCTCTATCAGGGGAAGCAGACCTTTTCCACCGCCCGATTGCGGACGGGACGGGGCAACTCCGGCAAGTTGGTGTCCGAGGTGAAGCTGGCTCTGTTCAAGCACGCGCCCCAGGCGGACCTGGCCATCCTGGACGGCTCGCCGGGCATCGGCTGCCCGGTCATCTCCTCCATCAGCGGAGCGGACCTGGTGCTGGTGGTGACGGAGCCCTCCCTCTCGGGCCTCAGCGATCTGGAGCGGGTGCTGCGCACCGCTGCTGGTTTTCAGGCAAAAACTGCGGTGTGCGTCAACAAAGCGGACCTGAGCCCGGCTCACGCCGACGAGATCGAGGCATTCTGCCGGGAGCACCAGGTGCCCTTCCTGGGCCGTGTGCCCTATGACCGCCGGGCATCGGAGGCCATCAACGCCGGCAAGAGCCTGGCGGAGGTGGGCGGTCCGGCCTGTGAGGCCCTGCGGAAGATCTTTGACGGCGCCATGGCGCTGCTGGCGGAGCCCCAAAGAGACCCGCTGGGCGCATAGATTTTGCAATCACATATTTTTATCATAAAAGGAGCGTATGAACATGAAAATTGCTGTTGCCTGTATGGGGACCCAGGTGGGCGGCCACTTCGGCCACTGTGAGAACTTCCGCATCTATGACACGGCAGAGGGCAAGATCTGCGCCGAGGAGAGCATCCCCAATCCCGGCCACCGGCCCGGCTTCCTGCCCAACTTCCTGGGCGACATGGGCGTGGAGGTCATCATTGCCGGCGGCATGGGCGGCGGCGCCGTGGAGATCTTCAACGAGCGCAAGATCGAAGTCATCGTGGGCGTCCAGGGCGATGCCCGGGAGGCGGTGGAGCAGTACCTGAAGGGCCAGCTCCAGTCCACCGGCTCCATCTGCCATGAGCATCAGCACGCCGGAGAGTGCGGCGAGCATTGATGGCGGCTGGGCCAAACCACAGAAAAAACGGAGGACGGTTATCCGTCCTCCGTTCTTTTTTGCCTGCGGGAGCGCTTTGGGGAAGCGGCAGGGGGCAAAGAAATCTCCACAGGGGAGGGCAGCTCGAAAAAGGTCGCCGCCGCCCGGTCGGGATAGAGGGTGACCTGCTCCACTGCCGCTTCCAGCACCGCTGTTCCCTCCCGGAGCTCTCGTTCCAGCCAGGGGCGGAGCCGGGCCTGGAAGTCCTCCGTTGGATGGCTGCGTTCCTGGGCTTGAGCTTCCAGACGGGCGATGATCCCGTCACACTGGGCCAACATCCGGCGAAAGGATTCCTCCTCCAGAGCACCGTCCAGAAAGGCTGTCACCGTCCGCTGACGGCGGGCGCGCTGGCGGCAGAGGGACAGGTCCAGGGAACGATCCTCCTCCGCTGCAGCCTGCCCGGCCTCCGCCAGCACTGCCGAGCAGATGGTGCCCCGGTCTAGGGGAAGGACGTCCAGGGCCTGGCGGACGCAGTGGGTGAGGACCTGAGCGCGGATACCGGGCAGGCCACAGCGGCCCTCCAGCCTTCCCCGGCAGACGAAGCGCTGATACTCCGTGCCGTCCTGGCGGCGGGTCCGCTTGAGGGTCAAAGGGCTGCCGCACAGGCCGCAGCGGAGCTTGCCGGAGTACCAGTACCGCACGGAGAACCGGCGGTGGTCCTTTCCCAGCTCTGCCCGGCGGCGGAGCTCCGCCTGGACGGCCTCAAACTCCCGGCGGCTGACGATGGCCTCGTGGTGGTCGGGGAGGAGGAACTGCTCCTCCTGACCGGTGTTGCGCAGCTTCCGATGGGTCAGATAGTCGGCGGTCCAGTACTTTTTTTGCAGCAGGTCCCCGCAGTATTTCTCGTTGTGGAGAATCCGCAGCACCATGGCGGCGGACCAATTTCCCTCCGGGCGCAGGGGCGGGGCGACGCCCGCCTGGGTCAGCTCCCGGGCAATGGTGTGGGCCCCTTTGCCCTCCTGAAGGCACTTGTGATAGATGAGCCGCACCACTTGGGCCTGGGAGGGGAGGACGGTGAGGGCGCCGTGGCGGAGGGTGTAGCCATAGAGGGTGTCATTGCCGAAGACCACCCCCTTCTTCATAGCCTGGAGCTGGCCCCAGCGGGTGCGCTGGGAGATCTTGCGGCTCTCCTCCTGGGCCACGCTGGCCATGATGGACAGCCGGAACTCCCCGTCGCCTTCCCGGGTGTCGATGCCGTCGCTGAGAAAGAGGACGCCCACGTTCCGGCTTCGCAGCTCCCGGGTGATCTGCAGCGTGTCCACAGTGTTGCGGGCAAAGCGGGAGACCTCCTTGGTGAGAATAAGGTCCACCTCCCCGGCCTGGGCCAGGGTCAGCAGAGCCCTCAGCTGCCGGCGGTGACTTAGGGAAGTGCCGGACAGCCCTTCGTCGGCGAAGATGCCCACCAGGGACCACTGGGGATGGGTGCGGACGAAGTCCAGGAAAAAGGTCCGCTGGGCCTCCAGGGAGTGGAGCTGGTCCTCCTTGTCGGTGGATACCCGGCAGTAGGCTGCCACCCGCAGTGCTTTGGAATCCGGCGGGGAAGAGGATGGGGACATAGCAAAGCCTCCTTTCCGCTCTCCCAAAGGGAGGCGTCTCGGGAAAAGTCTATGCCAGCGTTCTTCGAGGCAGTACCCCGGCGGTGTCTTTTCGGTAAGGCGGTGCCCACAGCGGAGGGGGCCCTGCAGGTGGCTATGGAGCGTCTGCCGGTGACACTGCGGGGGGCGGAGTGCCTGGTCCTGGGCTATGGCAGGATCGGCAAGCTGCTGGCTCACCGGCTTCAGGGGCTGGGGGCCCGTGTTACGGTGGCCGCCCGGAAGTACGGAGATCTTGCCTGGGCGGAGGCCTTTGGCTGGCGAGCCCTGCCCATAAGTGGGCTTTCCGGTGCTTTGGGCGGAATGCAGGCGATCTTCAATACGGTTCCCTCTCCCATCCTGGACCGCGACCTGCTGGCGGAAGTGGCGCCGTCATGTCTTTGCGTGGAGCTGGCCTCCCGGCCGGGAATCGACCTGGCAGCGGCGGAGAAGCTGGGCCTGACGGCGGTCTGGGCCCGGGGGCTGCCGGGGAAGACGGCGCCGGTCACCGCAGCGGCCGCGATCCGGGATACGCTGTATCATATTTTGGAGGAACGAGGTGAACCCGTTTGAGAAAAGAACGCGTTGGGTTTGCGCTCTGCGGCTCATTTTGTACACATGAAGCGGTGCTTCGGGCGTTAAAGACCATGACGGAGACCTATGAGACGGTGATCCCCATCGTCTCTCAGACCGCCGCCTCCACCGACACCCGCTTCGGCACCGCCTCGCAGCTGATGGAGCAGCTTCGGCAGCTGACGGGACGGGAGCCCATCACCACCATCGAGGGGGCGGAGCCCATCGGCCCCAAGGCCCTTTTGGATGTGCTGGTCATCGCCCCGGCCACAGGCAACACCATTGCCAAGCTGGCCTGCGGCATCACGGACACGGCGGTGACCATGGCGGCCAAGGCGCACCTGCGCAACGGCCGGCCGGTGGTCCTGGCCCTGGCCAGCAATGACGCTCTGGCTGCCGGTGCCCAGAACATTGGGGTGCTTCTGGCCAGGAAGCACTACTATTTCGTCCCCTTTGGACAGGACAACGCGGAGAAAAAGCCCTGCTCGCTGGTGGCGGACTTCTCCCAGATCCCCGCTGCGGTGGATGCGGCGCTGGAGGGGCGTCAGCTGCAGCCGCTGCTACTGCGGGGCTAGGCATGGCAGCTAGGTCCGCCGGACGAATCTTCGCCCGGCGGACCTGTGGCGTCGGAGGACAAACGGGGATGGCAAAGAGCACGGGGAAGGGTGTTGGAAAGGGAGAGGAGATATGCTATAATAACAAAAAAGCGGCGGGACCAGGCTGCTTTCGTCGGCAGAGCGCTTTTTTTGCGCGGAAAGGCCCGGGGAGAGCCGGCCGGACGTTGCTTTTTGATGAAGAGAAATCCAACCTACATAGAATGAAAGGGACCAGTATGAACAGAAGCTATGCGATCATCACAGAATCCTCCAGCGATCTGACCCCGGCTCTGGCCCAGGAGGCGGGAGTGGATGTGCTGCCGCTGACCTTCACCTTGCGTGACAAGGTCTATCCCCACTATCCCGACGCCCGGGAGTTCCCTATCGGGGAGTTTTACCGGCTGCTGCGCAGCGGCGAGATGCCCACCACGGCGGCGGCCAATGTGGCTGAGCTGACGGAGAGCATGGAAAAGCACCTCAAGGAGGGGCGGGATGTGCTGTTTTTGAACTTCTCCTCCGCTCTCTCCAGCACCTGCGCCTCCTGTGCCGTGGCGGCGGAGGAGCTGCGGGAGAAGTACCCGGAGCGGACCATTGTGACCTTTGACACCAAATGCGCCTCTATGGGACAGGCCCTGCTGGTGTTTTTGGTGGCCCAGAAGGCCAATGCCGGCGCCACCATCCAGGAGGCGGCGGAGTATGCCCAGGAGATCCGCCCCCATCTGGCCCACTGGTTTACCGTGGATGATCTGAACCACCTCAAGCGGGGCGGCCGGGTCAGCGCCGCGGCGGCGGTGATGGGCACCATGCTCAACATCAAGCCGGTGCTCCATGTGGACGACGAGGGCCGTCTGATCCCTGTGTCCAAGGTCCGGGGCCGGAAGGCCTCTTTGGCGGCGTTGCTGCAGAAGATGGAGGAGACCGGGGTGGACCTGGAGCAGCAGACCGTGTTTCTCTCCCACGGCGACTGTGAGGAGGAGGCCCTGGCCCTGCGGGACCAGATCCAGGAGCGCTTCCATCCGGCCCGCATCGAGGTGGGACCTATCGGCCCTATCATCGGCACCCATTCGGGGCCCGGCACCATGGCACTGTTTTTCCTGGCCACCCAGCGATAAGAGACCATATATCCGAAAAAGTGCGGGGGATTTCCCCCGCACTTTTTTGCGCAGAAGCCAGGGAAGAAAAAGAATTTGCCAGATGTCTTGACAAAGGGGGCGCAGTCCGTTATTATGTCTTGTAATTTCCTGGAATTTCAGGAAAAATCGGGAAACAAAAAGGAGATCGAGAAATGAAAAAAATCATGGCAATGCTGCTCACATTGGTGATGGCGATGGGGCTTCTGGCCGGTTGCGGTGCCAATGGCACCACGTCCAGTGCAAACCCTGACACTCCCTCTGCCGAGAGTACGGAGAACTTCAGCGACGAGATGAAGATCCCCTACACGGTGGACCTGTCCCCTGAGGACGGCGCGGACAGCGTGGAGCGCGCAGGCGATCACCCCGATTCCCCCTACTTCGCCCATCCGGATGTTTACAATATGGAGTCCACGGACACCTTAACGGTGCTCCACAACTTTAAGACCCAGCAGCAGACCAGCGAGTGGTCCTGCGGCGTGTCCTGCGCGCTGATGGTGCTGGAGTGGTATGGCCAGCTGGGCGACTGGAACGAGGAGAATCTGGCGGCTCTGCGCCACTCTCTGGACGGCACCGAGATGGAGGGCTATCCCGGCACCACGCTCAAGCAGGCTATGGACATCTTTGAGGGCGTGGGCGGCTTTGATATGATCACTACATATGACTATCCTGATGGTATCTGGGTGGATGACATCCAGGGCTGGCTGGCCGAGGGCAAGCCTGTCATGATCGCCTGGAACGACTGGGGCGGACACTGGCAGATCATCATCGGCTATGACACCATGGGCACCGAGACCACTCAGGACGACGTGTTCCTGGTGGCGGACCCCTATGACACCACCGACCACAACCAGGACGGCTACGGTGTTTACAGCGCCGAACGCCTGCTGTACAACTTCACCATGTATGATTCCTTCACCGAGGAAGAGGGCGGCAACGATATGCTCTTTATCGTGCCCTCTCCTGCCCAGTAAAGACCCAACGCCCGGAGGCCAGGTGCCTCCGGGCGTTTTTCTGCACGGCAGCGACTGGAAAATTCTCCAAAAGACGTGAACAAATTTTGAACTTTTCTGAGAGATCGTTGCAATATGACAACTTGTCAGGTATGATAACTGACAAGTTGTCATATTTTTTTTCGGCGGCCCTTGACCTTCCCCCTGGAGGAAGGTGTAAATTCACGGTACTTTGGTGAGGAATTTTGGAGGGCTGCCTCGTATGAGAAAGGAGGAGAGAAATGCCCAGCGCAACATTTTTGAATCTGCCCCAGGAGAAGCAGGAGAAGCTGCTGGAGGCGGCCACCCGGGAGTTTTCCCGGCGGTCCTTCAACGACGCCTCTATCAATCAGATCATCAAAGACGCGGGAATCCCCCGGGGCAGCTTTTATATGTACTTCGCGGATAAGGCGGACTTGTTCCGCTATCTGATGAGCGGATATGTGGATCAGATCCTGAGCCTTCTGGAGGAGCTTTTGATCCGGGAGCAGGGCGACATCTTCGAGGCGCTGCTGGACCTGTTCGACTATGTGCAGCGGCGGAGGAACCAGGACCACCTGGGTGAGACCGGTGCCATGCTGGCCATTCTGGGCCGCAACGCTGGAGTGCAGCGCAGCACCATTCTGGAGATGATTGGCCCGGGGGAGATCATGGATCGGTTGGGCCGGCTGGTGAATGTGGACCAGCTGCATCTGGAACGGGAGCAGGACCTGCGGGACATCCTGGCGGTGCTGCTGGCGGTCAGCGGACCCCTGATCTACAATGGGGCACTCCCTTGCGACACAGATGGAACTGTCGCCAGAGCCCACTTTGAGAACGTATTGCGAATCCTCAGGCGAGGAATGGAACGCCAAACCAAAAGCTGAAAAGGAGAACTGACATGGAAGACGAAAAAAAGCAAGGCGCGGCCTCTGGCGCACCGGCGGTTCTGGACCGGCCGGAGGCGCCGGTGACGGTGGACCTGGACCAGGTGGAGCAGGCGCCTAAAAAGAAGAAAGAGCGCCGCTCTCTGGACCCCAAGAAGAAAAAGAAGTGGATCAAGCGGGGGATCATTCTGGTGGTGATCCTGGCGATCGTTGGATTCCTCCTTTCCCGCTGCGCCGGTGCGGGAAAGCAGATACTGTCCAGTACATATATCCCCGAGGCTGCCGCCTACCAGAGTCTGACTGTGGCGGTCACCGGCAGCGGCACCATCCAGCCGGCCAACTCCTACAAGGTGACGGCACTGGTCACCGGTGAGATCCTGTCGGACAGCTTTGAAGAGGGCCAGACGGTGGAGAAGGGGGATGTGCTCTATCAGATCGACGCCTCCGATGTCCAGAGCACCGTGGACCAGGCCCGAATCCAGCTGGAGCAGGCCAAGCTGAGCTATCAGGACACGGTGGATCTGCTGACCACCGGCAGCGGAACGGTGGAGAACCTGTATGTGAAGGTGGGAGACTCTGTGGCGGCAGGTGCCACGATCGCTGACGTGGTGGACCGCTCCACCGTCAGCCTGAAGGTGCCCTTCCTGAAGCAGGACGCCCAGTCCATGTACGCGGGCCAGAGCTGCACCGTCACTGTCAGCGGCTATCCTGACGTCCTCACCGGACGGGTGACGGAGGTCTCCGCCGCAGACACCGTGGATGCCGGCGGCGCATTTGTCCGCAACGTGCGGGTGGAGGTGGCCAATCCCGGCGGCATCACCGACCAGATGCAGGGCAGCGTCAGCGTGGGCGGCAAGTACTCCACCGCCATGGGCCAGTTCTCCTATGCCTCCTCCTCTCAGGTCACCGCCAAGGCCGGCGGCACCGTCACCTCTCTGGTCAAGGAGGGGACAAAGGTCTCCGCCAATCAGAGCATCGGTACCCTGGGCTCCACGTCCACCGCGGCCAGTGCCGGGCTGAGCCTGGAGCAGGCAGAGCTGAACTATCAAAACGCCCTGGATCGGCTGGAGGACTACACCATCACCGCGCCCATCTCCGGCACAGTAGTGGAGAAGGTCAACAAGGCCGGCGACAAGCTGGACGGCACCGCCGCGGCCAATGCCAAGGGCTATATGGCGGAGATCTACGATCTGAGCTATCTGGAATTTGAGATGAACATCCACGAGCTGGACATCAACAAGGTGGAGGTGGGCCAGAAGGTGGAGGTCACCGCCGACTCTCTGGAAGACCAGACCTTTACCGGCACCGTCACCAAGGTCAACATCAACGGCACTGCCAACAATGGCATCACCACCTACCTGGTGACCATCCGGCTGGACGGCACCGGCGAGGAGCTGCTGGCGGCGGGGCTGTGGACCGGCATGAACGTCTCCGCCAAGATTGTGGTGGAGCAGGTGGACAATGCACTGTGCATCCCGGTGGACGCGGTGAGCCGGGGCGAAAACGGCACGGATGTGGTGCAGGTGGCCCTGCCCGGCGCTTTGAATGAGGACGGCACCGCTGTGGCCGACATGAGCAAGGTGGAGGAGCGCACGGTCCAGGTGGGCCGCAACGACGAGGAGTATATCGAGATCCTGGACGGTTTGGAGGAGGGCGACATTGTCCTGATCCAAAACCAGGCGTCCAGTATCATGGATATGATGATGGGGTGATGACGGAAGATGGAACACCTCATTGAATTAAAGGACGTCTATAAGATCTACCAGATGGGCGATGAGACGGTCCATGCGTTGGATGGTATCAGCCTTACCATTGATAGGGGGGAGTTTGTGGCCATCGTGGGCCAGTCCGGCTCCGGCAA
>CDTY01008035.1_pt1 | contig 10694 bp, 9 predicted proteins | sample 557731 | NCBI WGS metagenome assembly CDTY01 (sample SAMEA3182101, study PRJEB8094) | gut metagenome | biome: human; feature: gut; material: Stool; isolation source: human stool | place: Canada | collected 2013-02-12
ATGGTGGAGTGGCCGGTGCGTGCCTTCAGCTCCAGCACATCATGCAGGGTGGCAGTGGGAGCCAGATTGGAATCGGACACCACATAACCGGCCTTGAAGCTCTTGACGCGGCGCACCATGGCAGCCTCGTTCTCGATGCTCTGAGAGCCATAGATAAAGGAAACGCCGCCCTGACGAGCCAGTGCAATGGCCAGCTTATCGCCGGAGACCGACTGCATGATGGCGCTGATCATGGGGATATTCATCTGCAGCGGGCACTCCTCCTGTCCCTTGCGGTACTTGACCAGCGGGGTCTTCAGGCTGACCGCCGTGGGCACATTCTCCGCAGAGGAATAGCCGGGGACCAGCAGGTACTCGCCAAAGGTGCGGGAGGGTTCTTCGTAGAAATAAGCCATAATCAAACTCCTTTTCTCTTAGGGTGTATCTGATACAAATCAGCATCAAAATCATTCATGTTTGCTGCTTATAAATTGATTGTATATACTTTACCACAAAGCCCGCAAGAATACAAACCCCTGCCGCGCCAAACTTTATAATTGTCCTTTGCGGAAAAACAGACAAATTGACAAGCGTTTTTAGGCATTGGTCATACTTTGGTTTTTGAAGTATCACTTTTACGGGCAAAACAGGGCTTGCAGAATGCAAAAAAGCTCGTCCGAAACACCGGACGAGCCCTTTTGCACACGAAGCGGGACACTGCCTGTGCGGCGCATGGGTCATAGCTGTGAAGGAGAACAGCCGGAGGAGGAGGACCCGCGCCCAGTATCCCAAAAACAAGAAGAAAAAGATTTCACACACAGCCTTGGGGCTTTGCCCTTGCTGTAACCATATTGTAACTCTTTTGAAACCATTTTGCAATAGGGTTTTGTAATTTTTTTGTAATTTATTTTGTTAACTTTTTATGTCCTGCCCCGCCGGGCTGCCGCAAACATTATTTCCCTTTTTGTACCCGGTATGGTATACTGGCTATGAATATGCTGCCACAGGCAGAAAAAAGGAGTTTAGGATACGGTATGAAAACAAAATTGGGTATTGTGGGCTGCGGATTTCTGGGCATCATCGTGGCTGACGCGTGGAAGAAGGGTCTGCTGCCGGACTACGAGCTGGTGGGCGTGACCAGCCGCACCCGCGCTTCGGCTGAAAAGACCGCCGCCAATGTCGGCTGCGCCGTCTGTGAGGACGTGGACGCACTGCTGGCACTTGAGCCGGAGTACATCGTGGAGGCGGCCTCGGTGGAGTCGGTGCGCGCTATGGCCATCCCGGTGCTGAAGCGGGGCGTCAATCTGGTCATTCTGTCCATCGGTGCCTTTGCGGATCTGGATTTCTACGCACAGGTCAAGGCAGCCGCCGTGGAGGGCGGTGCCAAGGTGCACCTGGCCAGCGGTGCCATCGGCGGCTTTGACGTGCTGCAAACTGTCACCCTGATGGCACAGGCGCAGGGTTTGCCGGAGACTGCCGGCATCGAGACCCATACCGGTGCAAAGGGCTTCCGCAACACCCCGGTGTGGGCAGAGCATCTGCTGACCGACACCGAAAAGACCACCGTGTTCACCGGCAATGCCAAGCAGGCTATTGCTACCTTCCCCCGCCGGGTAAACGTGGCGGTAGCTACCTCTCTGGCCACCACCGGCCCCGAGAGCACCGGTGTGACCATGCACTCCGTGCCCGGCTGGGTGGGCGATGACCACTGCATCACTGCCGAGATCGAGGGCGTGAAGGCCGTGGTGGATATCTGCTCCTCCACCAGCGCCATTGCGGGCTGGAGCGCCGTCTCCCTGCTGCGCAATCTGGCTTCGCCCGTCTGCTTCTACTGATATAAGGAGGAGTCCGTCATGTTTGAAAAGCTTGTTGCCATTGAGCCGGTCAGCCTGATCCCCTCTGCCGAGGAGGAGCTGCACCGCTATGCCAAGCAGGTGGTGCTGTACCGGGACGTACCCGCCAGCGACGACGAGATGGTGCGCCGCATTGGAGACGCCGATGCCGTACTGCTGAGCTACACCTCCCGCATGGGTAAGGAAGTCATTGCGCAGTGCCCCAACATCCGCTATATCGGGATGTGCTGCAGCCTGTACTCTGAGGAGAGCGCCAACGTGGATATCGCCTACGCACGCACCCGGGGCATCCAGGTGCTGGGCATCCGGGATTACGGCGACCGCGGCGTTGTGGAGTACGTTCTGCACGAGCTGACCGGCCTGCTGCACGGCTTTGGAATGCCCATGCTGCGGGACGAGCCGGTGGAGATCACCGGCCTGAAGGTGGGCATCGTGGGGCTGGGCGTTTCCGGCCGGATGATCGCCGATGCGCTGCAATTTATGGGCGCAGAGATCAGCTACTTTGCCCGCAGCGCAAAGCCGGACGCCGAAGCCGCCGGTATGACCTTCAAGCCCCTGCCCCAGCTGCTGGCGGACAGCGAGGTGGTATTCACCTGCCTGAACAAGAACGTGCTGCTGCTGGGCGAAAACGAGTTTGCCCAGCTGGGCGCAGGCAAGGTGCTGTTCAACACCTCCATCGGCCCCGGCTTTGATTCCGCCGCACTGGAAAAGTGGCTCGATCTGCCCGGCACACGCTTTTTCTGCGACACCCGCGCCGCAGCGGGGCCCGTGGCCGAGGACTTCTTTGCCCGGGAAAACGTGCGCTGCGCCAATGTGTCCGCCGGCCGCACCAAGCAGGCCTTTGTGCTGCTGAGCAAAAAGGTGCTGGACAACCTCCGCACCGCACTGGGCGAATAAAAAACAAGGAGTGTTTATCTATGAAAACTGCATTGACCATTGCCGGCAGTGATTCCAGCGGCGGCGCCGGGATCCAGGCCGATATCAAGACCATGACCGCCAACGGCGTGTTTGCCATGAGCGCCATTACCGCCCTGACGGCACAGAACACCACCGGTGTGACCGCCATTTTTGACACCACGCCGCAGTTTCTGGCGCAGCAGCTCGATGCCGTGTTCACTGACATCTACCCGGATGCGGTGAAGATCGGCATGGTATCCTCTGCCCCGCTCATCGACACCATCGCCGAGCGGCTGCACTTCTACGGCGCAAAGCATATCGTGGTGGACCCTGTGATGGTGGCTACCTCCGGCGCAAAGCTGCTGCAGGACGATGCCGTGCAGGCGCTGACCGAAAAGCTGCTGCCGCTGGCTGAGGTGCTTACCCCCAACATCCCGGAAGCGGAGATTCTGTCCGGCATGACCATTGCCAACGCCGCCGACATGGAAGCCGCTGCCCGCACCATCAGCCAGCGTTACGGCTGCGCCGTGCTGTGCAAGGGCGGCCACCAGATCAACGATGCCGACGACCTTTTGTGGCGCAGCGGCACCGGCAAGTGGTTCAAGGGCAAGCGCATCGCAAACCCCAACACCCACGGCACCGGCTGCACCCTGTCCAGCGCCATCGCTTCCAATCTTGCCAAGGGGTACGACCTTGACACTGCCGTGGAGCGTGCCAAGGCCTACATTTCCGGCTGTCTGTCTGCCATGCTGGATTTAGGGCACGGCTCTGGGCCCATGGATCACACCTTCAACCCGAAGGGAGATTTTGTCCGTGACTGACCTGCCCTTTGTTTCGGCGCTGGTGCAGGCCGACCTGCCCGTGTGGGAACAGTGCTTACAGACCGAGTTTCTGCAAAAGATGGAAAACGGCACCCTGAGTGAGGACTGCTTTAAAAGCTACCTTGTGGAGGACAGCCTGTATCTGCGGGAGTACGCCAAAATTTTTGCGTGGGGCATGACCAAGGCCACCACCATGGCGGCTATGCGCACTTACTATTCCCTGCTGTCCTTCGTGCAGGAGAACGAGGATCTGACCCGGCTGCGGTATCTGGAGCAGTACGGCCTGCGGGAAGCCGATATCCAGTCCCTGCCCCTGCGGCCGGAAAGCCGCGCCTATCTGGACTGCATGATCGATGCTGCCCGTACCGGCGAGGGGGAAGCTGAGTGCCTGATGGCCTGCCTGCCCTGTATGCTGAGCTATGGCTGGCTGTTCCAGAAGCTTTTGAAGCGCTCCCCCGCCGTAAAGGATACCTACTACGGCGCGCTGGTGCTGGACTACGCCAGCCCCGGCTACGACGCCGCCTGCCGCACATGGGCTGAACGCGCCGAAGCCGCCTGCACCGGCCTTTCGCCGGAGCGCGCCGCCCGCTGCCGCGCGATCTTCCGCGCCTGCTCGGAGCACGAGCTTCACTTCTGGGAGATGTGCGCCGCACCCCGGACGGATATTTAAGAATAAATATAGAGAACCCGGAAGGTCCGCAGACCTTCCGGGTTCTCTTCTTACAAAATCTTTATCGCAGCACCGAGAGTTCCTCAATGCCATAACGCTGCATCAGGGCGATAGCCGCCGGGGTGATCTCCTCGCCGCTGACCGCCACAGGGATGGCGGGCGGGCAGGATACCGTAGGCATCGCACACACCCGTCCCAGTGCCTTGTACACCGGGACGCGCACCTGTGCGCCCAGCACCGCCTGCCGGATGGTGCAGCGCTGCACCGCCTGCTGCTGCAAGGCGGCAAACTCCCCTGCCCGGTTCTCGGGGCGGGGCAGCCCGGCGGGCACCGCAGCCAGAAGCTGTTCCAGCGCGGCTTGCAGGCGCGTGTAGTCCTGCGGCGGGTTCTCCGTGGTGAACATCAGCACCACATAGCGGGGGTCGGCGTACTCGCATTCCATCTGTGCGCGGCGCAAGGATTCCGCCAGCGCTGTGCCGGTGCAGCCAAGGGCGGCGGCATCCAGCGTAAGCTTCATCGGCTCCTGCTGTGTCCCGGCAACTGCCAGCGGCACCGGGCACTGCCGTACCGCTGCGGCCTTGTTCAGGCTGCGGCGCAGACCTTCCAGCGCCGCGCAGCACTGCGCCAGCCGCCGGGGGTAGTCCCCTGCCAGCACCGCGTTACAGGCATCCAGCGACTGCAAAATGAGGTAAGAGGGGCTGGTAGAGCCGAACAGCGCCAGCGCACCCCGCACGGCGGCTTCGTCCTGCACGGGGGCATCGTGCGCCAGATGCAGATACGCGCCGCCGGTGACCACCGGCAGGGTCTTGTGGGCAGAGTCGCAGCACATGGCCGCGCCCTGCGCGATGGGGTGGCAGTTCTGCGGCAGAAAGCGCAGATAGGCACCGTGGGCGTTATCCACCAGCAGCGACACGCCCTGCGCCCGGCAGACCGCCGCCAGCGCCGGGATGTCCTGCACCCAGCCCAGATAATCCGGGCTGGTGACGTACACGCCAAAGGGCTCTATCCCCTGCTGCGCCAGCGCGTGCAAAGCCCCGGTCAGCGCTTCGGCTGTGACGGGGCAGCTGCACAGTGCACCCTCTGCCTGCGCAGACGGCCAGAGCCAGCGGATGTCAAAATCCAGCAGCGCCGCCGCGTACAGCAGCGCCTTGTGGGCGTTGCGGGCAGCCAGCAGCACCGGGCGCTTGCCGTTTTGCGGTGCGCTTTGCAGCGCCAGAAACAGCATGGCGCGGATGCACTGGGACGAGCCCTCGGTGCTGTAATAGCTGTGCGCCGTGCCAAACAGCCGGGTGGTGTTGGCTTCGCTTTCGGCAATAATGCCCTCCGGCGCGTAAAGCTCGTCTGCACCGCGGATCTCGGTGATATCCAGCGGCTCAAAGCCTAAAAGGCTCTGCCCCTTGTGGCCGGGCATATGCAGCCGGGCGGTGCCGGACTGTGCATAGCTGCGCACAAAATCCACGATGGGGGTGGTCATGCTCATTCGCAGGCTTCGCCGTCGGCGCAGGCGTTGCAGGTGGAGCCCAGCTCAATGGGCACCTCGATGCCCTTGGCAGCCAGTTCCTGATTCTCGGCCACCTTGATCATGATGGCGCACTCCATGCGCTTTTTGAACAGCTCACAGCCGTACTCGTACACGCCGGTAATGCTGCCTGTGGCATGGTAGGAGTTGGCAGCGCAGCCGCCGGAGCAGTACAGCTTTGCCCAGCAGTCCTGACACTCCTTGCGGGCGTAAGCGTTGCAGTGCTTGAACTCATCCCGCACGGCGGTGTTGGTAACGCCCTTCCAGATATCGCCCAGCAGGTACTTGGGGTCGCCCACGAACTGGTGGCAGGGGTACAAATCGCCCCAAGGGGTAACCGCCATGTACTCGGTGCCGGAGCCGCAGCCGGAGATGCGCTTATAGATGCAGGGGCCGCCGGTCAGGTCGATCATGTAGTGGTAGAAGGTAAAACCTCTGCCCTCGCGGTCGCGCTTGATCATCTCCTTGGCAAGGATCTCGTACTGCTCCTTCAGGATGGGCAGATCCGCCTCGGTCAGGGCGCTGGGGTCGCTGGGGTCGCAGACCACCGGCTCCATGCTCAGCTCGGTAAAGCCAAGGTCTGCCATGTGGAAGATATCGTTGGTGAAGTCGGTGTTAAAGTGGGTATAGGTGCCGCGCATATAGTAGTTCTTGTCGCCGCGCTTTTTCACGAATTCCTGGAACTTGGGCACGATGCGGTCGTAGCTGCCGTTGCCAGCGCAATCCACGCGGAAACGGTCGTTGACCTCCTTGCGGCCGTCCAGACTCAGCACCACGTTGTGGCACTCCTTGTTGCAGAAATCGATAACGTCATCATCGATCAGCACGCCGTTGGTGGTCATGGTAAAGCGGAAGTTCTTGTTGTGGATCTTCTCCTGCTCGCGGCAGTAGGCCACCAGCTTTTTGACCATATCAAAGTTCATCAGCGGCTCGCCGCCAAAGAAGTCCACTTCCAGATTGCGGCGGGTGCCGCTGTTCTCGATGAGGAAGTCCATGGCGCGCTTGCCCACCTCAAAGCTCATCAGGGCGCGGTCGCCGTGGTAGCGTCCCTGCGAGGCAAAGCAGTAAGAGCAGCTCAGGTTGCAGCTGTGGGCAACGTGCAGGCACAGTGCCTTTACCACAGTGTTGCGGTTCTTGAAGTCAAAGGCCATGTCCTTATAGACATCCGGGCTCCACAGCTTGCCGTTTTCCTTCAGGCTGGTCACATCGTCGATGCACTGGCGCAGATCCTCCTCGGTCACGTCCGGGCGGCTGCCGTACTTTGCCAGCATGGCGGCAACGATCTCGTCTGCGGTATGCTCCGGGTACATGGCGATGACATCGTAGGCCACCTCGTCCACAACGTGCACCGAGCCGCTGCAGGTATCCAGCACGATGTTATAACCGTTTAATTGATACTGATGTACCATTTTACACTCCATTCCAGATTACACAAAAAAATGCCGCCCGGCAAAGGCGGCATAAGGTTTGCAAAAATTACTTGTTGCTGTTCTCGCACTGCTGGTTAGCCACGCCGCAGGAAGTCTTGCAGGCGGACTGGCAGGAAGTCTGGCACTCGCCGCAGCCACCGGTCTTAACGCTCTTGGTCAGGTCACGAGTAGCAATAGTCTTGATACGCTCCATGATAGAAACCTCTCTAACTCTCAAAAATTTATCGCGCCGGACATAGTTCCGGTACGCTTTTATCTTGTAATAGGATATCACGCAGCGCGGCTTTTGTCAAGATTTTTTCGCTAAGCCCTTTCACCCGCCCATGGGCTGGTAGCGGGTAAGCACCGTATGCAGCCCCAGCTCCCGGGCGCGTGCCAGTAAGTACCGGTAACGGCACAGCAGCGCCTGCCGCTCGTAGATGCGCTGCTCAATGAGGTCGGTATCCACCTCCATATCAAACATCATCTCGTTGCGCTTCAAACAGAACAGGCATTCTTTCAGTTCTTCTTCCAGTTCCGGGTGGTAGCGCTCGTGCTCGGTATCCCGCGGGACGCGGGGCGAAAGCAGGGTCTGGGCGTTTTGTGTGGTTCGTTCCGGCATAGGCATCCTCCTTCTGGTACTTTGCAAGGTTTTGTACCTTCCAGTATAGGCGGTGCGGTGCGCAGAATGTGCCGAAGCGTGGCAGTGCTCCGGCACAGATTATCCGGCGCTGCTGCGGCATTTTCCAAAAAAGTACAACTTTTTTCAAAAATATGCTTGACAACTCCGGGCTTTTCCCGTATAATAGCACACGTTGAGCGGCTCGCCCCGCAAAACACAACAGAATATTGGGGATTTGCATAGTGGTAGTGCGGTAGACTCTGACTCTACTTGTGGGAGTTCGATTCTCTCATCCCCAACCAGAACAAAGCCATCTGAGGAGACTCAGGTGGCTTTTCTGTTTGTATGATTCCGCGCCACAGCCGCAAGGCCGTGACTCTTCAAAACCTCTGTGGGTCATAGGGAACTTTTGAAGAGTCACCCCTGCCGGGGAAACTCCCCCAGTCTGCTGTGCAGACAGCCCCCTCGGGGATGGGGCCTTTGGCATGGTGGGAAAGTTCCCGGTTTCGCCAGAGGCTCCCTCCCAGAGGGAGCTGGCAAAGCCGTCAGGCTTTGACTGAGGGAGTTTCCCCGCACACACAAAAACCGGGCAGCCCGCAGACTGCCCGGTTTTTTGCTATACCGTTGATTTTGCCTTAATAAAGAGCTTTCTTTTACAGAATAGTAATGCGGCCTGCGCCGTAGGGCTGCTCGTAGTCGAGCAGGTAGCCGGGGTAAGCAGCCAGCGGGCTGTTGGCGCTGGACAGGTGCGGCAGACCCGCAGCATCTGCGCCGTCAAAGGTCATGGCGTAGGTAGCCATCACCAGATAATCCTCGGACACATAGTCCTTGATCAGCTCTGCGCCGTCAAACATGGCAAAGCCGTCGCCCAGATTGCGCAGGGTGTAGTTCATGCCGGCCAGCGCGTAGGTAGCGCCCGGGTCCAGCGGCAGATAGCTGCCGGAAGCCTTATCGTAGATCTTCACGTTCTGCACGCGCGGAGTGCCGGTGGCGCTGCCGATCCAGACATTCTTCTCGTCGGTCTGCACGGTGTTGGGGATATCGGTGTGGATCTCGTAGGTAGCACCTGCCACCTGCAGGAAGCCGCCGTTCTCCTTGCCGCCCTCGCCTGCAAAGCGGGCTGCAAATTCCAATGCGTCCTGGATCTGCTTGCCGGTGACCGACATCAGGCAGGCCACGTTGCCAAAGGGGCTGACCTGCTTGCAGGTCTTGAAGGTCCAGTCGCCTGCGGGCACATCGGCGCGGATGCCGCCGCCGTTCATGATGGCCAGATCACAGTGCAGCTTTTCCACCTCGTTGAAGTAGGCGTAGATGCCGTCGGCCACAAAGTCGCCGAGGTTGGTCTCGGCAGAGCGGATGCGGCGCTTGCCGGTGGCGGGGTCAGAGACGTAGAAATCGCTGTCGCCCACAGCGATCTTCTCGCCCAGCATATCGTCCACGGTGTTCACCCAGCCGGTCTGCATGGCGGCAATCGTGGCGTCCATGCCCTCGTGGGTGGGGATGAGTTTGGTGGTGATGGTGCCGTCCGCAGCGATGGTCATCTCGCCAACGTTGGCAAAGTAAGAGCCGGTCTGGGTCAGGGTGACCGCCTTGCCGGAAGCATCCTGCACCTGCTTGTTCTCCATTACGGTATGGGAGTGACCGTCGATAAAGGCGTCAAAGCCGCTGGTGTGGGCAATGACTTCCTCACTGGTCCACGGAGAGGAAGAGGGGTCTACGCCCAGATGTCCCAGACCGATGACCACGTCTGCCAGAAGCTTTGCCTTATCAATGGCCTTCTGCACGGCGTCATAGAGCTTTTTGCCGTCCTCGCCGCCCTGAATATCGTAGATGTACTTGCGCTGTGCCTTATCCATAAAGTAGGCAGGGGTGGACTTGGTAAAGGTCTCGGGGGTGGTCACACCCACAAAGGCAATGCGTCTGCCGCCGCGCACGAACACCTTGACGGAGGGCAGCACACGCAGGCCGGTGCGCAGGTCTACCCAGTTGCAGGACAGGTACGGGAAGTCCGCTTCCTTCATGATGGCCTTGGCGCGGTCCATGCCGTAGTCAAACTCGTGGTTGCCGGGGGTGGCGACATCGTAACCGGCAGCGTTCATCAGCTTGATGATGGAAGCGCCCTCGTCCATAGAGCCATAGGCGGTGCCCTGCACATGGTCGCCTGCGTCCACCAGCAGCACATCCTTGCCGGCGTTCTGGTAACTCTGCTTCAGGTCGGCAATGGCGGCGTAGGTCAGCTTGGGGCTCTGCTTGTCGATGTAAGTATGGACATCGTTGGTGTACAGGATGGTGACGTCAGACTTATCACCAAGCCAGCAGGCCGATGCGGCGGGCGCACCGATGGCCATGGATGCAGCGGCAGCGGTCACACCAGCAGCCTTTAAAAAGCTGCGACGGGAAATAAGTTGTTTCACAGGAAAACGACCTCCTTTTATTTTTGGCGTATCGCATTTGAGGCAGGCTCTTCCCTCCTGCCCTTTCAATAGCTCTAGCATAGCACAGAACGCCGCCGCAAACAAGCCAAAATCATTCTTTTGGCACAAATTATTTTCACGCTCTGCTTTATTTTGACGCATATTGTACCATTTTTACACAAAAAAGACCTCCCCGTGCCCTGTCGCAGAGCAGCGGAGAGGTCTTTTTTAGGGGGTGTTGACCCGTTGCCGGGTCTATCGGAGGAGAGGGAAATATCAGATGGCGTTATACTCCTTGAGGAACTTCTCAAGGTCGGTACCCTCGATCTTCTTCAAAGCTTCCTTCAAAGCCAGACGCGGGATCAGCGGCAGATCCATGTCGGTGATCTTTTTGCCGTCGCGCAGCTTCACGGTGGCATCGATCAGGGCGCGCACATCGTAGGTGCTGCCCCAGACCTCGGGCACGCCGCGGTCGATGTTCAGCAGGGTGTACACGGCCTCCATACCGGT
>CDTY01040499.1_pt1 | contig 10686 bp, 8 predicted proteins | sample 557731 | NCBI WGS metagenome assembly CDTY01 (sample SAMEA3182101, study PRJEB8094) | gut metagenome | biome: human; feature: gut; material: Stool; isolation source: human stool | place: Canada | collected 2013-02-12
AATACAGTTTATATCATAAATATAATAACATCGGTTCTTGTCTATCTCCTTTTATTTGGTTTATCTCCGGTAATAGCCCGTTTTTATAAAGAGCCGTCATTAGTTCTCTTATTAAGGGTTTTATCTCTGCAGTTGATTATTTCGGCCTTCATGTCAGTTCCACTGACGAAACTAACAATAGAAATTAAGTTTAAAAAGATTGCTTTTACAAGCATAACTTCTGCGGTTATATCGGGTATTATCGGAATTACGCTGGCCTTTAGAGGATTTGGCGTATGGGCATTGGTAGCCCAGCAGCTTATATTATTATTTATCAAATGCATATTGTTAAATCTGGTGCAACAATGGAAGCCCGTCCTGAGGTTTTCAATTCAATCATGCAAAAAATTATTTTCATTCAGTTCTAAACTAATCGCTTCATCGTTTATCGACCAAATATATTTAAACCTCTATCCGCTTATTATCGGGAAATACTTTTCACCAAGAACTTTAGGCATATATACGAGAGGGGAGCAGTTCGGGAAATTACCGGTTGTACTACTGAGTGATATATTTATAAAAGTTACATTACCGATTATGAGTTCCATTCAGGACGATGTGGAAAAATTACGGAAATTGTATCGGGAATATATACAGGCGTCATCGTTTATAATCTTTGCTGTCATGATGTGGTTATTTGTCATTGCCAAACCGCTGGTTTTACTTTTATTGACAGAGAAATGGGTGGAAGCAGTTCCCGTTATGCAAATTTTGTGTTTGGCTATGATGACATTGCATATAAGCGCTATTAACAGAAACTTACTCTATGTCAAGGGACGTTCTGATCTGGCCCTCAAACTGGAAATTATAAAGAAAGTCTCTGTGATTATTATATTTTTTGTTTCGATCAATTTTGGATTAATAGGAGTATGTATAGGGCAATTGGTTTACGGACTTTATGCACCGACGCTGAACTCATATTATACCAAAGATTTGATCGGTGTCAGGTATTGGGAACAATTTATTGATTACGGGAAATTTATGTTTATTGCAGTTGTATCTGCTTTAGTTCCGTTCTTTTTGGTTTATCACTTCTCTTCCCGTGAAGCTCAGTTAATCATTCCTTCTATACTATATTTTACTCTTTACCTGTCAATTAATGCCGTTTGTAAAACGCATCCCTATCAATTGATGGTTCCCATATTGAAAAAAATGGTGAGAAGATGAAGAAAACCATTATATTAACATACGATTATGAATTGTTTTTCGGTGATCATTCCGGTACTGTAAGTAAGACATTGATTGAACCGACCAATTTGTTATTGGAGCAATTTGAAAAATCGAATCTAAAAGCAACTTTTTTTGTCGATTATCTGATGATTAAATATCTTGGGTTGAATACGGATGAACGTAGTCGTTCGGATTTACATCTGATTCAAGAGCAGCTCAAAGATATTATCCGCCGGGGACACAGAATAGAACTTCACATACATCCTCATTGGGTAGATGCAAAGTATAATGGGGATGGAACGTGGAATTATTGCAATTTTTCACATTATAGCCTGAATAGCTTTACAGAAGAGGAAATCATCAAAATGTTCGTGGAAGGATGTGAAATTCTTCATCTATTGGCAAGAAGTGTCGAGCCTGACTATAAGATTGTTGCTTTTAGGGCCGGAGGCTGGGCCGTTCAACCATTTTCACTGTTGAAAAAAGCTTTTTTGTCTGCTGATATCCGTATTGATTCTTCTGTCAGCTATGGGATAAAGAACACCAATAAGGATTCTTATTATGATTTTACAAATATCCCGCGAAAGAGTTTTTATAAATTTACAGACAGTATTGAGGAAGAAGAGACAGAAGGACTTTTTACCGAGGTGCCGATAACTTCTTATTATCGCTTTATCTTTTATAAACTTGCTGACAGAATATTCAGGCGATTTTCATCTAAAATGGTTGTGTTGGCCGATGGAACGCATTTCAGAAAAGCCGACCAGATCAAATCCGGATGGCATTTTTTTAATAAGGCCATGCTTAACACCACTTGTGTGTCCGTTATGACGGCTGTATTATCAGCATTATTGAGCTGGAAACGCCTATTGGTATTTATAGACCATCCCAAAGATTTTACTATGGCAACTTTAGATTCCTTAAGAATTATATCCCGCTTTGCCGATTCAACAACCTACAAGGATTTATTACAAAAATAATATGAAAATTATTATTATAACAAAATCGGATTTAAGATTCATTCCTCCGGTCATAAGTGTTGCGTATATTTTGAAAGGATTGGGGCATGATGTCCATATTATTACGAGCGGAGCTTCTGATTCTATCCTAAAGGAAATGAACCGGAAAGATATAACAATAGATATATATCCGTATACCACTGCTACAACCGTATGGAAAAAAGCCTGGGAATACCTGCAATTCAGACAATCAGTGAAACGAAGATTGAAAGAATTGTCTTTTGATTATTTGTGGATTGAGGGTGCTATAACCATACGCTCATTAGGAAAGTTTATCAGAAGATACCGGTATATGCTGCAAATATCGGAATTACACGATAATTCAAAACCACAACTAAAAGCGATTAGCAAGGTCATTCGACAAGCAAAACTTGTTTTTATGCCTGAATACAACAGGACTGTATTCTATCAAATCTGGTTCAGACTGAAAAATCGGCCCGTAACGCTACCGAATAAACCCTATTTTATCCCTTCCCGTAATGAATTGGAAAATTTAAAACACAAATATGGCGAACAGTTAAAGATTTTTGAGACTCATAAAGTTATACTATATCAGGGAATGATTTTTGAAGAGCGCGATTTGTCAAATTTCATTCGCGCCATAAAAGAGTTAGGCAGTGAATATAAATTGGTTCTTCTTGGCAAGGACCGGGATATGCTCCGGAAATACAGACAAATAGATGATTCCTTGATACACATAGAGTTTATTCCTGCTCCCGACTATCTATTATTTACCAGTATGTGCCACATGGGTATTGTCACGTATGATCCGGGAACGTTGAATACCGCTTATTGTGCTCCTAATAAAATATTCGAATACGCAGCATTTGGTAAACCAATGATAGCAAATAATATTCCCGGATTAAAAGTATTAAGTGAATCGGGTGCAGGAGAAACAATCGATGAAAATGATATTTCATCCATTAAAGAAGCGATATTGTCAATCGACAGGAACTATGACAAATACCGGTCTGCGGCATTTGATTTTTTCAATAGTACCGATAATGAAAGAATTATAAGCCACTCTCTGAAATTCTTAGATTAATGTCCGGTATTTACATTAATAAAAGAGACACTATTATTCTGCTGTCTGTTCTTTTACTGATAAATCCATTTATTGCTTGTTTATCAAGTATATTATTTTTAAAAATGGGGAATCAGCATATCAGGGTATGCGCTTTTTTTATTGCCATCTTTATAGGATTACTTGCTTTTACGCAATATTCGCCTAACGGAGATATTTCACGTACCTATCATATGATAAATTCTGTAACAGATTTTTCATTGGGCAGTTTCCTGATTTACCTTGCTACAGATAAATATCTGATTTATACTATTCTGAATGTAGTTATTACAAACGTCACCGGAAACGTACAATATACATCTTTATTGTGGGGATTTCTGGTTTATTATGTATGTTTTTGTGCCATCATAAACTTCATGAAATATTTCGGATGCGATAAACGAAAAATATACTTCATCTTTTTGGCCACGGTGTTTTGTTTCATTGTGTTTGCAGAAGCTATGGAAACCATGAAACAGGCTGTTGCAACATCTATGGCATTTTTAAGCTTTTCGTATTATTTATTGGGAAGACGTGTTAAATCTATTATTATTTTTATTTTGTCATTGGGAGTACATTTCTCTCCCTTATTCCTGTTGCCTTTATTTCTTGCAAAGACGTTAAAGCCCGTATATATTTATGTTCTATTGTTGGGTAGTTTTTTGATGCGCAGTATTAATCTAATGGAGATATCCGCGCAAATAATAAATTGGTTAGGCATATTTCCGACACTCGCATTGGTTGCAGATACCTATTCTGAGCAAAATTACAATAACTTTTTTTCGGATGCTCCTTACTTCCAGCTTACATTTTGGATTGTCTGTTTTATTGTACTACTCAATCACATATTTGTAAAAAAATCAAACGATACAATAGACAAAGCCGGCATTTTATTTATTGTCATGCTGAATTTAAATTATTCAAACAATCACAATTTCACAAGGCTGTTATTGTTCTCATTTCCCGTATACCTAATGATATTTATGAATATTCTCTGTCATCTGAAAAATATAATAACAAGGAGAATATTGACGCAATTTATCGTGTTTATTACTTTTTTCCTTCAATTTTGGTTTTCATTAGAAAGATTTGGTACGGATGCTTCCAAATACCAAACGAGTTTTATGGATAACTCTCTCTTAAAAATAACTCTCTCTCCTTTGTATTTTTATTTGGATTATAAAGTTCCTGTGAATTAAAATAAGCATTAAAACGATGAACGTAACTTTTGTATACTCTAATATCACGATAGAAAGAGTAAACAATAAATATTATCATAATTTCTTAGGGGATATCATACTGCGTTATTCTCAATTGGGAGCGTTAACCGTCTGTACATCCGTAAGAATAGAAAAGACCAGTAAGCAAAATGAAATAAATCTTGCAAATGCAAAGATTATTGAAATAAATAAAGAAAATACAATTAAAAATATATTCGACCGACGATACAATAAACGGGTTATAAAAAAGGCTGTGAAAAGTTGCGACCTGCTGATAATACATACTCCTGACTCTGTCGGCGATATGGCAGCCAGGTATGCAAAGAGATTTAGTAAGCCGGTTTTGTCTGTTGTTATCGGATGTGTTTGGGATTCTCTCTGGAATCATAGCTGGAAAGGAAAATTATTAGCAATTCCATCTTTTTTCAATATGAAAAAGACGGTAAAAAATGCTGACTATGTCATGTATGTGACCAACCGTTTTTTACAAAACAGATATCCGACAAATGGTAAACATATCGGATGTTCTGATGTAGTTATTGAAGAAAATGAGACATCTGTTTGTGAAAAACGAAAAGAGAGATTCGCTCATCTGAAAAAATCAGATGAGATTAAAATTGCTACAATCGGAGGACTCGGAGTTTCTTATAAAGGACAGCAATATATAATTAAAGCATTGAAAACCCTGATCAGGCATGGATGGAATTACCATTATTATCTGATTGGAGGAGGAGATAAAAAATATTTGTCCCGGCTTGCAAGCAGATTAGGCATCGAAAAACACATCCATTTTTTAGGGACATTAAAGCATGACGACATCAACAATTGTCTGATAAATATGGATATTTATGCTCAGCCATCGAAACTGGAAGGACTTCCAAGATCGGTTGTAGAGGCTATGAATACAGCCATACCTTGTATTGGCTCTGATATTGGTGGGATTCCGGAATTGCTTCCCTCAGAACTTTTGTTCAAAAAAGGAAATATTAACGCTATTATTGGGCTACTTGAGGTTGAACCGTCTTCATGGGGTAAATATGTAGATTATAGCTTCGGTAAAGCAAAAGATTTTTTACCACAGGTATTGAACAAGCGAAGAAATGATTTTCTGGAAATGATAGCTTCGGAAATCACTAAAAGAAAACATTTATGAAAAAATTGTTTAGAATCACAACTGTTGCAGAAAGTCTCTCTATTCTTCTAAAAGGACAATTGGGGTTTTTGAATGATTATTATGAAGTAGTCGGAATTGCTTCCGGCAAGGAGAATTTAAAGGTGGTGGAGGAAAGGGAGGGAATTCGGGTGATTGATGTTCCGATGAGGCGGGAAATTGCCATGGTTGCTGATGTAGTTTCCCTGTTTCGGTTAATTCGGCTTTTTTATCGGGAACGTCCGTACATTGTTCATGCTAATACGCCTAAGGCAAGTTTGTTGTCCATGATAGCAGCATGGATTACGAGAGTTCCCCACCGTATATACACTGTGACTGGTCTCCGTTTTGAGACGGCCACGGGGAAATTCCGCCGCTTGTTGGTAGGAATGGAAAAAATTACCTGTTGGTGTGCTACAAAAGTGATTCCGGAAGGAGAAGGTGTGAAAAAAACATTGATGGCGAATCGTATTACCCGTAAACCGTTGAAGGTTATTTTAAACGGTAATATCAACGGCATTGATATTGATTATTTTAACCGGGAAGCAGTTTTGGCAGATGAGGTTGAAAAATTAAGGGTTTCTGGTTGTTATACTTTTGTTTTTGTCGGGCGATTAGTGAGGGATAAAGGTATTCGGGAATTGGTTCGAGCTTTTTCAAAATTGTATCGTCAATACAAGCACATTCGTTTGTTTGTGGTGGGAGGATTGGAACAGAAATTAGATTCGTTGGATGAAGAAACGCTTACTCTACTTCAAAAACATGAAGCAATATATGCAGTGGGATTTCAGCAGGATATCCGTCCTTATCTGGCCGCTTCGGATGCGTTGGTCTTTCCGAGTTACCGGGAGGGATTTCCTAATGTAGTGCTACAAGCAGGGGCAATGGGATTACCAGCAATTGTAACCGATATCAGCGGTTGCAATGAAATCATACAAAACGGAGTAAACGGAATAATTATTCCGTCTCGGGATGAAAATATATTGTATGAGGCGATGGAATGGTTTTACGAACATCAGCATGAGGAAATAAAAGAAATGGCAAAACATGCGCGTCCTATCATTTCAGAACGATATGAAAGCCACAAAGTGTGGGAGGCCTTGTTGAAAGAATATCAGTCTCTATAAAAAATACGGATATTAAATGCTTCGTTTTCTGATTTTTATCAAACATCATTGCAAATTTCTTTGGAATTTAGCGGAGTATGGCAACGGAATATTGGTTGGATGGTTCTACGGTCGTAGAATTGTTTCTGTTGTTTCCCGTGTTTTGACAGAAACATCTTCGGTCAATCAGGAATATAGATTGTTGCGTTTGGAAGATGTGTCGGAAGTATGTACTTTTTTCTTACGTCAGCCTGAAAATAGCTATTTATATTTTAATCCCCACGCTTTTGATGAAAAGACAATCAGGCGTTTACTAAAGAATCCTTCTTTTCTGATGATGGGAGTTTTTGACGGTAATAAGCTAATCGGTTATTTTTTCCTTCGTTTTTTCATGAACAGGCATTCTTTCACCGGATATTTGGTGGATTACAATTATCAGGGACAGGGTATTGCCCGCAAAATGGGGCGTGCTATGTTCAGAATTGCGTGGACAAATCATTTCCGGACTTTTGCTACCGTTAGCCGCAATAATAGCCGGGCTTTGGCTGCTTATCGGGCAATTAATGATTTTAAGGTTGTAAAGGAATTGCCGGACAATTATATCTATATTGAATATTTAAAGGATAAAGTGAAATAATTTCTGATCTATGAATTTTGTTTATTCTGATTTTACGTCTTTTGTGCGTAAAGTCTTTGACCAGCCAAACGGGCAGGTGATTCTTCATGACCCTCGTTTTATCGGAAATGAACGGAAGTATCTGATGGATGCGATGGATTCAAATTTCGTGTCGAGCGTTGGGGAATATGTCGGAAAATTTGAGAAGGCGGTGGCTGCATATACCGGAGCAGGGTATGCTGTGGCTGCGGTGAACGGGACTTCGGCTTTGCATATCTCTTTGTTGCTTGCCGGAGTGGAAAAAGATGAGGAAGTAATTACCCAACCGGTGTCTTTTATCGCTACCTGTAATGCGATTACTTATGCCGGGGCTCATCCTGTTTTTGTGGATGTGTCGTTGAAGACGATGGGTATGTGCCCGGAAAAACTGGAGGTTTTTCTGAAAGAGAATGCCACCCGTCATCCGAATGGGAAGACTTATAATAATAAAACCGGACGACGTTTTGCAGCGGTGGTGCCGATGCATACATTCGGGCATCCTTGTGAGATCGGCCGGATAGCTGAAATTTGTGAGAATTATCATATTCCTTTGGTAGAGGATGCTGCTGAGAGCATTGGAAGTTTTTATAAAGGGAAACATACCGGCTTGTTCGGGAAATTGGGAGCTTTAAGTTTTAACGGAAATAAAGTAATTACTACCGGTGGCGGCGGGATGATCCTGACGGATGATGAGGAATTAGCCAAACGGGCTAAACATATCACTACTACGGCAAAGCTTCCGCACCGTTGGGAATACCGTCACGATTATACGGCTTATAATTACCGGTTGACTAATTTGGCTGCGGCTTTGGGGTGCGGGCAGATCGAACAGCTGGATTTCTTTATTCAGGAAAAGCGGAAGCTGGTTGAAAAATATAAGGCCTATTTTGCGGATCAAGCGGAGATCACTTTCTTTACGGAGCCGGAGGACTGCCGTTCGAATTACTGGCTGAATGCGGTGATCCTAAAGGATAGAAATGCCCGGGACGAATTTTTACAATATACCAATGATCACGGAATCATGACCCGTCCGATTTGGGTACTTTCGAATAAGTTGGATATGTACCGGGGATGCCAGTGCGGGGATTTGTCTGATGCGGAGTGGCTGGAGGACCGGGTGGTGAATATCCCGAGTAGTGTGATTATTAAAGATTACTACAAAAAGATCAGTGATCCCCAGTTTAATCCTTATCATAATTTAGTGTAATTTTTCTTTCTCATTTATTCCTTATGTACAAATTTTTGAAGGTTGTCTTTGACGTACTGCTGGCACTTATTGCCTTGGTGTGCGTGTCGTGGCTGTTATTGCCCTGTATGCTGATTTTGTGGTGTACGGGAGAACATAAGGTATGGTATCTGCAAAAAAGGGTTGGGTACAGGAACCGGATGTTTTCTATTTTTAAGTTCGCCACCATGCTGAAGAACTCCCCCAATATGGGGACAGGCAGCCTGACAACCCGGAATGATCCGCGGGTATTGCCTTTCGGCCGTTTTTTGCGGAAGACGAAGATCAATGAATTGCCGCAGATATTGAATGTACTCAGTGGAACGATGAGTATTGTAGGGCCGCGTCCGCAGATGAAGGTGGATTTCGAACGTTTTCCGGAACATGTACAACGGGTGATTTATAATGTGCGGCCGGGAATCACGGGGCTCGGCTCGATTGTTTTCCGGGATGAGGAACGGTTGTTGTCGCAACCGGGGATCGATCCTGTCGTGTTTTATACGGAGAAAATCGCTCCGTACAAAGGTGAACTGGAAATCTGGTACCAACAACATGCTTCGTTATGGCTGGATATTAAACTGATCTTCCTGACGGCCTGGGTGATCGTGAAGCCGGAAAGTGAGCTGCCTTTCCGTTGGCTGAAAGGACTGCCGGAGCGGCCGGAGTATTTGAAATAATTTCTTACCTGAATTTGAAATCAAATTAAAATTAAGCAGATGTTGAATGTCAGTCAATTTATAGCCGACCACATAACGGGCCGGCAAAAGAGCATGTTCGCAGCGGACATTGAGGCGAACCGGGATAAGCTTCGCGCGGAAATAGAAGGTAAACGTGTTTTGGTGATCGGCGGTGCCGGGACGATCGGTTCGTCGTATATCCGGGCGGTGCTGCCTTTCCGTCCTTCAAAGCTGGTGGTTGTGGACATCAGTGAGAACGGGCTGGCGGAACTGACGAGGGATCTGCGCTCGACGTACGGGATGTATGTGCCGGAAGAATACCGGACTTATCCGCTCAGTTTTGCCGATCCGGTCTTTGAAAAGATTTTCCGGGCAGAGCAGGGATTCGATATTGTGGCCAATTTTTCAGCCCACAAGCATGTACGGAGCGAAAAGGATAAATATTCGGTGCAGGCATTGCTGGAGAATAATGTGCTGAAAGCGCGGAAGCTGCTGGACCTGCTGAGTGAATACCCGCCGCGTCATTTCTTCTGCGTGTCGACGGATAAGGCGGCCAATCCTGTAAATATCATGGGAGCCAGCAAGAAGATCATGGAGGAAATGATCATGGCCTATTCTTCGCGGTTCAAAATATCGACGGCCCGTTTTGCCAATGTGGCTTTTTCGAACGGAAGTCTGCTGGCCGGATTTATCGGCCGGCTGATGAAGCGTCAGCCGCTGAGTTCGCCGAACGATGTGAAACGCTATTTCGTTTCTCCTGACGAGAGTGGACAGATCTGTATGCTGGCCTGCATTCTGGGACAGAACCGGGAGATCTTTTTCCCGAAACTGGGAGCAGGGCAGATGATGACCTTCTCCTCTATCGCCGACCGGTTCCTGCATAGTCTGGGATATGAGGTGAAGCAGTGTGCCTCGGAGGAGGAAGCCCGGCGGTTTGCCGCGGAGATGCCGGTGGATAGTAAAGTATATCCGGTGTATTATTTCACCTCGGATACGACAGGAGAAAAAGGGTTTGAGGAATTTTACGTGAAGGGGGAAAAAATTAATCCGGAACGCTTCGGATCGCTGGGGGTGATTGAGGACCTGGAGGCCCGCCGGATGGAAGAACTGGATACTTTCCTGGAAAGATTGCAGGCGGTATTGAACAACCAGAAAACAGAAAAAGAAGATATTGTCAGAACGATGAAAGCATTTATCCCAAATTTTGAACATATAGAGAAAGGGAAAAATTTGGATCAGAAGATGTGACATTTATTTAAGAGCTAAATTGAGTGGAGTTTCATGACTTGGGATGAAACTCCATTTTTTTTATAGATTATTTGCTGGATTTTTAAATCAAATCATACATAAATATAGAATTTG
>CDTY01025048.1_pt1 | contig 10576 bp, 9 predicted proteins | sample 557731 | NCBI WGS metagenome assembly CDTY01 (sample SAMEA3182101, study PRJEB8094) | gut metagenome | biome: human; feature: gut; material: Stool; isolation source: human stool | place: Canada | collected 2013-02-12
GACCTATTTTAAAATATGTGCCTTGTATTTTTTATTTGCTCTCGGGGCGGTTTGAAGGTGCCGCAATGCGCCTGCCCTTTAGCGTGAATATGTATGCAAAACCGCCCGGCTCCTTGCTGGACGCCGGGCGGTCTGTCTGTTTTCCTCGAGGTCGGACCTTCTGCGTTTTATTTGCGCAGGCCCAAAGCCTTGACGATTGCGCGGTAGCGGTTGATGTCGCGGTCTTTCAAATAATTGAGCAACGCGCGGCGTTTGCCTACCAGGCGAACGAGAGCCCTTTCTGTGTTATGATCTTTACGGTTGGCTTTCATGTGTTCCGTCAAGTGGGAGATACGGTATGAAAATAATGCCACCTGTGCTTCGGGTGAGCCGGTGTCAGTATTCGACTTTCCGTATTGTCCAAAGATCTCTTTCTTTTTAGCTGGGTCTAAGTACATAAGAAATGTTTGATAATGAAATGTGAATTAAATTTGCCGCATTTGCTGCAAGCGGGTGCAAATTTAGGCATTTGCCTTTAAATAGCAAACTTTAAACAGCATTTTGTGTGCCTTTATGCCTTGTTTTCATTGAAATGGGGCGCGCATACCCTGCTTTTGTGCGTAAAAAAACGTAATTTTGCAGCGGTTTTAACAAGGATATATTTTAAATGCAAGACATTCGAAACATTGCAATCATTGCCCATGTCGACCACGGTAAGACAACCCTTGTCGACAAAATGCTCATGGCCGGAAAACTTTTCCGCGACAACCAGAAAACCGGTACGCAGATTCTCGACAGCAACGACCTTGAGCGCGAAAGGGGCATAACTATTTTATCGAAGAACGTTTCGATACGTTACAAGGACGTAAAAATCAACATCATCGATACTCCGGGGCACAGCGACTTCGGCGGCGAGGTGGAGCGCGTGCTCAACATGGCCGACGGCTGCATTCTGCTTATCGATGCCTTCGAAGGCCCTATGCCGCAAACGCGCTTCGTGCTGCAGAAGGCACTCCAGATAGGCCTCAAGCCGATAGTAGTGGTAAACAAGGTGGACAAGCCCAACTGCCGCCCAGAGGAGGTGTATGAAATGGCTTTCGACCTCATGTGCGCGCTCGACGCAACCGAGGAACAGCTCGACTTCCCGGTGGTTTACGGTTCTGCAAAGCAGGGCTGGATGGGGCCGGATTACAACAAGCCTACAAACGACATAACTTACCTGCTCGACAAGATAATCGACGTGATACCCGCGCCCAAACAGCTCGAAGGAACGCCGCAAATGCTTATCACGTCGCTTAGCTACTCGAGTTACACCGGCCGGATAGCCGTGGGACGTGTGCACCGCGGCACGCTTACCGCCGGAATGGACGTTACTATAGCACATCGCGACGGAACAATGGAGAAAACGAAAATCAAAGACCTCCAGACGTTCGAGGGAATGGGGCAGGCCCACGCCGACAGCGTTTCGAGCGGGGACATCTGCGCCATCGTGGGGCTTGAAAACTTCGAGATAGGCGATACTATATGCGACCTGGCCAACCCCGAGCCGCTTCCGCCCATTGCAGTCGACGAGCCGACGATGTCCATGCTCTTTACGATAAACGACTCGCCTTTCTTTGGCCGCGAAGGCAAATTCTGCACCTCGCGCCACATAGGCGAACGCCTGCAGAAGGAACTCGAACGCAACCTCGCGCTGAAAGTCAGGGAAATCTCGCCCGACAGGTGGATTGTTTCGGGCCGCGGAGTGCTTCACCTCTCGGTGCTTATCGAAACAATGCGCCGCGAAGGCTATGAACTCCAGGTAGGCCAGCCGCAGGTTATATACAAGAACATCGACGGCGTGAAATGCGAGCCGGTGGAGGAACTCACAATCAATGTGCCCGAAGAATATTCCAGCAAGATGATTGACATGGTGACGCGCCGCAAGGGAGAGATGACCTCTATGGAGTCGCAGGGCGACCGCGTGAACATCGAGTTCGAGATTCCCTCGCGCGGTATCATAGGTCTGCGCACCAACGTGCTCACCGGCAGCCAGGGAGAGGCGATAATGGCACACCGTTTCAAGGACTACCAGCCTTACAAGGGAGAAATCGTGCGCCGCACCAACGGTTCGATGATAGCCCTCGAAAGCGGCACGGCCTTTGCCTATGCAATCGACCACCTTCAGGACCGTGGCCGTTTCTTCATCTCACCGCAGGACGAGGTGTACGCCGGGCAGGTGGTGGGCGAGCATGTTCACGACAACGACCTCGTGGTCAACGTTACCAAAGCAAAACAACTTACCAACATGCGCGCGAGCGGTGCCGACGAAAAGGCGCGCATTGTGCCGCCGGTTATTTTCTCGCTCGAAGAGGCGCTCGAATACATCAAGGAAGACGAGTATATAGAGGTTACGCCCAAGAGCATGCGAATGCGCAAGATTACTCTCGACCACCTTGAGCGCAAACGCGCCAATAGGTAAACAACAAGTTTGCGGAAACTGTTTATATTTTAGTACACATCAGGGCCTGCTGCAATCAATATCGCGGCAGGCCTTGTTTTTGCAGCCTTTTCCGAAAAGGCAGACGGGCACTATGGCTTAGGTTTACCGAACGGAGGCGTGTTTGTCGCTGTTTTTTCTTTCCCCTTAGGACGTCGTAAAAAATATGTCTGACATATTTTAAAATAGGTCAGACATATTTTAAATTATCTCTGAGATAATTTTTTTCTTGTGCTTACCCGGCGTTCAAAAATTCCATGCCGTTGCTACGCCGAGCGTAAGCATGTGGAAATATTGCCCTCCGCTTTTGCTTACCGGCGGGAGCAGGTCGTAGTCGGCCGAGAAACACACCGACATGTCTTTCCTGGCGCGGAAAGTGAACGACAGTCCTGTTCCGGTGCCGAACCCGTTGCCGCCGTCCACGGTTTGCGAAGCGAGGTACAGGTTGCCGTAATGCACGAATCCCGCCGTAAGCTTCGTTCCCGCAAGCCACCGCTTCGAAACAGGGCACGAGGCGTAAACTCCGGCCGAGGCGTTGAGCAATTCGAGGCGGTCGGGCTCGGCCTGGCGGCCGTTGGTTATTATGTTGCAGCTTGCCGTGCCTATTTTCCCGCCTATGCCGATGTGCGTGTTCATGAAGTAAGCCCCTTCGACGGCAGCGCAATATCCGCCTGAGGTCTTGAAGCGCAGGTTGTCGGTAAGCCGGAAATTCCCGAGCGGTACGTTGAACCCGGTGTGGATTCCTACGAACGACGGCTTGTCGTTGCGGCTGAACGTGCCGCCCTTGCGGTCGTTTACGTTTAGCCCCTTGTCGCGGAACAGCGCGTCGGCTATGCAGTAGCCTAACTCCGTGGCGAGTATGCCAATCCCCGCCCCGGCGGCCACGTCGCTCGCCCAGTGGCGGTTCTTTCTTATGCGCAGTATGCCCGTTGCGGCCGCCGCAGTGTAGCCGCCTATGCTCACGAGCGGGTGCAGGTGGCCGTATTCGCGGTGGAGTATTGTGGCCGTTACGAACGCCGTGGCCGTGTGCCCCGAGGGAAAGGAATGGTCGTCGGAGTTGTCGGGGCGCCCGGTGCTTATGAGGTGTTTCATGCTTTGCGTGGCCGCAAGCATGATAGCGCCGCCCGCCGCTCCCGACACGGCCATGCGCGCCCACGAGCTGCGGCTTTCCACGCCAAAGGCTTTCAGCCCCAATGTAACCGCGAGCGGCAGGTATTGTATATATGTTTCGTTTCTCTTGTAAGTTTTGGGAATGTGTTCGCCGCGCATATTGCGGAAATGCGTGTCTTCGCCTTTTAGCAGCAATGCTCCGGTTATGAGCGGAACTGAGACGTATGTCATGCGCAATGCTTTTTCCGCGGCGGCAGAACCGGCATGGTTCGCACAGCGTGAGGAATCGCCGGCGGCCGCGCTGTCAACTTCGGCGCACACGGCATTGCCGGCGTCGTCGAAAGGCATACGACCGCACGTTCCGGCCGGTTGTACGGCGGCATGTGCGTTGCCTGTGGCGGCGAATAGGAATGCTGGTAAAAGAAGTCTGTTTCTTGCGATTATTTTACTGTTATGAAAAGCCATACGCTAACAAGAATGATAACCCCGAGCACGAGCTTGTTGTAGAACTTTTTGTTGATATGCCTTATAAGGCGCATGGCCACGAAATTGCCGAGCATCATCATCACGCCTATTATCACGCCGTGTATTATGGCGCTGAAACCGAGAAATCCGAGGGCGTGGTATGTGTATGCCCTTACTATGTGCATTGACGCGGCTGCCAACCCTTCGGTGGCGATGAATGCCACGGGCGACAAGTTGAGCGTGAGGAACACCGAGCTGCTCAATGGCCCGTAAAGGCCTACAAGTCCGTTTACCGCACCCGTTAACGCCCCGCCGGCAAACATCGTGGGGCGCGACGAGGGCAGGCGGAGCTTGCCCATGAAAGTCATAAAGGCAAACACCACGAGGCAAACGCATATTATGCGGGTGATGGTAACGCGCGGCGCAATGGCAAAGCCGAATGCCCCAAGGGCCGTGAAGGGCAGGGCGAAGATGGAGAACTGGATTACCTTGCGCCAGCAAATTTTCCTGAAACCTATTATGGCTTTCGAGGCGTTGCTCATAAGCTGCGCCACGGCTGATACGGGCACGGCCACTTCTACGCCGAAAAGGCTCGTTATGGCCGGTATTATTATAAGCCCGCCGCTGCAGCCAACGGCTCCCGACAGGAAGCCGCCCACGAAGCCGATTATCACGAAAATCAGGTCTACAGGCATAGGTTTTATGTTTTATATGTGCAAAGTTACTAAAAATAAGCATTCCCGTGTAGAAAGCAAAGGCATTAGTAAGTTGTGGCGCGCGGCTGTGCGCGGATTTGCAATGCAGACATGATTACGGGTGCGTTACGAATACTTAGGAGGCCGCTGCTGAAGGGAGCAAAAAAGTTCCCCGCACCTTGAAAAAAATATGTCTGACCTAATTCGAAATATGTCTGACCTATTTTAAAATATGTCTGACATATTTTTTTGCCTGTCTTTCGGGGCGCGTTTGCCGGGCGTGGAGAGTGGCATTGTCGCTGAGAATGGCACGTATTTTGCTTTGCGGGTAATTTTTACTGGCCAAAAACGTGCGCATTTCCGGGATTTTCTTAATTTTGAACGCCGCACCGATTTTTTATTTCAACTAAGGCGCGATTTTTAATAACCACAACTAACCTTAACAACTTAATGCCAATGCAACAAATCAGATCTGCGGCATCGTTTGCCGATTCAAAACCTCATTACAACATTCTCGACGGGCTGCGCGGAGTGGCTGCGCTTTTAGTGGTGTGGTACCATGTTCACGAGGGCCTTTCGTTCGCACAGGGCGGCACTGTTATAACCGGAATAAACCATGGTTACCTTGCGGTGGACTTTTTCTTCATCCTTTCGGGCTTCGTTATAGGCTATGCCTACGACGACCGCTGGGGCAAGACGCTCACGCTGGGCAACTTTTTCAAGCGCCGTCTTATACGTCTGCACCCTATGGTTGTCATGGGTACAATTGTCGGCGCGATAACCTTTTGCATTCAGGGCTGTGTGCGCTGGGACGGCACGCAGGTGCCCGTTTCGGCCGTAATGCTGGCCTTGCTGTGCGGCATGTTCTTCATCCCGGCCGTGCCGGGTATGGGGCGCGACGTGCGCGGCAACGGCGAGATGTTCCCGCTCAACGGCCCGGCCTGGTCGCTTTTCTTCGAATATATAGGCAATATTATATATGCCGTGCTGATATGCCGGCTCAAGACAAAGGTGCTTGCCGTGCTTACGGGAATCCTGGGCGCGCTTTATGCGTGGTTCGTGATAACCGACGTTTCCGGCTACGGCAACATGGGTGTGGGCTGGACGTTGGACAGCGTTAACTTCCTTGGCGGAACGCTCCGCATGATGTTCCCCTACGCAACGGGCATGCTGCTTGCGCGCAACTTCAAGCCGGTCAAGGTAAGGGGCGCATTTTGGATTTGCTCCCTCGTGTTGCTGCTGTTGTTCATCGTGCCGTATATCCCCTCGCAGGGCGGGGCGTGCCTGAACGGCGTGTTCGAGTTTTTCTGCGTGGCGGCCATTTTCCCGCTGCTCGTAGTGCTCGGTGCTTCGGGAAACACCACCGACATCCGCTCCACGAAGATATGCAACTTCCTTGGCGACATATCCTATCCGCTTTACATTACGCACTATCCGTTCATGTACCTGTTTTATGCCTGGCTCATCGATACCAAGCAGTACACGCTGGCCGAGGTGTGGCCCGTGGCCATCGGCGTGTTCGTGTGGAACGTGCTGTTTGCCTGGCTGTGCCTGCGGTTGTACGACCTGCCCGTGCGTAAGTTCCTGGCAAATAAATTCCTTTACCGCAAATAATTTACAGGCGTGCCTCTTGCGGCGGTCATGACTGACATGGCAGCCGCGGGGGCGCGCTTTTCATTACGCATTACTTTCATAATATGATGAAAAACGGCAATGTTTCCCCGCAGAGTTCAATTCTCTCCCAAACAATCACCTTTCTGAGGTTGCCGCTGATTGTGGCGGTGGTTTACATACACACCAATCCGGGTCATGTGGTTTTGGACGGGATACCGGTTGCGGATAAGGACACATTCCCTGCGTTCAGCTTTTTCCAATATGTGATAACCGAAGAGTTGGCGCGCATAGCCGTGCCGCTGTTCTTTTTCATTTCGGGCTTCCTGTTTTTCTATCGCTCCGGTTTCTCGACAAGGATATACGGGCAGAAGCTGCGGAAACGCGCCCGCACCCTGCTCGTGCCCTATGTGCTCTGGAACGCCGCGTTTTTTCTTGTTATGTTTTGCGCGCAGGCGTTCCTGCATGTCTCGCCCGACAAACGCATTGCAATTGAGGAGTACGGTTGGCTCGACTGGCTGAACATTTTCTGGTCATATAATGGCGGAATGCCCGCGAGCTACCAGTTCTGGTTCGTGCGCGACCTTATGGTTGCCGTGCTCTTGTCGCCGGTGCTCTATCTTATAGTGAAACACCTGAAGGCATTCGGCGTTTTCGCCCTCGGAGTGCTGTGGCTGTTCGGTATATGGTTTCATGTCACGGGATTCAACATCGACGCCTTTTTCTTTTTCGCCTTCGGGGCGTGGTACAGCATGAACAAATGCGACTTTACCGCCGTTTTCGGCCGGGTGCGCCTTGGAGCGACGTGCGCCTACCTCATATTGCTTGTGGTGAACACGTGGTTGTGGCACATTAACGTAACGGACTATTCTTTCCTGCTCAGGCTCGGCATTTTCACGGGATTGGTTGCTGTGGTTTCGTGGACGGCGCATGGAATAAGCAATAACCGCTTGCGTGTCAGTGTTTTCCTGGCGAGTAGTTCGTTCTTTGTTTACGCCTACCATGTGTTGCCGGTGGCAATGCTCGTGAAAGCCTACGTAAGGCTGCTGCCGCAGGCCAGCGATTGGGCGTTTGTGGCAGGCTACCTGCTCATACCGTTGTTCATTTCCGCAGTGGGAGTGGGCATTTATGCTCTGCTGCACAGGTCTCTCCCCGCTTTTACGGCCGTGATTACGGGCGGGCGGTGAGGCTGTGCCGTTTGCATGTATAATATAATAATGTGTAGATATAAAATCCGCCGCCGTGCACGATGAGTGTGCGGCGGCGGTTGTGCCTTCGCCCGGTGCGGCCGGGAGGACGGGCTTTTAACAATCGTGATAGAGGATTTTAACATACGGCGAAAGCGCCGCGGCATGCGGGTTTTGCGGGGCAAAAAATATGTCTGACATATTTTAAAATATCTCAGACATATTTTGAATTATGTGCCTTGTATTTTTTCTTTTCTCCGAGAGGGGTGCTGGAGCGGCTTTTCGCGGTTTAACATTCCGCCCGCCGAAGTTGACGTTTCGTTATGTAGCGCACCGCCTGCGGGTGCATGGTAATCACCAACGGTGCATGGCCGGTGGTTATTGCGGCCGGAGGTTGCCTTGCGTGTTGTCGCGCACAAAACTGTAGTCCATGCTTTTTATCTTGTCGTGGAGTTCCGATTCTGAGATTCTTACGAACCGCCTTTTGCCGTAAGTTACTTTGTTGGAGTCGAGCAAAACCTCAATGCCGCGATACCTTCCGGTATATATCACGTGCTTACGGTTTAGTGCAGCCCCGTTGTGAATCCATTTCTCGAATCTGCCGCCCCGCAGCGCGTCCTCGTTCGACTTGTAGTCCACGGGGAGGGGCTTGTTGAGGAACGTGATGTTTTCGTAGCTTATTCGGAAGCGTATTCTCCCGCCTTTGATTTCAAGCTGTTCCATGGGGCAGACAAAGAAGCCGGGGTAGTAGTTCTCGCGCCCCTTGATGCAGTCGTCGGTGTTGCCGTAATACCAGCCTTTGATGTTTTCGCCCCTTGTTTCGAGCCTTATCACGTGGTCGTCGAACGAGGGGTGTCCGGCGTTCTCCGGGCCGAAACGCTCGTCGTTGTACGTGTAGTAGTAAAACGTCGCGGCCATGTTGTCGTAGGCAGACCTTTCCTCTTCCGGTGTGAGCTTGGTGGCGGGGTCGTGGGAGTTTTGCGTGCGGCTTTCTTTGCCGGCTGTGTTGTCGGCCAGGAAGAACATGTCGATGTTGCTTATGCGGTTGCGCGCCTCCTGTTCGCTTACTTTAACGAACAGCCTTTTGCCGTCGAGGCGGTCAATGCCGTTCAGCGTTATTGTGTCGGCCGAGGCGCGACCGCTGTAGCCGGCGGTTTTGTTTATGTAGTCGGGCAGGGGATTGTACGACCACGGTTTGAACCCGCCGCTGACGGCTGCCAAGGCCTCGTCGTTAGTGGTGCAGCCTAAGGGATACGGTTTGTTGAGGAACTCAACGCCCGTGCGGTCGGTGCGGAACGATATGTTTCCGTCCCTTATCTTGAGGTCGAGCATTTCGAGCACGGCAAAGCCGGGGAAATGCCCTACACGTTCTTCCTCGAACTCGTCGCTGTTGCAATAGAACCAGCCCCGCAGGCTGTCGCCTTTTTGGTCAATGCGTATCACGGCGTCGTAGAACGTGGGTGTCAGGCCGTTGCCGCGGTCGGAGTAGTAGTAATACGACGTTTGCCATTGCTCCCCGTCGGAACAGGCGACAAGGAGCAAAGCGATGAGCGGTAAAAGGGATTTTGCGGCTTTCATGGTTGTTTTGTCTTGTTCGTTAGTGTAAACATATTTAATTCTTGCCGGTATACCGTGCACGCAGGCATGGCGGTTTTGCGTTTTTTTGCGGTATGTCAACGGGAGGTGCCCCAAAGTTTTTCGTACTTTTTCAGTCGCGGTCTGAGCATGAAAGGCAAGTCGACTTTTCTTATATAGTGGTTGTCCGAGTCGTGGAGCACAAGGTATTGCCTCTTGAAGCGGCCTTTCCCGTCGAACTCCAAAATCTTGTAGTCACCGTATGGGTACGCATTTTCGGGCGTGTCGCAAAATTCGATTACGAAAAAGTAGAAGCGTCCGCCGGCTGCGATGTATCGGCATGGGGCAAAGTAGACATCCCGCGGAGCACCGCCGCTGAGAATCGTGTCGGGTATGAAGTCGTAGCAGTCGGGAACGGGCAAGTATTTGCTTACCCAGTCGTCGCTGTTCCTCTTTCTTTTAAACAGCGAATCGAGCACGTATGGCTTTTCGCACTTAATGAAAAACGATTTGAACTGTTCGAACGATTTTATGGTGTGGCTGTCGGCTCCTTGCGGCCTTCGATGTTCCTTTTTCGTGCCGAGGGGCTTGTCGGCAATCTTCCCCTCCGGGCTTATGGTGTATTCGTTCATGGCTACGGTATATATAAGGTCTTCCTTGTATTGTTGCAGCAGTTTCCCGTCGCCGTCCAATGTAGCTTGCTCAACGCGGAACGTTAGCGGGTCACCGGTGGAATTAATACGGGCAAAGTACGTTGTGCCGTATGAGCCGCCGCCCCAATAACATATTGTTTTATGGTCTAATATCTCGCCTTTGGCGGAATAGACTACAAGCACGTAGAAGAAAACGTCATACTCAACGAACAGGTGGTTGAATTTATCGTCGTATTCATTACACCATTTTCCCAGCAAGGCAATGGTAATGCCGTCGTGCTTCATACGGCTTCCTTTGTACCAGGAGGTACTGCTTATTGCTTTGTCTTCGTTTTGTGGCGGAATGAACCGGGCGTACAGGCTGTCGTTAATCTCCGGGTAATGCAAAAAGAGAGGTTCCTCGTAGCACGAAAAGTCCATACGGCCGCATTCCTCGAAGCCTTCCAGAAATGATTGGAACGTGGCTTCCTTTTGCGGCGTGGCACATGCTGCGGGCAGCAATAAAAGGAGCGGGAAAAGGAATTTTCGAAATGACATAGTTTACCAATATTACAAAGACGAAATTAAGAATTTTAAAACAATTGGAACAGTTTTAAGGTATAAAAATTCCAAACAACCATAATTTTTGCCTGTTGCCGGGCAAATGTTGGCGGTGCGCACGGGTGGTACGGATGTATTGGTAGACGGTACGGCCGAACAGGTAGATTGCGCGGCGGTGGGAGCGGATTTAACAATCGGGATTAAGGATTTTAACAAACGCCGGAAGCGCCTCGGCATGCGGGTTTGGCGGGGCAAAAAATATGTCTGACATATTTTAAAATA
>CDTY01019887.1_pt1 | contig 10575 bp, 7 predicted proteins | sample 557731 | NCBI WGS metagenome assembly CDTY01 (sample SAMEA3182101, study PRJEB8094) | gut metagenome | biome: human; feature: gut; material: Stool; isolation source: human stool | place: Canada | collected 2013-02-12
CCTATGTATTTATTTTTTGCCGCTGCCCAATAAATCCCCCTTCATATTTGTACCATATCACAAATATTTTTTATGTGCAATAGCCTTGTAACGAACGGTACTGCATTTGCAACCAAAGGTATATAATTTTACATTTATAAACTTCTTGTGCTATTTATTATATATTATGGATATTTTGAATCGTATAACAGCATCATAATGTTTATGCTTTTTCTCATCACTGCAATACAAAAAAAGACGCGGAAATTTCCGCGTCATGAATACTCATATTTTCTATATTTATGCTACATTCAAATCTTCTTTCCGGCAAGAACCTCTTTATAATCCTTGTAATTTTCTGCAAGAAGTGTTGGTGTATCAAGACCGTAAGGACAGTGTGCCGAACATTGTCCACAATGTATACAGTCTTCTATTTTTTTCATCTTTGCCTGAACCGCTTCTGTAAGCTGAAGCTCTGATGGTGAACGGCGAAGAAGAAGTGACATTCTTGCACAGTTGTTAATTTCAATGTGAGCCGGACATGTCGGAACACAGTATCCGCAGCCCCGGCAGAAATTACCGGCAAGCTCTTTCTTATCTTTTTCTATAACCGCACGAATCTCATCGTCCATAACAGGCGGATTATCTATATAACTTATAAATTCCTCAAGTTCTGACTTTCTCTGTACACCCCATATAGGAAGAACATTATCATATTCTGCCTGATATGCGTATGCCGCTTTTGAATTGGTTATAAGCCCTCCCGAAAGTGCTTTCATAGCAATAAATCCCATATTTTTACTGCGACAGACTTCTACCAGCTCATGTTCTTTTTCTGTTGCAAGATAATTAAACGGAAATTGCAATGTCTCATATAAGCCTGATTCTATAGCTTCATTTGCAACATTAAGCCTGTGGTTTGTAATTCCTATATGTCGGATTTTCCCCTGTGCCTTTGCTTCAAGCATAGCCTCATAAAGTCCTGTTCCGTCTCCCGGCTTAGGACAAAATGACGGATTGTGGAACTGATAAATATCAATATAATCCGTTTTTAAATTATTAAGACTTGTATTTAAATCTTTCCAGAAATCGTCAGAATTCTGTGCTGCTGTCTTTGTTGCAATATAAATATTTTCACGCACATCTCCAAGTGCTTCTCCGATTTTGGTTTCACTGTCAGTATAAAATCTTGCCGTATCAAAAAAATTAATTCCCGCATTATATGCCATTTTAAGAAGTTCTCCGGCATCTTCATGGCTTATTCTCTGAATCGGCAATGCCCCGAAACCGTTTTTATTAACCTTAATTTCTGTGCTTCCCAATACAACTTCTGTCATATTAATTTCCTCCTGCCTGTAATTTTTAATTATTATTTTTCTTTATAACCTGTGCCACAACAATCATAACCACACCGGCTGCCACACAGATGCCACTGAACAGATACCAGCCATTCATTGAAAAACCAACTGTTCTTCCCACCATCCTGTTACTGAGCCTCATTCCGACATTTACAAACATTTTAGACAGAATAAATAATACAAGGCCTCCTGCTGTCGTTCCAAGTCCCAGACCTCTTATAACTCCTGCTTTTTCTTTGTATGCCGCAAATATCAAAAGTGCGTTAATAACTGTAAGGATTATACATATCACATGAGCTGCAACAGATGTAAACATTGCATATATTTTAATAATCATACGCTGCTTTGTGCTCATTCCATCCACAACTCCAGCCGTATAATACGACACTGCTTCTGTAACTTTCAATGAAACAGACTGTTTTACAGCGTTATATAATGTGGCTGCAATGCCGCTTATATTATTTGCTTCATCTCCAAAAACCTTACTTACAAGATTATCCGTAAATGAAGAGACTGCGTTATTCATCTCTGATGTCTGCGTTTCACTAAGCATTTCCTCAAGAGTCTTATCCTTATTTTTATTGGATGATGCAACCTTTATTGCAGCATCAACATACATATCAGCTATTTTTCTTAAATCTTTGTCATTTTCAAGATAATCAAACACTTTATCAAGCTCATCGCCTTTGAGATTAGGATATACTGACGCAATCGCATCTGTTATCTTATCCTCACTTTTGTATACAACTATATCCGATATTGCTGCCTTACATGTACTCCCCATAAGAAACGACACACCTGTAATTGCAAGCATCAGACAATATAAGCACAGAACAAATCCTCTTAAAACCTTCATAAATCTTCCTTCCTTTGCGAAGCAAAATCCCAATATGCATCTTTGATGCACTATATCCTTGTTTTGCGAAGCAAAATCCCTGAAAACCAGACATATTATACCAGATTTTCAGGGATAATAATCTTACTTAAAATATGCTACGCCTGATTCAAATATTCTTAAATCCTGCTCGCCATAAATGTTAATTGCAACGCCATCGCCGCGTCTTTCTGAATGTGCCATCTTACCTAAGCATCTTCCGTCAGGACTTGTGATACCTTCAATAGCCATATATGAACCATTGACATTCCACTCCTCATCCATTGAAATATTGCCGTTGATGTCACAATACTGTGTTGCAACCTGTCCGTTTGCAAATAATTTGTCAAGCCATTCCTTAGGTGCAACAAATCTTCCTTCACCGTGTGAAGCAGGATTGCAATAAACACCGCCAAGCTCAGCACCTGCAAGCCATGGGCTTAAATTACTTACAACCTTTGTATATACCATCTTAGATATATGACGGTTGATTGTATTAAATGTAAGTGTAGGTGACTGCTCATTCTGACCTGTAATTGCTCCGTTTGGAACAAGTCCAAGCTTGATAAGTGCCTGGAAGCCGTTACAAATACCAAGTGCAAGACCGTCACGCTCATTGAGAAGTTTCTCAACTGCTTCTTTCATCTTTGCATTTCTGAATGCAGTGGCAAAGAACTTAGCTGAACCATCAGGCTCATCACCTGCTGAGAATCCACCAGGGAACATAATAATCTGTGACTGTGCGATTGCTTTCTCAAACTCATCAACAGACTCTCTGATACCTGCCGCATCAAGGTTTTTAAATACCTTTACAATAACATCTGCTCCAGCTCTTTCAAATGCCTTTGTGCTGTCATACTCACAGTTTGTACCTGGGAATACCGGTATAAATACTGTTGGTTTTGCAACTTTATTCTTGCATATATGTACATTTTCAGCATTAAAAAGCTTTGTCTCAATAGAAGTTGTCTCCTTTGAAACCTTTGTAGGGAATACCTTTTCAAGCTTGTCTTCCCATACACTTAATGCCTCTTCTACATTGATTGAAACTTCCTTATATGTAAATGCAGCTTTTTCTTTAACTTCACCAAGCTTTGTATAAGCTGTCTTAATATTATCAAGCTTATCCTTTGCAACCTCGGCAACTATACATCCATATGCAGGTGCAAATAATGATTCTTCTTTCAAATCACTGTTTAATGCAAATCCAAGCTTGTTACCGAATGCCATCTTGCAGAGTGCAGGAACAAAACCATTTGCATCACATACATAAGCAGATACGATTGTACCATTTTCAGTAAGTTCATGGATACTGTTATAGAGTGCCTTAACCTGTTCAAATACAGGAATATCATATTCATCATGTTCTATATCAAACTTAACAAGAACATTTCCCGGAGTCTTTAATTCAGGTGTGATAATGTCGCCTTCTTTTGCCACATCTATAGCAAATGAACAAAGTGTTGGCGGAACATCTATCTCTTCAAATGTACCTGACATACTATCTTTACCGCCGATTGATGGAAGTCCAAATCCAAGCTGTGCCTCATAAGCACCGAGAAGTGCTGCAAATGGCTGGCTCCAACGTGATGGGTCTTCTGTCATTCTTCTGAAATATTCCTGGAAAGTAAATCTTATCTTGTTAAAATCACCGCCTGCCGCAACAATCTTTGCAACTGAATCTGTAACAGCATATATAGCACCGTGATATGGACTCCACTTAGAAAGATAAGGGTCAAATCCATAAGACATCATTGTAACTGTATCGCACTTTCCTTTAAGTACAGGAAGCTTTGCTACCATTGCCTGTGTCTCTGTAAGCTGATACTTGCCGCCAAATGGCATGTATACAGAACCGGCTCCGATTGAACCATCAAATCTTTCAACAAGACCTTTCTGTGAACACTCGTTAAGGTCAGAAAGAACTTTTAACCACTTGCCTCTTACATCTTCTATCTTTGAAGACTTAAGATATGAATCTTCTTTTGAAGGAATATCAACAAGAACAGATGTCTCCTGATGAGCACCGTTTGTATCAAGGAAAGCTCTTGAAATATTAACTATCTCTTTGCCTCTCCACTCAAGTACAAGTCTTGGTTCTTCTGTTACAGTTGCAACTTCAACTGCCTCAAGGTTTTCTTCTGCCGCATAATTAAGAAATGCTCTAACATCCTTAGGGTCAATTACAACAGCCATTCTTTCCTGTGATTCAGAAATGGCAAGCTCTGTTCCATCAAGACCTTCATACTTTTTAGGAACCTTATCAAGTGAAACTCTGAGTCCGGCAGCAAGCTCTCCGATTGCAACCGAAACGCCGCCTGCACCAAAATCGTTACATTTCTTAATAAGCTTTGTAACTTCAGGTCTTCTGAAAAGTCTCTGCATCTTACGCTCTGTAGGTGCATTACCTTTCTGTACCTCTGCTCCACATGTTTCGATAGACTTTTCTGTATGAACTTTAGATGAACCTGTAGCACCGCCACAGCCGTCACGTCCTGTACGTCCACCGAGAAGAATTATAATATCACCCGGATCTGAATTTTCTCTCTTTACGGCACTTCTTGGAGCTGCCGCAATAACTGCACCGATTTCCATTCTCTTAGCTACATAGTCAGGATGATAAATCTCTTTTACATAACCTGTTGCAAGACCAATCTGGTTACCATATGAACTGTAACCATGTGCTGCACCTGTTACAAGCTTTTTCTGAGGAAGCTTGCCGTGAAGTGTCTCTGACATAGGCTTTGTGGGATCTGCTGCACCTGTTACACGCATTGCCTGATATACATATGTACGTCCTGACAATGGATCTCTTATAGCACCGCCAAGACATGTTGCAGCACCACCAAATGGTTCAATTTCTGTAGGATGATTATGTGTTTCATTCTTGAAATTAACAAGCCACTCTTCTTCCTTGCCGTCTATAGTTACAGGAACTACTATACTGCATGCATTAATTTCATCTGATTCTTCCTGGTCGTTAAGCTTGCCTTCTGCCTTTAACTTCTTCATTGCCATAAGGGCAAGATCCATAAGGCATACAAATTTATCTTTTCTCCCCTTATAAATCTCTGCTCTGTCAGAAAGATACTTCTTATATGTATCTTCCATAGGTTTTCTGTAAAAACCATCTTTGAACTTAACATCTTTAAGTTCTGTCGCAAATGTTGTATGACGGCAGTGGTCTGACCAATATGTATCAAGCACTCTTATCTCCGTCATAGAAGGGTCTCTTTTTTCTTCGTTTTTAAAATATTCCTGTATAAAGATGAAATCTTTAAATGTCATGGCAAGTCCAAGTGAATCATATAACTCCTTCAAATCTGCCTCTGCCATATCTTTAAATCCGTCAAAAATAATTACATCAGCAGGAACCTTGAACTCTGTAACAAGTGTATCAGGTATCTTGCTGTCAGCTTCTCTTGAATCAACAGGGTTAATGCAGAGTTCTTTAATCTTTTCTTTCTGCTCATCTGTCAATGTTCCACTGATTACATAAGTTGTAGCTGTCTTAATGACCGGTATTTCATTTTCATTAAAAAACTTTACACACTGTTCTGCTGAATCCGCTCTCTGGTCAAACTGTCCCGGAAGGTACTCAACCGAGAATACATAATCATCATTGCCTGATTCAAACTGCATCTCATATACATCATCTACCGGTGGTTCTGAAAATACAGTTGTAAGTGCTTTCTTATAAGTGTCATCTGACAGATTTTCAATGTCATATCTTATAAGAACTCTTACACCGGTAACAGTCTTAATACCGAGATAATCTGTTATCTCATCATAAAGTTCCTTTGCTTTAACAGCATACGGTTTCTTCTTTTCAACAAAAACTCTCTTAACGCCGCTCATCATAATCCTCCTGCTAACCTTTGTATGATTAGAATATTTATTGCCGGATAACCGATACAATAATAAAATTTATATTAACACATTTATTTGTATTTAACAATCCCACCATTAGTTAGAAATATCAGATTTTATTCATGCATTCTTCGTATAATTTTGTATACTACCTGATTTCCCATAACTGTAGGTGCTGTATGTGCAAAAAATACAATTCCGTCTGTCTGTGATACAATCTGCGACTTCACAAAACCCTCAAACGGATCTATTACTTCACCTATTATATCTCCGTGGAATACCGGATCCCCCGGTGATTTCAGTCTCCTGTAAAAACCACCGTCATAAGTCTTTACAGCAAGAAGCTCATGCTCGTTAATCACGCTTGCTATATAGCCGCTGTGATTATTATATTTTAAAATTCCCATTCTTGTAAGGAATCTAAGAACAGACGATACTGCCTGTCTTGCCGATTTATCATCAATCGTGTCCGTCGCATTGGTATATATTGAAAAGGCATTAGTTCCGTTCATCTGCCAGCTGTAATTAAGTGTAGCCGTATCCATTGGCTTAGGCTTTCTGATAACAACATATTGCAAGCCGAAAAGATTTGCAAGACTTGCACTCTGATACCCCGTCTCCATCATCCTTACATGCGGAATAAAATCACCCGGCATATAAAAACTTGCAAACTGAATACCGTAATTGTATCCTTTAACATTCTCAAACAGTGCTGCAGCAATCTGTTTTGTCGTATCGCCCTGTGCATCTCCCGGAAATGTTCTGTTAATATCAATATTGTCAATAGCCCAGAATCTTTTTCCTACATTCATCGAATATTTATTTACCGACGGAATCACAAGAATCTCATGATTATGTGTAATCGAACCATGTGCCTCAAGTTCTTTTAATGCATTAATAAGAAGAGAACAGATATAGAGCTGCTGCATCTCATTGCCACGCATTGCACCCACTATACATGCTGATTTCTCTCCGCCTCCGAATCTGTATCCTTCTATCTCAAAATCTTCCCTGTATAATCCTTTTAATGTATATAAAACTTCTTTTCTCAAATCTTACTCCTGCTTTCTTCCACCATATACACGGGCAATTAATGCTCCCTTGTAAACAACCGGGTGTTCCCTTAACGAAAATATTATGCCATCAGTAGGCGACTCTATTCGCTGGATTACTTTTCCAGTTATAGGTTCTATAATATCTCCTATATGTGTTCCCATTCCTATCGTTCCCATAGAATTAATGGATGAAACAAATATTCCGCTTCCCGCAGCAGATATGAAACTCACCTGTCCTTCCGTTGAAACTATAGAATTCCTGACATTTACAGGTGCATCATCCCATACTTCAAGCTCTGTCATTAGATTAAATATACCTTCAATAAGCTGCTGACAGTATTCATTATTAATTCTGTGTCCAACTCCCATCTCAGCAACAAGTGTCGGAACTCCCATATTATTAAGGCTGTATGCAAGTGTTGCATCAAGAACTGTCTTAGAAGAATATATCCATATAAAATCAGCATTCAGTTTTTTTGCATATGGCAGAAGCTTATCTTTATTTTCCTCTGTCATTCTAAGCTGTGGCATTTCTTTTAAGAATATATTGCTCGAATGAATATCAAGGCAGAAATCACTGCCTATAATATCATCAATCAGACCGGCAGCAGTATATTCAGCTACTGCACCATTATTATCTCCCGGAAAGACTCTATTCATATCAAGGTCAAACATCGGAATTCCTCTTGAACCCATATCAATTCCCAACGGATTAACATCCGGATATATATCAACTATTCCTTTTAGTTTTTCCGGATACATATGTATCTTTTTTATTATCTCATAGCAGATATACTGCCCGTCAAGTTCATCACCATGGGTGCCTGTAACTATAGAAATCCTCTTTTCTTTTCCTGTCATATTTTCAGGCTCAAGACGGTTCTTTTTTATAACAAGCCTTTCATGTACCGGTAAATCTACCGAAACTACTTCCTGTATCATATAAACTCCAATTCTGCTGCCGCAAAGCGGCCGTTAATCTTTACTCATCATCGCCCAGTTCAATAATTCTCATTGCATCCCCGCCTCTTCTTAGAAAGATATGGTTTCTTTCCGTCTGGGCATCATATATAACATTTTCCGCATAAATCCTCACGCCCGGATATAATGTCTTATAAACTTTTACTCCCGAAACTGTCGCTTCTTTTATAAGGTCAAAAAGCTGCTTATTTTCTTCCTGAAGTTTGGCTTTCTGCGAATTTTTTATTATCTTTGACTGTATAATTTTATTATAATTTTCCCTGTCAAATCTTTCCGGTGCGGCTTCACGCAGCCTTTCATACTTATGTGTAACAATTTCAAGCGTATCTATCTCAGCTGTAATTTCTTTTAACTTCACAAGCGTATCCTGATAATCTTTATGTACCTGCTTTGCAGCACCTATTCTTACAATCGTAGAAACATTTGACGAGTTACCGATTGATGCTGACTCAACACCGAGCATTCCTGTTACATCACCACCATATATGACGCCTTTGCTCCCCGAAACGATAACCTTTCCTTTTGCTGATATTTCACAGTTAAGAATCGAATTAGAATATACATTGCCATCACAGTAAACACGCAGATTTTCAAGAAAGCTCGCTGTGACATTGCCTTTTGCCTCTATCTTGGCAACGCCTTTTCCGTTAGAGCCTTTCTTTAAAATAATATCTTTATCCGCTTTTATGACAGCACCTTCAACGAAGCCGCCAACCGTAACATTTCCTTTTGCAGTAACAGAAACCCCACTTATAACATTACCGCTTATTTCAACATCACCGTTAAAATCAACATTACCTATATTAAGATCAACATCACCTTCTATCTGCAAAACCCCAATAACATTAAGGTCCGTATTCCTGTATTCAACTTTTCCGTCAATAGCTGAATAATATGTATTGCCATCCTCCGATACGGTAAATCCTTTTCCTCTTAACTTTGTCTTAGGTTTGCCCGGTTTTGGCACAAGAAGCTTACCCCTTACGTCATATCCAAACACACCTTTTGTAGGAGGTATATATTCTGCAAGCTTGTCTCCTTCGCTCACAAGTTCATAAAGTCTCAGATTATAATAATCGACCGAACCATCTTCACGTATTACCGGCTTGTTACTGACATCTGTATTAAAAAATAATTGATATCTTGCATCTTCACCGTCTTCAACATGTTTTCCTTCTGCCACTGTTTCCATACTGTTATATCTTTTTTCCGATAAAATTCTGTGGATAAGTTCATCATTGATTCCCATTTTTACACCGGCATCTGCCAATGCTTTTTTAACATCTTCATAACCATAACAGATTTCCGTTCCCGGATTTTTAAGGCAGATATATGCAGTCATACAGTCATCAGCAATAGATACCAGGATGTCTTTATTTAATTGTTCAAGTGAATCTTTACTTGTATTATCCATACCTGCCACCACCTTTTACTTTAAACTCTGTCTTATCTTGCACATCTGCTCTGCACTTAAATTCTTATCAAGAATAGGCGAGACATCAAGATTATCCTCAAGGCCAAGCCTTATCTGTCTCATCTGTTCTGCACTGTAATCTGTATCCGCATACAGGCTTACATCGAGTCCTTTTTCAAGTCCAGCAAGAATCTCTTTTGACTGATTCTCATCCGGCTGTCTCGGTGCTTCAGGAACCTTACCCTCACGCCAGTCTTTTATCTGGAGTGCCTCAACAAATGGGTCACCGTATTCCTCAACATCAAGCCCGTCTTTTAATGCCAGCCTTATCTGTTCCATCTGTGTCGATGAAAATCCCGTCATTGAGTATTTTGAAACATCCACTTTTTGTTCAAGTCCAAGCCTTATCTGCTTCATCTGTTCCCCGTTATATTCATGATACAGATACTTATTAACATCAACACAGTGCATAAGGCCAAGCCTTATCTCATTAAGCTGATATTCGTCATATCCTTCCTGAACATAAAAATCAATATTGACATCCGCTTGTGCTGCAAGCCTTATCTGCTTCAGCACCCCGCTGTCACAGCCTTCATCGGCAAATTTTAATATACGCTTCTGATAATCTCCTGCCATTCTTATTTCACGCATAACTGAAAAATCAAACAGCGGATTACATAACTGTGCGACATCCATTCCGTCTTTTATTGCACTCTTAATCTCTTCCATCTGGATATAATCATATTCAGGCTTTGCGAATGCCTCAACATCCATTCCATCCTCAAGTGCAAGTCTTATAGACTTCATCTGTGCCGCATCAAATTCAGGCGAAGCATATTTTAAAACATCAACATGGGACTGTATTCCTTTCTGAATCTCTATTGACTGGAATCTATCAAAGTTCATCTTTTCAAGTTCCTGTTTGTAAGTGCCGTCTTCTATGGCTCTTTTAACTTTTTCTCTAAACTTATCATCCATACAGTTACCATCCCTTTCACCGTATATCTTACTTATGATTATACATTACAATGCATCATAATGCAC
>CDTY01025476.1_pt1 | contig 10468 bp, 7 predicted proteins | sample 557731 | NCBI WGS metagenome assembly CDTY01 (sample SAMEA3182101, study PRJEB8094) | gut metagenome | biome: human; feature: gut; material: Stool; isolation source: human stool | place: Canada | collected 2013-02-12
GGGGAGAGGAGGAGCAAGGAAGCGACGTGATGGATACCCATACTTGGGTGTCCGGAACAAAGCGGACTTTGCGACGACGAGCGTCCCCCGTAAAATGGGGGCTTGGGGGCAAGCCGCCTATGAGCGCCCGCTGCGCGAAGGCGCTCATCGAAGGCGGCCCCCAACGCATCTTTGGTTACTTTCTGTGCGAGCAGAAAGTAACACCCGCCTCTCCGATTAAAAAAATGAACCCCTTCCCCTTGACAGCAACTCAAAAAACAGATAAGATATTCTGGCAAATAAGGAAAACCGCGTGGAAAAGGAAAAGTACCCGCCTCTGAGACGCACAGAGAGCCGCCGTTTAGGTGCAAGGCGGACGGGAGGAGCCGGGGAACATCACCTTGGAGCAGAGGGCTGAAATGAAAGTAGGCCTCTCCGGACGCCCCCGTTACCGGGCAGAACTTGAGTGGCCGGACGTGTTTGTCCGGCAAGAAGAGTGGTACCGCAGAGGATATTGCCTTTGTCTCTTTGTTGAGACAAGGGTTTTTTTGTTTTCTGAGAGGAGTGGCTTTGATGAACTGCCCCAAATGTGGAAACGAAATGTCATCTGGATGGATGATTCCAGGGAAAATCTGCCAGCTGGAGTGGGCCCCTGAGCGCGGGCAATTTCCCTTTCCCGGCAAGGGCAGGGTACGGCTCAAACCCACCCCGCCCCCGGATACCCTCTTTGACCTTGTGGAATATCCTGCTTATCTCTGCGCGGCTTGTAAAACCGTAATCTTTGAGTATCAATAAATGGAGGAACACGAGACATGGACTACAATAAGACCATCAATCTCCCCCAGACCGACTTCCCCATGCGGGCCGGTCTGCCCAAGCGGGAGCCCGACATGCTCCAGCGCTGGAACGATATGGACCTGTACAACGAGATGCTGAAGAAGAACGAGGGCAAGCCTCTCTTCTCCCTCCACGACGGCCCTCCGTTCTCCAACGGCAACCTGCATATGGGCCACGCCCTCAACAAGTCCCTGAAGGACTTCATCACCCGTATGTACGCCATGCGGGGCTACTACACCCCCTATATCCCCGGCTGGGATAACCACGGCATGCCCATCGAGAGCGCCATCATCAAGGAGCAGAAGCTCAACCGCAAGCAGATGAGCGTCCCCGAGTTCCGCACCGCCTGCCACAACTACGCCCAGAAGTATATCGACATCCAGATGGAGGGCTTCAAGCGCATCGGCGTGCTGGCCGACTGGGAGCATCCCTACAAGACCATGGACCCCGGCTTTGAGGCCGAGGAGGTCAAGGTGTTCGGGGAGATGTACAAGAAGGGCTATATCTACAAGGGCCTCAAGCCCGTTTACTGGTGCCCCAACGACGAGACCGCCCTGGCCGAGGCCGAGATCGAGTACCAGGACGATCCCTGTACCACCGTGTATGTGAAGTTCCAGATGAAGGACGACCAGGGCAAGCTGGCCGCCTATGACCACAGCAAGCTCTACTTCGTCATTTGGACCACCACCATCTGGACCCTGCCCGGCAACCTGGCCATCGCCCTCCACCCCGACGAGAGCTACGCCCTGGTGAAGGCTCCCAACGGTGAGACCTACATCATGGCCGAGGCCCTGGTGGAGAAGGTCATGAAGGTGGGCGGCTTTGACTCCTGGGAGATCGCCGAGACTCACCCCGGCTCCTTCTTCGAGAATATGCTGGCCCAGCACCCCTTCCTGGATAAGACCTCCCGCCTGCTGCTAGCCGACTACGTCACTATGGACTCCGGTACCGGCTGCGTCCACACCGCTCCCGGCTTCGGCGCCGACGACTACCAGACCTGCCGCCGCTACGGCATGGAGATGGTGGTGCCCGTGGACGACCGCGGCCGCCACACCGACTACGCCGGCAAGTACGCCGGCATGAAGACCGAGGAGTCCAATCCCGTCATCCTGGCTGACATGAAGGAGAGCGGCGCTCTCTTCGCCAGCGAGGAGATCGTCCACTCCTACCCCCACTGCTGGCGCTGCAAGAAGCCCATCATCTTCCGCGCCACTCCCCAGTGGTTCTGCTCCGTGGACGCCTTTAAGGACGAGGCCTGCGCCGCCTGTGACGACGTGCGCTGGGTGCCCGGCTGGGGCATTGACCGCATGAAGTCCATGATCCGGGAGCGCGCCGACTGGTGCATCAGCCGTCAGCGCCGCTGGGGTCTGCCCATCCCCGTGTTCTACTGTAAGGACTGCGGCAAGCCCATCTGCACCGACGAGACCATCGAGGCCGTCTCCAAGCTCTTCGGCGAGAAGGGCTCCAACGCCTGGTATGAGATGGAGGCTTCCGAAATCCTGCCTGCCGACTTCGCCTGCCCCCACTGCGGCTCCAAGGGCGGCTTCACCAAGGAGGAGGACACCCTGGACGGCTGGTTCGACTCCGGTTCCACCCACTTTGCCTCCATGCAGAAGGACCAGGGCTTCTGGCCTGCCACCATGTACCTGGAGGGTCTCGATCAGTACCGCGGCTGGTTCCAGTCCTCCATGCTCACCGCCGTGGGCGCTCTGGGCAAGGGTGCGCCCTTCAAGGAGTGCCTGACCCACGGCTGGACCGTGGACGGCGAGGGCCGTGCCATGCACAAGTCTCTGGGCAATGGCGTGGACCCCGCTGATATCTTCAAGAAGTACGGCGCCGATCTGCTGCGTCTGTGGGCCGGCAGCGCCGACTACCATGTGGATGTGCGCTGCTCCGACAACATCTTCAAGCAGCTCTCCCAGAACTACCTGAAGTTCCGCAACACTGCCCGGTACTGCCTGGGCAACCTCAACGGCTTCGATCCTGAGAACCTGGTCAAGCCCGAGGAGATGCTGGAGCTGGACAAGTGGGCGGTGACCAAGCTCAACGAGCTGACCCAGAAGTGCTTTGCCGCCTATGATAACTACGAGTTCCACGTGGTGTCCCACGCCATCAACGACTTCTGCGTGGTGGAACTGTCCTCCTTCTATCTGGATATCATCAAGGACCACCTCTACTGCGAGGAGAAGGACGGCCTGAAGCGCCGCTCCGCCCAGACCGCTCTGTGGCTCATCCTGGATACCATCACCAAGCTGTTTGCCCCCATCCTGGCCTTTACCTGCGACGAGATCTGGCAGGCTATGCCTCACCGCGCCGACCAGGATGCCCGCAACGTGGTGCTCAATGAGATGAACAAGCCCTTTGCCGACTATGCCCTCAGCGAGGACGAGATGGCCAAGTGGGACAAGATCATCGACGTGCGTACCGCTGTCAACGGCGTGCTGGAGAGCGCCCGGAACGAGAAGAAGATCGGCAAGAGCCTGGAGGCCGCCGTGGAGCTGACTGTTCCTGCCGAGGACGCCTTCCTGGCCGAGATGGACGAGGAGTATTTGGCTGACCTGTTCATCGTTTCCCAGGTCCATGTCACCGTGGGCGAGGCCCTGGCCGTTCAGGTCTCTGAGGCCAAGGGCGAGAAGTGCGAGCGCTGCTGGAAGCACCACGTCAAGGTGGGCTCCGACGCTAACCATCCCACCCTCTGCCCCCGCTGCGCCCAACTTTTTTCGTGAAAAAAGTTGGCAAAAAAGCTTTCTGCAAAGCTTCGCTTTGCCTCTGCGCCCGTAAGTAAGATTTCAGGTAGGAGTGACGTTCTGCGTCGCTCCTACTTTTTTCTTGTCAGCCCATATTTAAAAGTTTTCCACATTTTCTGGTGTTTTTGTGGAAAGTAAAGTACAATAGAGAAAAACGGAAGGAAATGAGGTGCCGTGATGACCGATGTAATCGTGGTGGGAGGCGGCCCGGCCGGACTCACCGCCGGGCTGTATCTGGCCCGGGCGGGGCGCAGCGTGCTGGTGCTGGAGGAGAGCACCCCCGGCGGGCAGATCAACTTCTCCCCCCTTGTGGAAAACTATCCCGGTCTGCCCCGGGTGGCGGGCAGCGAGCTGGGGGACACGTTGGCCCAGCAGGCCCAGGATCTGGGCGCTGAGCTGGAGTATGAGAGCGTCACCGCCGTGACTCCCCTGGAGGACGGCTTCCAGGTGGACACCGACTGCGGCAGCCACACCTGCAAGGGGCTGATTCTCGCCACCGGTGTGCGCCACCGTCCCCTGGGTCTTTCCGGTGAGGAGGAGCTGGTGGGACAGGGCATCTCCTACTGCGCCGTGTGCGACGGACCCTTCTGTAAGGGTAAGCCCGTAGCCGTAGTAGGCGGTGGCGACACTGCCCTCCAGGACGCCCTGTTTTTGGCCCAGTTGTGTCCTCGGGTGACCCTCATTCACCGCCGGGACCAGTTCCGGGGCGCCCAGCGGCTGGTGGATCAGGTAAAGGCCTGCCCTAATATCCAGTGCCTCATGGACAGCACGGTGGAGGCACTGGATCAGGCGGACGGCCAGCTCACCGGCATCCAAGTGAAGAACAAGGCCACCGGGGAGACCACGGCACTGGCGGTGGACAACCTGTTTGTGGCGGTGGGGCAGCAGCCCCAGAATGAGCTCTTTGCCGACCTGGTGGAGCTGGACGAGGCGGGGTATATCTGCTCTTCCGACTGCCGCACCAGCCGGCCCGGGGTGTATGCCGCTGGAGATTGCCGGACTAAAGATGTGCGGCAGCTGACTACTGCCGTCAGCGACGGCACGGTAGCCGCCCTGCTTTTCTTGGAAGAAACATAATCTATAAAGGGAAAATGTGCCTTTCTGAGCGATCAGAAAGGCACGAAAGAATCGCCGGGGGACGCCTTCGATGAGCGCCTACGCGTAGCGGGCGCTCATAGGCGGCTTTCCCCCGGTCCCCCGTTTACGAGAGTGTGTCCCTTCGGCTGGTCAATTCGTTCCGGCGGCCTAAGCTTTGACCGTGCGCCTTTCTACTCTCGGCCCACTGGGGCCTACCGCTTTGAAATTTGCCGTTCCGGTAGTTCTATCCAACACCGCCTACCCCCTGCCTACTTGTTTGGTGCGTGCGTGGTCGGATGGACCAACTACCCTGGCTTTGCCAGAGTAGGCGATGTCATCTCAACTGCACATCTCCTAAATTTTTGCTTTGTAGGCCCCAGTGGGCCGAGGCAAGTGGTATCACAGAACTTGTCTTTGCCCGCCGGAAGATCACTGCCAAGAAATCAGGAGTGTGTCCCCTGTAACCGGGGGTCTGGGGGGCAGATGACTGTGAGCGCCCGCTGCGCGAAGGCGCTCACCGGAATCAACCCCCAGCGCGTCTTTAGTTCCTTTCTGCGCGTACAGAAAGGAACCCGCCCCGCAGGGCGGAGCCGAATCAATACAAAAAAGGTAGGAGCGACGGAAAACGTCACTCCTACCTTCCATTTTATTACGGGCGCAGAGGCGAAACGAAGTTTCGCACAAAGTTCTTTTGCTTACTTTTCTTTCAAGAAAAGTAAGTTACAGGTCAATGACTTCACCAGAGAGAACTTCCCGGCCATCCACGACCAGCTCGCCGTCCCGGTAGTCCACGGTCAGGCGCTGACCGCTCTCCACCTGATCGGCAATGATCTTCCGGCTGATGAGGGTCTCCACGGTGTGCTGGAGGTACCGGCGCAGAGGACGGGCGCCGTAGATAGGATCGTAGGCACTGTCGATGATGAAGTCCTTGGCAGCGGGGGTGAGCTCCACCGTGAGCTGCTTGTCGCTGAGGCGGCGGTTGATGTCGGCCACCATCAGGTCGATGATGTGGGTCACATTGTCTTTGGTCAGAGGCTTGTAGAAGACGATCTCGTCCAGACGGTTGAGGAACTCAGGCCGGAAGGAGCGCTTCAAGAGCTCGTTGACCTGATCCCGAGCCTCCTGGGAGATCTCACCGTCCGCACCAATGCCGTCCAGCAGGAACTGGCTGCCCAGGTTGGAGGTCAGAATAATAATCGTGTTCTTAAAGTCCACAGTACGGCCCTGGCTGTCGGTAATCCGGCCGTCGTCCAGCACCTGCAGCAGAATGTTGAATACGTCGGGGTGGGCCTTCTCCACCTCATCAAAGAGGATGACGCTGTAAGGCTTACGCCGTACCGCCTCGGTGAGCTGGCCGCCCTCCTCGTAGCCCACATATCCCGGAGGTGCACCGATCAGACGAGAGACAGAGAACTTCTCCATGTACTCGGACATGTCGATACGCACCAGATTCTTTTCGCTGTCGAACAGAGCCTCGGCCAGAGTCTTGGCAAGCTCGGTCTTACCGACACCGGTGGGGCCAAGGAACAAGAAGGAGCCGATGGGCTTGTTGGGGTCGGCGATGCCGGCACGGCTTCTCAAAATGGCCTCGCTGACAAGGCGCACGGCCTCGTCCTGACCCACCACACGCTGGTGGAGGATGTCCTCCAGGTGGAGCAGCTTCTCCCGCTCGCCCTCCATGAGCCGAGCCACGGGGATGCCAGTCCAACGCTCGATGATGCGGGCGATCTCCTCCTCGGTGACCTTATCCCGCAGCAGAGAGCGCTGCTTGCCCTCGTTGGCGATCTGCTCCTCCGCCTCCAGGGCCTTTTTCAGCTCGGGGATCTTGCCGTACTGGAGCTCGGCGGCCTTGTTCAGATCGTACTCCCGCTGGGCCTTCTCCAACTGGGCATTGGCGGCCTCCAACTCCTCGCGGAGCTTCTGGACCTTGCCGATGGCGTTCTTCTCGTTGTCCCACTGGGCCTTCTTGGCGTTGAACTCCTCCCGCATGTCGGAGAGTTCCTTCTGGATCTCCGCCAGGTGCTCCTGGGAGATCTTGTCGGTCTCCTTCTTCAGAGCGGCCTCCTCGATCTCATGCTGGATGATCTTGCGCTGGATGATATCCAGCTCGGTGGGCATGGAGTCCATCTCGGTGCGGATCATGGCGCAGGCCTCATCCACCAGGTCGATGGCCTTGTCGGGGAGGAAACGGTCGGTGATATAGCGGTTACTGAGGGTAGCAGCGGCGATGATGGCGCCGTCGGTGATCTTCACGCCATGGTAGACCTCGTAGCGCTCTTTCAGGCCACGGAGGATGGCAATGGCATCCTCCACGGAGGGCTCGTTGACCATGACGGGCTGGAACCGGCGCTCCAGAGCGGCGTCCTTTTCAATATACTGGCGGTACTCGTTGAGGGTGGTTGCGCCGATGCAGTGCAGCTCGCCACGGGCCAGCATGGGCTTGAGCAGGTTGCCTGCGTCCATGGAGCCCTCGGTCTTACCGGCACCCACGATGGTGTGCAGCTCGTCAATGAAGAGGATGATGCGGCCCTCGCTCTTTTTGACCTCGTTCAAAACGGCCTTCAGCCGCTCCTCAAATTCGCCCCGGTATTTGGCGCCTGCAATGAGGGAGCCCATATCCAGGGAGAAGATGGTCTTGTCCTTCAGGCTGGCGGGCACATCGCCCTTGACGATCCGCTGGGCCAGGCCCTCGGCGATGGCGGTCTTGCCGACGCCGGGCTCGCCGATGAGGACGGGGTTATTTTTGCTCTTCCGGCTCAAAATCCGGATGACGTTACGGATTTCGTCGTCCCGGCCGATGACGGGGTCCAGCTTGTTCTGGCGGGCACGGTCCACCAGGTCGGTGCCGTACTTTTTCAGGGCATCATAGGTCTCCTCCGGGTTGTCGGAGGTGACACGCTGGTTGCCGCGGACGCTGGCTAGGGCCTGCATGACCTTCTCTTTGGTCACGTTATAAGTGCGGAACAGCTCCTTCAAGTTGGAGTTAGGCCGCTCCATCAGACCGAGGAGCAGATGCTCCACGGAGATATACTCGTCCTTCATGGCGGAGGCCTGCTCCTGGGCGGCGGTGAGGGCGCGGTCCACATCCTGGGCCACGTACACCTTGTCGGCCTCCCGGCTGCCGCCGGACACCTTGGGCAGCTTGTTCACCAGGTCGGCGGCGGCAGCCTGGAAGCTGGGCACCGTCATGCCCATGGCGGTGAGCAGCTGGGGAATAAAGCCCTGCTCGTCGCTGACCAGAGCCAACAGCAGGTGCTCCTGCTCGATCTGCTGGTTGCCGTGGGCCTGGGCGATGTCCTGAGCCCCCTGGATGGCGGCCAGAGACTTCTGGGTAAACTGATTCATATTCATAGTAAGAAACCCTCCTTTTCATGGGGTTTGATGTTTTGGTAATTTAGCACTCCTATAAACTAAGTGCTAAATGAATGATAGACCAAGTTTTTGAAAAATGCAAGAGAAAGTTTGAAAAAAGGGCGGGTAATTTACCCGCCCTTTCAGAGAGTCGCTGTTACTCGATGGCGATCTTCCGGCTCTGGGGGATCACCTCGCCCTGCTTGGGCAGGGTCAGCTTCAGCACGCCGTTATCATAGGCGGCGGTGATGTTTTCCTCCTGGATGCCGGAGACGTCAAAGGAGCGCTGGTAGCTGCCGCAGCGGCGCTCCCGGCACAGGTACTTGCCCTCCTCCTTCTTTTCGGAGGTCTCCTGGTGCTTGGCGGTGATGGTGAGAACGCCGTCCTGCAGGTGCAGGTCGATGTCGCCCTTATTAAAGCCGGGCAGATCAGCCTCCAGCAGGTAGTGGTCGCCCTTGTCCTGGATGTCGGTGCGGAAGGCGGGCAGCTGGTGCTGGCTGGCGGGGAACATGGAACGCTCAAATTCATCAAACAGGTCGTTGAAGCTGTTGCTCATACGTCCAAAGGGAATCATGCTATACATAATCAAAACTCCTTTCGGCCCAATGGGGAGCGGTTTGTATTTGCTCCCGGGCCCTTCTGAACTTTGACTTTAGTATAGTGCCCAATTATGAACAGTTCTTGCAAACATTGTGTCTAAATTGTAAATTCTAGCACTCTAGATACGAGAGTGCTAATTTTGGAGAGACGGCCTTGCCCCAAAAAGTGGAGGCTGATATAATGAAACAGAAGAAAACCGCCCTGTGGGCGGATTCCCATGTATAAATATAAAAGGAGGAACCCCTTTGAAGATCCTTGTGTACGGCCCCAAGGCCCGCTATGACGCCTATATGCCCGACTTTGCCGCCCAGCTGGGAGCAGAGCTGGTATTCTGCACTCTGGACCAGTCGCCCCGCCAAGCGGCGGCGGAAAACCCGGACGCCCAGGTGCTCTTTGACGACCCCATTGTGGACGTGGGCCGGGAGATCATTGACCTGCTGCCCAACCTGAAGCTCATCCAGTCGGAGGGCGTGGCCTTCAACCGCATCGACCTGGAGGCGGCCCGGGAAAAGGGGATCTTCGTGTGCAACAACAAGGGCTGCAATGCCGACTCCGTGGCCGAACACACCGTCATGCTCATGCTCATGGCCCTGCGCCACGGCATCACCGGCCACAACGCGGTGAAGGCGGGTCTCCAGGTGAAGATGAAAGAGGCAGTGATGGCCTCGGGCAGCCCAGAGCTGGGTGGGCAGACCGTGGGCCTGGTGGGCTTCGGCGACATTGCTCAGGCCACCGCCCGGCGGCTCAAGCCCTTCGGCTGCAAGATGTACTATTACAGTCTCCACCGCCGTTCCCCCGAGGTGGAGGCAGACTTCGGGGTGGAGTATCTGCCCCTGGAGGAGCTGGCCGCGACCTGCGACATCCTCTCCCTCCACTGCGCTGTCAACGATCAGACCCGGAACATGGTGAACGCCGACCTGGTCTCCAAGATGAAGCCGGGTATCATCCTGGTGAACACCGCCCGGGGCGACCTGGTGGACAATCTGGCGGTACGTCAGGGTCTGATCGATGGGCGCATCGGCGGCATCGCTATGGACACCCTGGCCCCCGAGCCCACCCCCGCCGACCACCCCCTGGTGGATCTGCCCGCGGAGATCGCCGACCGGGCCATCTACTCCCCCCACCTGGGCGGCAACACCGGCGGCTCCTTCCGCCGGGCACACAACAATATGTGGAACAATGTGAAGCTTATTCAGGAAGGCAAGCGGCCTAATTTTGTGGTAAATGGGCTGTAATCATTCTTTTTAAAAGCAAAACCGCAGTCGGAGTAAACCGGCTACGGTTTTTTGTTTGGGGGAACCCTTGTTCCTTTTTGCTTGCCCAAAAAGGAACCAAAAAGGCACCAGGGGGCTTCCTTCGATGAACACCTGGCTTGCGCCGGTGTTCATAGGCGTCGCCCCCTGGACTCCCGTTTACGGGGGACGCCCTCCTGAGGATTTGGCATTTGCGTCCGGCGGCTCCGAATACAAGACCTTGCATTCTTCTTGCCCCGGGCCTTAGGCCCTACCAGACGGAAATTTAAGGTGTTCGCGCTGTACGGACACCGCCTACTCTGGCAGAACCGTGGCAGCCGGGCAATCGATGACGGCCGCACCAAACAGGTAGGCAGGCACCAGGCGGTGTATGATAGAAGCAACCCTTCACATATTTTGATGGCAAAAGGGCCTAAGGCCCGGGAGTAGAGGGGGGCACGGTCAAAACTTAGACCGCCGGAAGATACGAAAAACCCAAAGGGACACGCTCCCGTAACAGGGGGTCCGGAGGCAATGACTGTGAGCACCGCCGTAGGCAGGGTGCTCACCGGAAGCAGCCCCCGGTCACTCTTTGGTTCCTTTCTGGTGACACAGAAAGGAACCCGCCCCGCAGGGCGGAACCCT
>CDTY01025266.1_pt1 | contig 10328 bp, 9 predicted proteins | sample 557731 | NCBI WGS metagenome assembly CDTY01 (sample SAMEA3182101, study PRJEB8094) | gut metagenome | biome: human; feature: gut; material: Stool; isolation source: human stool | place: Canada | collected 2013-02-12
TCCGGCAAGACCATGGTGGCCGCCGCCTGCGCCTACTTCATGGTCAAAAACGGCCGCCAGGCAGCCCTGATGGCCCCCACCGAGATCCTGGCCGAGCAGCACTTCCAGGGCCTCTCTCCCCTGCTGGAGCCCCTGGGCCTTCGGTGCGCCCTGCTGACCGGTTCCGTAAAGGGCAAGCGGCGCAAGGAGCTCCTGGAGGCCCTCTCCACCGGGGACATCGACCTCATCATCGGCACCCACGCCCTGATCTCCCAGGATGTGGCCTACCGGGACCTGGGGCTGGTCATCACCGATGAGCAGCACCGCTTCGGCGTCCAGCAGCGCTCGGCCCTCTCCAAAAAGGGCCAGGGCACCCACATCCTGGTCATGTCCGCCACCCCGATTCCCCGGACCCTGGCGCTGATCCTCTACGGAGACCTGGACATCTCCGTCATCGACCAGCTGCCCCCCGGGCGGCAGAAGATCGACACCTTCGCCGTGGGCAGCAGCTACCACCCCAGGCTCTATGACTTCCTCCGCCGTCAAATCCAGGAGGGGCGGCAGGCCTACATCGTCTGCCCCCTGGTGGAGGAGGGCGAGGAGGGCCCCGACGAGCGCAAGGCCGTGCGGGAGTACGCCGAAAAGCTCCAGCGGGAGGTGTTTCCCGACCTGCGCGTCAGCTTCCTCCACGGCCGCATGAAACCCAAGGAGAAGGAGGCGGTGATGGCCGCCTTTGCCGCCCGGGAGAGCGACATTCTGGTCTCCACCACCGTCATCGAGGTAGGTGTGGACGTGCCCAACGCCACAGTGATGGTGGTGGAAAACGCCGAGCGCTTCGGCCTGAGCCAGCTCCACCAGCTCCGGGGCCGGGTGGGCCGGGGCCGCCACAAGTCCTACTGTATTTTGGTCTCCGACCCCAAGACCGAGGAGACCCGGCAGCGGCTGCGGGTGATGACCCGGACCAACGACGGCTTCCAGATTGCCGAGGAGGACCTGCGGCTCCGTGGGCCCGGCGACTTCCTGGGCCAGCGCCAGCACGGTCTGCCGGCCCTGCATCTGGCAGACCTGAGCTGCGATGTAAAGCTCTTGGAGGAGGCCCGGACCGCCGCCGGAGCTCTGCTGGAGCAGGACCCGGACCTTGCTGCTCACCCGGCCATCCGCCAGCGGGTGCAGGCCCTGCTGGAGAAAAATGCCGGGGCCATGAACTGAAAAAAGCCGGACGGAGTAAAAGCTCCGTCCGGTCTTTTTTACTTTTTGGCGGCCAACAGAGGCTTGATGGACTTGTAGATCTCGCCGCCGCCCTTGCTGCCGTACTTTTTCACCAGGGCATTGTTGATGCCTTGCTTGGTCTTGTACTTGCGGATGAACTCCAGCACCGCCGGAGCCTCCTCCTTGTCGGAGAGCACCGCCCGGATGCCCACCAGGAGCTTTTCCTTCTCCTCGGCGCTGTCGGTGCCTGTCAGGTCCGAGGCCAGCTGGATGTCCACCTTCTTTTTCTGCCAGAACTTCACCACCGCCTGAAAGCCGCTGTCCTTGGACACCAGGCAGAAACGCTCAGCGCTGCTCTGGGACACCAGATAGCCCAGATAGGTGGCCAGCTGGAAGTCCAGGGCGTTCTTGGCCCCGGTCTCCGCGTTCACATACCGAATCCAGGCCGGGGACTCCACGATCTGCTGGTGGATGCCGAAGGTGAGTTTGTTGGCGTTGTCGCTGTAAAAGATATACACCTGGTCCGCCTCTGTGAGATCCTGGATGCCCTTGAGCCCGTCCATATTCACATTTTCATAGTCGATGAGATAGATTGCCATGGTCTTGCTCCCTTCTTCCTCGTATCAGGCGAAGCGGCACCGGGCGGTGAAGCACAGCTCCCCGTTGCCCGTGCCGGCCATACGGTAGCCGTTCTCCTCCCGGCAGCCGGTGAGGGTCACCTCCTCGCCCAGGGTGGCCTCCTTGTGGTAGTTGACGGAGAACTCCCGGCAGGCCTTGGTCTGCAGATCGGCGGGCAGGTTGTCCCAGAAGATGGCGCCGTAGTTGCCGCTGTAAATGTGGCCGTTGCCGTCCAGGTCGCTCCAGACCACCCGATGCTCCCCCAGCTCCTCCAGCTGCTGCCGGGGCGGCAGCACCTTGTCGCACTCCGGGCAGTCCAGGGGAAAGTCCGGCTGATGGAACTGCCGGGCGGTGAAGCAGGAGGGCCGGAGGATCTTCCGGCTCTCCGGGTCCACCAGGATCCACTGGCTCCTGGCGCTGACCAGCACCTCTCCGGAGGCGGTGGTCATGGAGCAGCCCCGGCGCATCTGCACGCCCCGGACGCCGTCCTCCCAGGTGGCCACGGTCAGGATCTCCCCCAGCTGAGGGGTCCGGTGGATCGTCAGGAGCAGGCGGGAGAGCAAAAACACCTGACCCATGGCCCGGAGCTTTTCATAGCCCAGGTCCCGGGCCTCGTAGTCGCCGCTGGCTGCGGCCACGGCAAAGCCCAGGAGGGTGGAGAGCTTGGCGTGACGGGTGGAGTCACAGCCGGGAAAGGTCACCTCCATCTCCTGACTGAAGGCGTCATCGGTAAGGGTCTGATGAAAGCAATGCAACATAAAAGGAAAGCCTCGATTCTCTTTTCGCCCCGATACCATGCCCCGCAGTTTCTCTGGAAAGTACACACATTTCAGGAAACAGTCGGCTTTTTCCAGGAAAGGCAGGGCAAAATGGGCATGTTTTTTCTTGAGTATAGCATATTTCCTACCATTCTTCAAGGGAGGGCCGGGCCAGGGAAAAAGAAAGCCTTTGCGGATGGCGGCATGCAGGCAGAAATCTTTGAGATTTCCCTCGCTTTATCATAAAAGCCCCCGCCGCAGGGCGGGGGCTTTTCTCTTGCTTATCAGGCCATATCCCGATACAGGAACGTCACGATCTGCCCGCGGGTGCAGGTGCTGTTGGGGCTGAAAGTGGTGGCGGTGGTACCGGTAGTGATGCCCTCCCGGACGGCCCAGGCCACCGCCTGGGCATAGCTGGCGCCAGCAGGCACATCGGAGAAGCTGGCGCTTCCGGCGGCGGGCTTGCCCGCCAGCTTCCACAGGTAGGTCACCGTGGCGGCACGGGTGCAAGGGGCGTTGCCGTTGAACGTAGAGCCGGAGACCAGCCCCTTCTTGGCAGCCCATAGAGCTGCCTGATAGCAGAAGCTGCCGGGTGCCACGTCGGAGAAGGGATTGGTGCCGGACATCTCGGGGGAGCCGTTGGCTCGCCACAGGAAGGTCAGAATCTGGGCGGTGGTGCAGGTGGCGTTGGGGCTGAAGGTGGTGGCAGTGGTGCCGTTGGTGATGCCCTTTTCCACGGCCCACGCCACGGCGTCGGCGCAGTAGGAGCCGGTTTTCACATCGCTGAAGCCGCCCACAGTGGAATCCGCTTTCCCCAGGCAGACAAAAATGGGATCGCCATCCTGGTCGGTGGCATCCAGGCGATAGACCTCATTTCCTTTGGGAAAGGTCTTGCTGGCAGAGCCGTTGCGGATATTGGCAGCGATCTGCCCGGTCAGAGCGCAGTTGGTGCCGTCGATCCAGCCGCCCAGCGCCCACACGCCCAGTTCGGTGCTGCCGTTCCAGTCCTCCGCGCTTGTGGTCCCGCCGGTCACCGCAATGGTACTGCCGGGACGGACGGAGACCAGCGTGGCCCGGACAGGCGCACTTTCCACTGTGACCGCGCTGTCATCGCTTACCATCAATGTCTTCTTTTCCACTGCGGTCACCTGGAACGTGATGGTGAACCGGGAACCCTCCCCCTCATATCCGCTGACGGTATAGCTGCTGACCGTGCCGGAGGTGCTTCCTGTCTGCTTCGCCCGGGCGCTGAGAGCGGCGCTTACATCAAAGCTGCCGCCGTTCCCGCTTTCTGCATACCAGGAGCCGCCCTCACCGGAAAAAAGGATCTCCATATCCCAGACCTGATCCAGCTCCTCAGAGAGGGAGTCCACCTCCTTGGTGCCGATGAGATCCATCTTCCCCTCGTAGGTCTCCGCTTTCCCGTTGCTATCGTAGAAGCTGTAGGATTCGCTGTTCATGAGAGGATTGCTTTCGCTGACAAAGAGTCTGTTCTTTCCGGACTGGCGGGCAATTCCCACGGCGTTCATGGCGCTGCCGGTGTATGCGGGAATGCTTTGGGTCATAGTACACACCGCCGCGCTGCTGCGGATGGTAAAGACCTTCACGTCAAGGCTTGCGGCCATGGAGTTGTCGTCCTCCGTGACCTTGGCTATGATCAGCTCCGGCTTGCCGTCGCCGTTGAGATCCTCCAGCCCGCTGTATTGGGGCTTGCCGATCACCTTCAGATAGGCCGACGCCTCCGCCGGAGTCAGGGCAGATGTCCCCGCCGCCCAGGCCGGAATTGCCAATCCCAGACACAGCACGAGAGCCAGCGCCAGCGCAGTGAGTCTTTTCCTCATATGGGTTCCTCTTTTCTCTTCTTTTGTGTATTTCAGCAGACCACTCCAGGGCAGACGAGCACGCCTCTGCAAAAGATAAAATCGGTGTTGAGCACAGCACGCAACACCGCTTGACAGTTCACCAATCAAAGCAAACACACAACTTCCATTTTCGCTGTCCAAGCCTGCAAAAGGGGTTCCCTGCCATATTCTGCCACTTCGGTTTCAATTCTAACTGATACCGTATGGAATTGCAACCGTCTTTTCCCAGAATTTGAGAGGGAAAAGGCCCCGCCCGCTTTTCAAGCGGGCGGGGCCTTTGGGGGACCCGTCTCCAAACAACGGACCTTCAACGTTTTTTTGCTTTTATTACAAGATCATTCCGCCTCGGGGAAGGTGAGGGTCACTGTGGTTCCCTCGCCCTCATGGCTCTGGAGGGACACCTGGGCGCCGTGGAAGGCGGCGCCGTGCTTGACGATGGACAGCCCCAGGCCGGTGCCCCGGCCGCTGTGGCTCTTATCCACCCGGTAGAAGCGCTCGAACACCCGCTCCTGCTGGTCCCGGGCGATGCCCACGCCGTTGTCCTCCACCACCACTCTGGCACCCCGGCCCACTCGCTCCGCGGTGAGCTTCACATGGCCGCCGTTTCGGTTATAAGCGATGGCGTTGTCACAGAGGTTGTAGATCATCTCCTCCAGCACCTGGGGCACACCCCGGACCGCCACAGGTCCACCCTCCAGGTCCACGGTGATGTTCTTTTTCTCCGCCGCAGTGCGCAGCTGCTCCCGAACGCCCCGGCAGAGCACATACAGATCCACCGGCTTGCGCTCCAGCTCCACGTTCTCCTCATCCAGACGGGAGAGCTTGATGATATCCGACACCAAATCGATGAGGCGCTGGGCCTCCCGGCGGATGTTGCCGGCAAAGTGGCCGATGTCCTCCGGCTTCACCATGCCGTTTTCCAGAATCTCCGCCGTGCCGAGGATAGAGGTCAGAGGGGTCTTGAGCTCGTGAGAGACGTTGGCAGTGAACTCCCTCCGCAGGCTCTCCCGCTGCTCCCGCTCGGTGGCGTCCCAGAAAATCAGGACCGCGCCGGCAGGCGCGCCCTTCTCCTCCACGGGGCTGGCCAGGACCTGGATGCAGCGGTCGCCCTTCTCCATGATCTTCTCGCAGCGCTGGCCCTTCAGGGCCTCGTCCACCACTGCCTGGAACTCGCCGCTGCGGTCCAGGGCGTAGACGCTGACCTCCTCGTCCCCCTCCGGCAGCGAGGCGTCCAGCAGACGCAGCGCCGCGGAGTTGCAGGACAGGACCCGGGTCTGCTCGTCCACTGCCACCAGGCCCTCGTTCATATTCTCGGTGATGGCGGTGAACTCCTCCTGCTTCCGGCGCAGCTCCTCGATCTGGTCCTGGATCTGCCGGTTCTGGCTGTGGATCTTGCTCAGCAGCGGAGAGAGCTCATCATAGGTCTTGGCCGTCTCCGGGTGTTGCAGGTCCAGCGCATTGATGGGCTCGATGATCTGCCGGGACAGCCGGCCCGCCAGAAACAGCGCCAAAATCAGCGCCACAAACAGCACCAGTGCCACCGGCTGCAGGATCTGGAGCACCAGCACCCAGACAGTATATTGCAGGTTGGACACCCGCAGCACCGTGCCGTCGGAAAGGCGCTGGGCGTAGTAGACCTGCTTCTGGGACAAGGTCTCAGAATAGCGGATGGAGCTGCCGCGCCCGGTCAAAAAGGCCTCCCGGATCTCCTCCCGCTGGGCATGGTTTTCCATCTGGGAAGCGTCCTCATCGCTGTCATAGAGCACCGTGCCGTCGCTGTCGATCCAGGTAATGCGGCTGGCGCCGGAATCCAGACTTTCCAGATAGTCGGTTCCATCCAGCAGCACGCCCTGGGCAATGTAATTCGTGGTATTTTGCAGTTCGGTCTCCAGCCGCTTTTCAAAGTAGCTGTACAGCACCCCCATGATCAGCACCGCGCTGGCCAGCAAAATGACCACCGCGTTGAGGACCATGGAGCCAAAAATTCGTCTCCTCATGTTCTCACACGTCCTCGCTTATCTTATAGCCAAAGCCCCGGACGGTGCAGATATACTCCCCGCATTTTCCCAGCTTCTGGCGCAGGGTACGGATATGTACGTCCACCGTGCGAGTCTCGCCGTCGAAGTCATAGCCCCAAACCTTGGAAATCAGCTGTTCCCGGGAAAAGACGGTGCCCCGGTTCTCCGCCAGCAGGCACAGCATCTGGAACTCCTTTTGCGTCAGCACCACATCCTCGCCGCCGCAGCGGACGATGTGCTTGGCGGGACACAGATACAGCTCTCCGATGTGGAACTCCTCCGCCTTGTGCTCCGTGCGGCGCAGCAGCGCCCGGATGCGGGAGAGCAGCTCCAGCATGCCGAAGGGCTTGGCCACATAGTCATCCGCACCGGAGTCCAGACCCAGCACCTTGTCATACTCGCTGCTCTTGGCGGTCAGCAGCAAAATGGGCAGCTTCTCCGTCCGGGAGGACTCCCGCAAGCGCTTGAGAATGTGCAGGCCGTCCTCCTCCGGCAGCATCAGGTCCAGGATCACCAGGTCCGGCAGCTCCCGGTCCATGGCGGCCCAAAACTCGGAGGGCAAGCCGAAGCCCGCCGCCGGCAGGCCCTGGCTGTTGAGCGTATAGATGACAAAATCACGGATGGAGTCGTCATCCTCCACAAGATAGATCACAGGCCATCCTCCTCAAAGAAAAATCAGAGCCCGACGCCCAGCCTTCCGGCCCGGCCCGGTCCTGTCACATCAGCTGCTGCTCGTTGATCAGCAGCCGGAACTGCAGCCCCAGCTTATCCGCCGCCTTGCGGCACAGGATCATCCGCTGGAGAAAGATCTCAAAATAGTCCATCACTGAACTGACATGGGTGTCCACCGACAGCTTGAGCTTGATAAGGGTATGCTCCTCATTGATCTTCAGCACCGACTTTTTCACCGAGTAGTTCACCCGGTCATGGATGTCGAAGTGCTGCGGATCCGGGTTCCGGACCCGGCTGCTGCGCACATCGGACTTGTCCGCCAGGATCAGCGCCGCGGCCACCGCGTTCACCGGCACGCCGGTGCCTTCGTCATGGTTGCCGATTGCGGTGACGATGGTGGCGATGTCCTCCGGGGCGCAGTTGCGGTGGTCCAACAGCCGAAAGGCCATAACGGCCCCCGACTGGGAGTGGTCCACCCGGTTGACCAAGTTGCCGATGTCGTGGAGATAGCCGGCGATCCGGGCCAGCTCCACCTCCCGGTCGGGATACCCCAGAGTCCTGAGGATATACCCGGCAGTCTCAGACACCCGTGTCACATGGGCGAAGCTGTGCTCCGTATAGCCCAACGCCGCCAGGGACTCATCCGCTCTTTCAATATAGGTTCGAATCTCCGCGTCCTGCCGGAGCTCTTCATAACTCAGCACAGCTCTCGCTCCTTTCTTCCATACAAATTGTTTGGAAATCGCCTTACAGGTTGGGATGGGCACCGGTCAGGGAGTATTCCACCCACTCGGCGATGTTGGTGGCGTGGTCGCCGATGCGCTCCAGATACTTGGCCACCATCAAAAGATCCAGGCTCAGCTCGCCCTGGTTGGCATCGGTGGAGATCAGCTGGATGAGCTCCCGCTTCACCTGGTCGAACAGGGCATCCACCTGGTCGTCAGCAGCCATGACCTTCCGAGCCAGGTCCAGGTCCTTTTTCACAAAGGCGTCCACACTGTCGGTGACCATGACCACCACTGCCCGGGCCATGTCGCCAATGTGGACCATGTCCACCGGACCGGCCTCCCGGGTGAACCGGGTCAGCTCCGCAATGTCCTCCGCCTGGTCGCCGATACGCTCCATGTCGGAGATCATCTTCAATGCCGAGGAGATGGTCCGCAGGTCCCGGGCCACCGGCTGCTGCTGCAGCAGAAGGCGCATGCACAAAGACTCGATGTTGCGCTCCTTCTGGTCGATCTCCCGCTCCAGCTCCTTGGCGCTGTCCGCCAGCTGTACATTGCCCTCCAGCAGTGCCTTGCAGGCGTCGGAAATGGCCTCCTCACACAGTGCGCCCATGCGGATGAGCTCCACATTGAGCTGGCTGAGCTGGCCATCAAATTTCGTTCTCATAGTTGCAAGCCTCCTCTTTTAACCGAACCGGCCCGTGATATAGTCCTCTGTCCGCTTGTCCTTGGGCATGGAGAAAATTTGCTCCGTGTCACCAAACTCCACCAGCTCGCCCAGCAGGAAGAAGGCGGTCTTGTCGGAAATTCGAGCGGCCTGCTGCATATTGTGAGTCACCATGATAACAGTATACTTGTTTTTCAGCTCCATCGCAAGGTCCTCGATCTTGGAGGTGGAGATGGGGTCCAGAGCACTGGTGGATTCATCCATCAGCAAGATCTCCGGCTCCACCGCCAGGGCCCGGGCGATGCACAGCCGCTGCTGCTGACCGCCGGAGAGACCCAGGGCGTTTTTCTTCAGCCGGTCCTTGACCTCGTCCCAGATGGCGGCGCCCCGCAAAGAGCGCTCCACGATCTCGTCCAGCTCCAGACGGTTGCGAATGCCGTGGGTCCGGGGACCGTAGGCGATGTTGTCATAGATGCTCATGGGGAAGGGATTGGGCTTTTGGAACACCATGCCGATCTGCTTGCGCAGCCAGGTGGTGTCCACGCTGGGGGAATAGATATTTTGTCCGTCATAGTTGACCTCGCCCTCGATGCGGATGCCGGGCACCAGGTCGTTCATGCGGTTGAGCGTCTTGAGAAACGTGGACTTGCCGCAGCCAGAGGGGCCGATGAGGGCGGTGATCTGGTTGGCAGGCATCTCCACACTGACATGGTGCAGCGCCTGATGGGCACCGTACCACAGATTCAAATCCTTCACTTCAATGATGGTTGACATTGAACTCTCTCCCATTTATTTCTTCAGTCTCCGGCCCACCAGAGTGGCGGCCAGGTTGATCAGCAGCGTCAGCAGCATCAAGATCGTGGCGATGGCAAAGGCCACCTTGGTCTCGCCCCGCTCGCTGTACATATAAAGCGCCACCGTTAAAGAGCCGGAGGCCGCCTGCAGGGACGTGAAGAAGTCGTTGAGCACCACACCGAAACCGGCGGTGTACAGCAGTGCCGCGCTCTCGCCTACGATACGGCCCACCGACAAAATGCAGCCGGTGACGATGCCGTCCACGGCATTGGGCAGCACCACGGTGCGGACCATGCGCCACTTGCCGGCGCCCAGGGCCAGGGCGCCCTCCCGATAGGACTGGGGCACGGTCTTCAGGCTCTCCTGGGTGGTGCGGACGATGGTGGGCAGGATCATCACCACCAGCGTCAGGCTGCCGGCCAGCACGCCGGTCTTGAGTCCCATCAGCTGGGTGAAAAACAGCATGCCCACCAGGCCGAAGATGATGGAGGGGATGCCGGTAAGGGTCTCGGTGGCGAACTCGATGATGGCTACCAGCTTGTGGTTGGTGGCATACTCCGTCAGATAGATGGCCGCGCCTACGCCCAAAGGCAGGACAATGACCATGGACAGCACCACCAGATAGAGGGTATTGAGAATGTTGGGCAGGATGCCGATGGTATCCTTGATATAGCTGGTCTGGGTACTCAAAAGCTCCCAGGTGATATTGGGGATGCCCCGGAAGAAGATATAGCCGATGATGAGCACCAGCAGCGCGCAGGTGATAAAGCTGCACAGATACAGCAGAATCCGCAGGCCCCGGTCATACAGCCGGCGCCGGGGAGAAAGGGGATGGGTTTCCACGGCACTCAGCCCTCCTTTTTATTCTTGATGAAAACATTGAGGAACACATTGATGAGCATGATGAACAAAAACAGCACCAGTCCGATGGAGAACAGGGCATTGCGGTGGAGAGAACCCACGCCGGCGTAGGCCATCTCCGAAACGATGGCGGTGGTCAAAAACCGCACCGGCGTCAGCAGGCC